>Ga0307518_10002383_pt1 | contig 13720 bp, 12 predicted proteins | sample 25_EM_MG_FD_203889 | JGI IMG/M metagenome (GOLD analysis project Ga0307518, IMG submission 203889) | Populus trichocarpa ectomycorrhiza microbial communities from riparian zone in the Pacific Northwest, United States - 25_EM | ecosystem: Host-associated > Plants > Roots > Unclassified | place...
GGGTCTTGATCTCCTTGAGCACCTTCTTCAGGCGCTCTTCGAAGTCACCGCGGTACCGGGAACCGGCGACCAGGGAGCCGAGGTCGAGGGTGTAGAGCTGCTTGTCCTTCAGCGTCTCGGGGACCTCGCCCTTGACGATGTTCTGCGCGAGCCCCTCGACGACGGCGGTCTTGCCGACGCCGGGCTCGCCGATGAGGACCGGGTTGTTCTTGGTGCGCCGCGACAGCACCTGCATGACCCGCTCGATCTCTTTGCCCCGGCCGATGACCGGGTCGAGCTTGCCTTCGCGGGCCTGCACGGTCAGGTTGCGGCCGAACTGGTCGAGCACCAGCGACGACGACGGGGTGCCTTCACCGCGTCCGGAGCCGGTCTCGGTCGACTCCTTGCCACCCTGGTAGCCCGACAGCAGCTGCAGGACCTGCTGACGCACCCGGTTGAGGTCCGCGCCGAGCTTGACGAGCACCTGTGCGGCGACGCCTTCTCCCTCGCGGATCAGCCCGAGCAGGATGTGCTCGGTGCCGATGTAGTTGTGGCCGAGCTGCAGCGCTTCGCGCAGTGACAGCTCAAGCACCTTCTTGGCCCGCGGGGTGAAGGGGATGTGCCCGCTCGGGGCCTGCTGCCCCTGGCCGATGATCTCCTCGACCTGCTGGCGGACGCCCTCCAGCGCGATGCCCAGCGATTCCAGCGCCTTGGCGGCGACACCTTCACCCTCGTGGATCAGACCCAGGAGGATGTGCTCGGTGCCGATGTAGTTGTGGTTGAGCATCCTGGCCTCTTCTTGGGCCAGGACGACCACCCGCCTCGCGCGGTCGGTGAACCTCTCAAACATGTGCACTCCCTCGACTGCTGCGACGGCGGCCCGTTTCCATCGTGCTTTCACCGCGATGGATTCAGCACCGTGAGACCACTCTAGTAGCCATGCGGTCGCGCTGGCGTACCACTACGGCTGATTGCGGCCCGTTCGCGCCCCGGCCGTTCTCCGGCCGTGCGCTCTTTCATCTTCCGGTTGCCCTGCACCTTTACGTCAAGCCCAACGTGCGAACACGCGTCCGGATTCCGCCGGACGAGGGTTGTCCGCTGAGCGCGAACACGGCTCCGCCCACTGGATGGACACCCGTCCGGAGTAGTCACGGACGGTATGTAAGGTTAGGCGTACCTAATGACGGGAGGCCGGTGTGTCGCATCCCCGCACGCTCGCGTCGCCGGAGGACGGGCTCCGGGCCTCCCTGTCCAGGATGCCCGAAGACGCCCGGCTCCGCGCGGACGTGCCGCCGGGCGAGCCGGACTGGGTCCGCTGCGAAGACCTGCTCGGCGAACCGGCCCGTCTCTTGCGCTGGCGGGAGCGGCTGACCGGCTGGCTGGCCGAGACGTATCCGGAGGCCGCCGCGATCCCCGAGCGGACCCCGGCGAGCTGGATCCTGTCCTGGTACCTGCACGTCCCGGCCCTGGCCGGCGCGATGCTGCTCCATCACGAGCGCCGCGTCCCGTCGCTGGCGCCGTCCGCGCTGGCGTTCCGGATCGGCGCCGACCGCCCCCATCCGGACTCCGTGGCCGTCCTCGGCGACGGGTTCCACTGCCTGCCCACGGACCCGGGCTCTGCTCACCCGCGGGCCGTCGTGGCCCCGGACGAGCGGGCGCTGGCGACCGTCCTGCGGGGCCGGTTCGTCGCGCACGCGAGCCGGTTCATCGACGTCTACGGGCCGCTGACGAGGCTCGGGCGACGTCAGTTGTGGGCCGCCGCCACAGACGCGCTCGACAACGCGCTGTGGTCGGCGGGGCGGCTTGGCGGGACTCCGGAGGCCGAGGGCGCCGGGGTCGCGGACGCCGCGCTGGTCCTCGAAGCGCGGTTCCCGCCGCTGACGTCCGCGTCGAAGCTGACGCTGGCATCGGGAGCCGATGGACGCCGCGAGTGGACGAGAAACCGCGAAGGCTGCTGTTACAACTATCTGCTTCCCGCGGAATCGGAATGCGGCGGCTGTCCGCGGGTCCGTTAACGGGTCCAGGCGGGGTTCCGGCCCGTCGCGCCCAAAGCGCGCTCGAACGTCGTCGCGCCTTCCCCGACGGCCACTTCTTCTCCGTACACCTTCATCGCCCGGGCCTGATCGCCCGTCTCCGCGGCTGACGCCAAGACGGCTTCGGCCACTTCGGGTGCGACGTCGAGCGAGCGGCCCGTCGCCTTCGCCAGGTCCCAGCCGTGGAAGACGAACTCGCCGAGCACCATGTCGCCGACGAACGACGACGGCATTTCCGCCGTGCCGAACGCCGTCATGCCCTGCCACGCCTCGGGGGTCCCGAAGACGTCCACGAGCCGCGCGGTCTGTTTCTCGATGGCGCCGAGCCATTCGCCGTCGGCGAGGCCCGCTTCGGCCTCACCGACGGACACCTCGGGCGGTGCCGCCTTGCTCCCGGCGGCTTCGAGCCAGGGAGCCCAGTAGAGAAGGTGGTTCAGCAACGCGCGGACGTCGTACTCGGCGCACGGCGTGCGGGCGGAGAGGTCGGATTCGCCGATCCCGCGCAGGATTCCGGTGAATTCCGCGGCGGCGGGGGCGATCAGGGCAGCGTGTTCGGACATGAGGGCATGAGTTCACGGGAACCGGCGCCCTGTCTTGAAGAAACCCGACAGGGTTAGGTTGATCCGGTGAGCGGGCACCGGATCCCGGCGGGGATCGTCAACGCGCGGGCGGCGAAGTTCAGCCTCGTCCGGCATCGGCCCACGCCGGAGCTGCGCCCGTATGTCGACCATCACTGGGTGCTGCGCTGGGATCTGCGCGGCAGACCGGGCGAGGAGCAGGCGGTTTTGCCCAATCTCGCGGTGAACGTCACGTTCTTCCGCCACGCCGCTGGCGCGTTCGGGCCGGGGAAACGACCTTTCCGCTACCTCGTCGAGGGCACGGACCACGGTATCGGCGTGCGATTCCGCCCCGGGGCATTCCGGGCATTCCTCGACGGTCCGGTCTCGATGATCTCCGGCGGTTCCGTTCCGCTCACCGATCTCTTCCCCGGCGCCGGAGGAGTGACGGAATCGGTACGGAATGCGACGGACGACTTCGAAATGGTCCGTGCCGTGGAGGAACTGCTCCTCGCGAAACGCCCCGTGCTCACCGACGCGGCCGCCACGGCCATCGAAGCGGTGGAAACAATCGCGGCCGAGCCGTCCATTACCCGGGTCGCCGAGCTGTCAAGCCGGACAGGCCTGTCTCAACGAAGCCTGCAACGCCTGTTCGCCGAACATGTCGGTACCGCCCCCAAATGGGCGATTCAGGTATACCGATTGAACGAGGCGGCGGCACGGATCGCGGCCGAGGAACGGCCGGACTACGCGGAACTGGCGGTCGCGCTGGGCTATAGCGACCAAGCACACTTCACCCGGGATTTCCGCTCCGTGACCGGATGGGCGCCCACCGAGTACGCCCGCTTGAACCGTGTACAAGAACAAGAAAGCCGCCGGGAACAGTTTCCCGGCGGCCGTCTGGTCTGAAAGACCTCAGTTCTTCTTGTGGTACGCCTCCACGACCTCGGACGGGATACGCCCACGGTCGGAAACCTGGAAGCCGTTCTTGCGGGCCCAGGCGCGAATGGCCTGGTTCTGCTCGCGGTCCACGGTCGCGGGGCGGGCGGCGGCCTTCACGCCGGCGACCGGACGAATGGCGGTGCGCTTACGGCCACCCGCACGACGGGCGTGCTCCACATACTGGGCCAGCGCGTCACGAAGCTCTTCCGCGTTTTCCGCGGAAAGGTCGATCTGGTAGCTGACACCGTCCAAACCGAACTCGACGGTCTCTTCCGCCTCAGTGCCGTCGAGGTCGTCGACGAGCGAGACGAGCACCTTCTGTGCCATCTGTTTCCTCCTGCTGGGGGCTTACACGAATGATCTGGTACGGGGCATGCCCCGGACAGAAGACTTTGTCTAGCGACATTAATACCCGCTACCGACTCATAACGCAAATCTTGTTTACGAGAACGATCGAGGTATCTCCTCACGCGGACGGGTTATTCGGGTCGGACGAGCGGGAACAGGATGGTCTCCCGGATACCAAGGCCGGTCAGCGCCATCAGCAACCGGTCGATCCCCATTCCGACACCACCGCTCGGCGGCATTCCGTACTCCAGCGCGCGGAGGAAATCCTCATCCAGGTTCATGGCCTCACTATCGCCCTGCGCACCCAGCCGAGCCTGTTCCACCAGACGCTGACGCTCCACCACCGGATCGACCAGCTCGGAGTATCCGGTGGCCAGTTCGAATCCGCGCACGTACAGATCCCACTTCTCCGCGACCCCCGGCTTGCTGCGATGTTGCCTGGTCAGCGGGGATGTCTCGACCGGAAAATCACGGACAAAAGTGGGTTCGTGGAGATGATCGCCGACGAGATGTTCCCAAAGTTCTTCGACGAGTTTGCCGTGGCCTAACTTTGGGTCGAGCTCCAGCTCTCGCGCTTCGGCATAGGAACGCAGCTTGTCCGCCGATGTCTCGGGAGTGACCTCTTCCGACAACGCCTCGGACAACGACTCGTACATTCCGAGCGTGGTCCACTCGCCGGAGAGGTCGTACTCCGAACCGTCGGCGAGAGTGACCGCCTGAGTGCCGAGAACGTTCTGCGCCGCCTCCTGGATGAGCTGTCGCGTCATCACCGCGTTGGAGTCATAGGTCGCATACGCTTCGTAGTACTCGAGCATGGCGAACTCGGGCGAGTGCGACGAGTCGCTGCCCTCGTTCCGGAAGTTCCGGTTGATCTCGAAGACCTTCTCGATACCGCCGACCACGCAACGCTTGAGGTACAGCTCCGGCGCGATCCTCAGGTACAGATCGAGGTCGAAGGCATTCGAATGCGTGACGAATGGCCGCGCCGCGGCCCCGCCGTGCAGCGTTTGCAGCATCGGGGTCTCGACCTCGAGGAATCCCCGGCCGTGAAACGAGTCACGCAGGGAACGCAGCACACCGGCGCGGGTACGGACCACGTCCCGCGCCTTGGGACGCACGATCAGATCGACATAACGCTGCCGGATCCGCGTTTCCTCGGCCAGGTCTTTGTGCGCCACGGGCAACGGGCGCAATGCTTTCGACGTGATGCGCCAGGAGTCGGCCATCACGGAAAGCTCACCGCGCTTGGAGGTGATGACCTCACCGGAGACGAATACGTGATCACCGAGATCGACATCGGACTTCCACGCCGCGAGCGCGTCCTCGCCGACCTTCGCGAGGCTGAGCATCGCCTGCAACTCGGTGCCGTCGCCTTCACGAAGACTCGCGAAACACAGTTTGCCGGTATTGCGCATGTACATGACCCGGCCGGTGATACCGACGATGTCGCCGGTGGCGGTGTCGACAGGAAGACCGGAATGCTTCGCGCGCACTTCGGCCAGCGAGTGCGTCCGGGGCACCTCGACCGGATACGGATCGATACCCTCCGCGATTATCCGGTCGCGCTTGTCCCGGCGCACCCGCATCTGTTCCGGCAGGTCTTCGTCGGGGCTCACGCCCTCGGATGCGGGGATTTCAGTCATGCGCACAGCGTACGAACCCGCCGGTTCCCTACGCCAACCGGATTACCTTTTCCGGGTCCGGACCGGCCGGTTTTCTCTCCATTAACCTTGAGCGCGTGAACTCATCCACTCCCGGCATCGAACCCGAACTGCACGCACGCCGCGCCGCCTCGTTCGGCGCGAAGGCCGCCGACTATGCCGCGCATCGGCCGGACTATCCGGAGAAGGCACTGGCCTGGGGGCTGGCCGGCGCGGCTGGGACCCCGGAGCGGGTCCTCGACCTGGCGGCCGGGACCGGCAAGGTCAGCGAAGGACTGCTGGCGCTCGGCGTCGAGGTCACCGCCGTCGAACCGGACGAGAAGATGCTCGCCGAGCTCACCAGGACACTCCCCGGCGTGACCCCGCTCATCGGGACCGCCGAGGAGATCCCGCTGCCGGACGGCTCCGTGGACGCCGTGGTGGTGGGCCAGGCCGTGCACTGGTTCGCTCTCGACCGGGCCTATCCGGAGATGGCCAGGGTGCTGAAGCCGGGCGGAGTCGTTGCCGCGCTGTGGAACCACGACGACGAGTCGGCGGGCTGGCTGGCCGAGTTGAACACGCTGATCAAGACGTCGATGAGCAGGCGCTGGCTGAGCGACTACGAATCGCTGCCGGAACACGAGGCCTTCGAGCCGTTCGAGAAGAAGACGTTCGGCCACAAACAACCCAGGACGGCGGAAACCCTGGTGGCCACTCTCGCGACCCATTCGCACATCCTGGTGGCCTCGGCGGAGGAACGCGAAGCCAAACTCCGCACGGCGCGGGAATTCCTCGACCGGAATCCGGAAACCGCGTCGGGGGAATTCGACCTGCCGATCACCACCACCGTCTTCCGGGCACGTAAGCGATGACCGACTGGAAGGCGGCGTTCACGACGACGTTCGGCGCCCCCGCGTCGGCGGTGTCCGCGCGGATCTGGGCCGAGGTGTACGGCGACGAGTACCCAGCCGAGCTGGACACCTACAGCTTCGTGACCCGGACCGACCTGCGCCGCATCGCGGCTGAGGCACACCTGGAGCCGGGTGGGCGGCTGGCCGACATCGGCTGCGGGCGCGGCGGTCCCGGGCTTTGGGTCGCCGCGCGGACGTACGCGACGCTCACCGGCATCGACATCGCGGCGACGGCGCTGGCGTCGGCACGGCGCCGGGCGGAGGCGATGGACGTCGAGGCGACCGAATTCCGGATCGGCGACTTCCAGGACACCGGCTTGGAGGACGCGTCGTTCGACGCGGTGATGAGCGTCGACGCGCTGCTGTTCGCGCCCGACAAGCGGCGCGCCTGCGAGGAGTTCGCGCGGATCCTCGTGCCGGGCGGGCGGCTGCTCGTCACGACCTGGGACTTCGACGGGCAGCCGGTGAACCGGCCGCCCCAGGTCGCCGATCACCGGCCGCTGCTGGAGGCCGCCGGCTTCGATGTCCATTCCTACGAGGAGACGCCGGACTGGCGGGCGCGGCAGCGGCGGACCATGGAGCTTTCGCTCGAACGGCTGGAGGAGCTGGCGGCGGAATCGGGCGACGATCCTTCGCGTCTCCGGGCAAGCCTCGAACAGACGCTGCGGAACCAGGACCTGATGACGCGGCGGGTCCTCATGATCGCCTCCCGCCGTGACTGAAGCCGTGACTCACGTGATCAGGCACGTAACTCGCGTGATTGAAGGCGTAACTCACGAGTTACGGCTCTGATCACGCGAGTTACGTCTCCAGGCACGCGAGTTACGGCTCTGATCACGGGCGCGACGAGGCGTGGTTGCGCTCGTAGACCAGCCGGAGGCCCAGGAGCGTCAGGTCCGGCGCGTGTTCGGTGATCGTCTCGGACTCGCCGAGCACCAGGGGCGCGAGGCCGCCGGTCGCGATCACCGCGACCGGATCGGTGCCGCCCGGCGAGAGCTCGCGCTTGATCCGCTTCACCAGCCCGTCGACCTGGCCGGCGAAGCCGTAGAGGATGCCGGATTGCAGGCATTCGACGGTGTTCTTCCCGATCACCGACCGCGGCGGCACCAGCTCCACCTTGCGCAGCGCCGCGGCCCGCGCGGCCAGCGCGTCGACCGAGATCTCGATCCCGGGGGCGAACGCGCCGCCGAGGAATTCGCCCCTGGCGGAGATGGCGTCCACATTGGTCGAAGTCCCGAAATCCACCACCACACAGGCGGTGGACGGGTGCAGGTGATGCGCGGCCAGGGTGTTCACCAGCCGGTCCGCGCCCACCTCCTTGGGGTTGTCGACCAGGAGCGGCACGCCGGTGCGCACCCCCGGCTCGATGACGATCTTCGGCACCCTGGCGTAGTACCGCGAAAGCATCACGCGCAGCTCCCGCAGCACGGCGGGAACCGTGGACAGCGCGCTGATCCCGGTGACCGCGTCGGCGTGCGAGCCGAGGAGCCCGCGCATGGTGAGCGCGAGTTCGTCGGCGGTCATCCGCGCGTCGGTGCGCATGCGCCAGTCACCGACCAGCTCATTTCCCGAATACAGCCCGAGAACGATGTTGGTGTTGCCGACGTCGATCGTGAGCAGCAACGACTCAGCTTTCGGCGTGCAGCAGCGCGTCGAGACGGCGGGCGTCGGCGGTTTCGGCGACCGGGAAGGTCATCGTGTCGTCGTCGGCCAGTGTCACGGTGCCGCTCAGCAGACCGGAACCCTCCGGCGCGTGGCCGGGGTTCGCGCCCTTCTCGACGATCCGGTTGTCCGCGTCGACGAAGACGACCCGCGGCCGGAACGCGGCCGCCTCGGCGTTCTCCATCTGCGCGTACGAAATCAGGATCACCAGATCGCCGGGGTGCACCAGATGCGCCGCGGCGCCGTTGATGCCGAGCACCCCGCTGCCGCGTTCGCCCGCGATCACGTAGGTCTCGAGCCGCGCGCCGTTGGTGACGTCCACAATGGACACCTGTTCGCCCGGCAGCAGATCCGCCGCGTCCATCAGGTCCTCGTCGACGGTCACCGATCCGACGTAGTGGAGATCGGCCTGGGTGACCGTCGCCCTATGGATCTTCGATTTCAGCATCGTGCGGTACATCGTGGACTCTCCCTATTCCCCTGCGTCCGGCGCGTGTTCCGGATGGTCCACGGCCGCGCCGAGCACCACCGGGACGTTGTCGATCAGCCGGGTACTCCCCACCCTGGCCGCGATCAGCAGACGCGCCTCACCGTCGACGGGCGCGGGCCCGAGGTCGGTTCCCCTCAATTCCAGATAGTCGACCTCGACCGCGGGCCGCGCGGCGAGGGTCTGCCTGGCGGTCGCCAGCACGGCTTCCGCGCCGTCGCGTCCGACGAAGGCACCCGCGGTGAGTGCCGCCGACAACACGATCGCGTCCTCGCGCTGTTCCGGTGTCAGGTAGACGTTGCGCGAGGACAACGCCAGCCCGTCGCGCTCCCGTACCGTCGGCACCCCGATGACACGGGTGTCGAAGTTCAGGTCGCGCACCATCTTCTTGATCAGCACCAGCTGCTGGTAGTCCTTCTCCCCGAAGAAGGCGTAGTCCGGCCGCACGATGTTGAACAGTTTCGCCACCACGGTGAGCACGCCGGCGAAATGCCCCGGCCGCACCGCGCCTTCCAGCTCGTCGCCGAGCGCGCCGGGCTGCACCGTGACGGTGGCCCCGTCGGGATACAGATCCGACGCCTTGGGCAGGAAGCCCAGCTCGACGCCGTCCTCCTTCAGCACCTCGAGGTCCTTGTCCAGCGGACGCGGGTACGCCTCGAAGTCCTCACCCTCCCCGAACTGCAGGGGGTTCACGAAGATCGACGTCGCGACGACCGTGTTCGGCAGCCGCTTCGCCCGGCGGATCAGCTCGCGGTGACCCGCGTGCAGGGCGCCCATCGTGGGCACCAGCGCGACCTTGCGGCCGACGCCGTGCAGCGCACGCGTCACCTGGCTGACCTGCTCCGGCGGCTGGAAGGTGTGCAGCGTGCCTCGGGCGAATTTCGGTGTGGTCACTGGTTTTGCTGCCCTTCGGCGGGATCACTGAGGAGTTCGGTGAGCTCGGCGGCGGCCGAGGCGTCCAAGAGCCCGGCGGCGTCGCCGCGCGCCAGCGTGCGCTTGGCCAGCGCGCGATAGCTCGGGGCGATGTCGGGGCCACGTTCGGCCAGCACCGCGAGATGCTTGCGCACGGTGCCGAGATCACCACGGGCCACCGGCCCGGTCAGTGCCCGGTCCCCGTGTCGCAGAACATTATCCAACGCCGCCGACAACAACGGAGCCACCAGGCGTTCGGGCTGGGCGATTCCCGCCCCCCGCAACAGTTCCGCGCAGTCGGCGACCAGTGTCATCAGGTGGTTCGCGCCGTGTGCCAACGCCGCGTGATAGAGCGCTCGCGCTTCGTCGGGGACCCGGACGGGCTCCGCGCCCATCTCCACGGTCAATGCCTCGCCGACGTTCCACGCCGCTTCGTCACCCTCCGCCGCCGTGACGCCGAAGCTGCAGGCGGCGAGCCTGTCGAGGTCTTCGGGACGGCCGGTGAAGGTCATCACGGGGTGCAGGGCCAGCGGCAGCGCGCCGGCCTCGGCGGCGGGCGCGAGGACGTCGATGCCGTGCGCCCCGGAGGTGTGCACGACGATCTGTCCCGGGCGCAGGGAGCCGGTGGCGACGAAGCCGCGCACCATCCCGGCGAGCGCGTCGTCCGGCAGGGCCAGCAGGACCAGGTCGGCCCGGCGGGCGACCTCGTCGGGCGGCAGGAGAGGCACGTCGGGGAGCAGTTGCTCCGCCCGGCGCACCGAAGCGGTGGAAAGGCCCGAAGCGGCGACGACCGTATGCCCGGCCCTGGTGAGCGCCGCGCCTACGACACTGCCGACGCGGCCTGCGGAAACGACGCCCACGGCCAGGCGAGCGGGCCTCATCATGGCGTGCGCCAGTGGACGCTCATGGTCGAAAACTCCTCAACTCGTTCCAGTCCCGCTCTGCGGTCGCGGGTACCAGACGACGGCGCGAGGGTAACCCTCCGCCCCGGGTCTGAACCGGCGCTCGTGACCAGCTTCACCTGACAGTGGTCACCCGCGCGGCGCGCCGTCGGCGAGCCGTACGGCGTCCGCCCGGGACGTCTTGAGCACCTGCAACAGCTCACGCTGCCGCTGTTTCGCCTCGTCGGTGAGCTTCTGGCCACGCCGCAGGAACGCGAGCTCGGTCACGCTGGCCTGGTAGCGGCCGACGGCCTTCGCCGCCTCCCGTCCCGACTGCTTCCGTGCCTGTTTCCGCCACGACCGCCGTCCGGAGAGGCTGGCCAGCAGCGACACCTCGGACGGGGCGATCCAGCGTGCGTCGACCATCATCGGCAGGGCGGCGGCGACGATCCGCTGCTCGCGGCGCCGCTGCATCACCACCACCGAGAAGACGCCGATGAACAGCGGCACCATGATCAGGAAGTAGACGTTCAGGAAGGTCTTGGCGCCCCCGAGCAGCGCGGCGCCGTTCCACAACGCGTGCAGCAGCACGGCGACGAGGTAGCCGCCGATCGGCGCCAGGATCCGCAGCGAGCGGACCTTGCTGCTCGCGGCGACCCCGAGGCCGATCCCGGTCATCACGGCGAACAGCGGATGCGTGAACGGGGAGAGCACGCCACGCAGGAAGAACGCCGCGAGCACACCGGCGCTCGTGCCGTCGCCGAAGCCGTGCTCGGCGAACGCGCGGCCGAAGTAATAGATGTTCTCGGTGAAGGCGAAGCCCGCCGCGGTGAACCCGGCGTAGACGATGCCGTCCACGACGCCGTCGAACTCGCTCGGGCGGCGCCACCACAGCAACAGGATGAAAGCGGCCTTCGCGGCCTCCTCGACCAGCGGCGCGGAGACCAGCCCGCTGATCTTGCCGCCGACACCCGTGCCGAGCAGCAGGTCACCGACGGCCTCGGCGCCGCTGTTGAGCAGCAACGCGATGATCGTCGCGACGCACGCGCCCCAGACGAAAGCCAGCAGGAGGAGCTTCGGCGGTTCGGGTTCCCAGCGGTCGACCCACAGGAACGCGGTGACCACCACGGCGACCGGGACGAGGGCCGCGAGCACGCCGATCCCCACCGCGAGCGGGCCCACCTTTTCGGTCACCGTGCCGAAGACGAACAACCCGCACAGCGCGACGGCGATCAACCCGAGCACCGGCAGCAGCACGGTGATCGACCGAGACCGGCGGGGCCGGTCGAGACCGGGCGCCGGGGAGGAAGGCTCGCTCACAGCGGGTCACCCTACCGTCGGTACGGGGTCAGTCCTCCGCGCGCCGCCTGCGCCGCGGAGTGGATTCGTTCGCGCCGTTGGCGGCGAGCAGATCCATCACCGACCGGCCGGACGCGTGGGAGCCCGCGTCGGAGGTCTCCGGACGGCTGTGCGACGACCCGTTCCGGGACGGCGTCTCGTCGTCCGGCTTCGCCCGCCTGCCGCCGTGACGGCCGCCGGTGGACTCGGTGCTCTGCCAGGCCGGGGGCTCCCCGTCCGGACGACGGCGACGGCCGCCACCGGTGGGCTCCGGGACGTTCGGGGCCGGGGTGATCGAGACCGACGAGTCCTCGGCGGCCCGGCGACGGCGTCCGCCGCCACCGTTCTGCGCCAGCCGGATCTCCTCGGGCAACGTCGGATTGATCGCGGGCGGCTCCTCCGCGGCCGGGGAGCCGTGCCGTGACGGCGCCTCGGCGGCCGGACGGCGCACCGGTTCGGGCTCCGGCTGCCGCACGGGCTCGGCCCGGCGAGGCGGCTCGGACACGACCGGGATCGACGGCGGGGTCGGCGGCTCCGGGTCGCGACGCGGCTCCGGCCTCGGCTCGGGGCGCGGTTCCGGACGTGACTGGGCCGCGGGCTGGGGCTTGGCCGGAGGCGTGGGCCGCAGCCGGTCCTGGAAGTCGTCCTTCCGGGGGAACGCGGCGCTCAGATCGGAGACCGGGCGCTCCTGCGTCCACGACGGCTTCCACTCGCCGGTGGCCTCCATCGGCTCCGGCGTGGCGGGCTTGTTCGCGGGCGGCGGCGTGCCGCCGGCCGGACGGGGCCGCTCGACCGGCTTCATCCCGGGGCGGGTCAGGCCGAGCTCGCGGTTCGGCCGGGGACGATCCGGCTCGACCTTCTTCACCGGCTTCGGCTGCGCCGGGGGCTTCACCGGCGGCGTCTGCTTGCGGGTCTGCTCCTCGGGCCGCGCGGGAGGACGCTGCACGGTGCCGGCGTCGAGCCGCTGCTGCAGCGAAGACTGCTGCGGGCGGCGGGGCGGCTCGTTGCGCGGGGGCTCGGGACGCTGGGGCTGCCGGGCGATGGTGGGCATCGACGGCTGCGAGGCCTCGGCGCGCGACACACCCGGCATGGACGGGCGGGACACCTCGGACGGCGTCACCGGCGGCGGGGTCTTGCGCTGGGCGTCGACCCTCGGCATCGGCCGCGAGACCTCGGCGGGCGACATCCCGGGGTTCGACATCTCCATCCGCTCGCGGCGGGCGGCTTCGGCCGCGAGCGCCTCGGCGGCTTTCGAGGCGCGGGCGTCCGCCTTGCGCATACTGCGGCGAGTCGACTCGTCGACCGGCTTCGGCCGCTGGACCTGATTGCTCTGCCCGTATCCGTTGGCGCCGTTGACCTGGCCGTTCGCCGGTTTGCGGCGGGCGGCGGGCGGCGTGCCCGCCCGCGCGGAAGCGGGTTCGAGGACGCGGTCGATCATCTCGGTCGGGCGCTCGCGTTCGCGTTCACGCTCGTCGACGTCGATCGTGGTGCTCTTGGCGGGCATGAGCTGGGGTTTGCCGTTGCCGTTCTCGGAACCCGCGCTCATCAGCTGCTTGTTGTCGAGGGACCGCATCCGGGTGGCCTGCGCGGTGAGCGCGACGCGTTCGAGGAGAACCTCGCCGCCGAAGAGCGACTGGAGGCTTTCACGCAGGGCGCTCACCTCGGCTCTGAGCGCCTCGAGCTCGTCGTGGGAGCGGCTCTCGGCGGCCTGCCGGGTCTCCGCCTCGATCTCCAGCTCGAACTCGCGGCGGGCGGCGATCTCGCGTTCCAGCTCCAGCTCGTAGACGGCCTGTGCCTCGGCGACGGCGTCCTCGCTCTGCGACACGTGCTTGCGGTAGCGGACCGCGAGGAACGCACCGATCAAGGCGGCCCACAGCGCCGCGACGATCCCCAACCGCAAGTAGCGGAGGTCGTCGGAAAGCACCAATGCGAGAGTCGCGCCGACGGCGAGAACCAAGCCGACGACAAGCCACGGCCTACCCGCAAGGCGGCCGCGCGAGTCGTCACCCACCCCGGTCATGCCCAACACC
>Ga0307518_10002384_pt1 | contig 13718 bp, 12 predicted proteins | sample 25_EM_MG_FD_203889 | JGI IMG/M metagenome (GOLD analysis project Ga0307518, IMG submission 203889) | Populus trichocarpa ectomycorrhiza microbial communities from riparian zone in the Pacific Northwest, United States - 25_EM | ecosystem: Host-associated > Plants > Roots > Unclassified | place...
CTTTGCTCGTTCTGGTATGGGAGTTGGACTGCAGTAGATTGCATTCCTTTCTCATACCATAATGGATGTTATTCCTTCAGTTTCTTCTGCTTCTTGGCGGTTCTTGTGCGAGTGATGACTGCTAGACGTCGGCAGTCGTCTCTTGCATCAGGATAGTCTTCTTCTTCTTGTGCGATAGATGGCTACGATGAGGCTCCATCGTGCTCATCCTTCACATCAGGATCATTTGATATTGACATTATCTTCCATGTTCACTGTACCAAACCTGTTTGGTGCGTGACACTGGTACCCTGGCCTGACCATAAACTATGGTGACACCCACACCCAGGCCGGATTGTATATTATGGTGACACCTGCACCCAGGCCAGGCCCTATATGATGGTGACACTGGTACCCTGGCCCGACCATAAACTATGGTGACACCCACACCCAGGCCAGACTGTATATTATGGTTAAACTACACACCCTGGCCGGACCATACACTATGGTGATACCTGCATCCTGGCCCGACCCTATATTATGGGTGACCCACCCCCAGGCTGGACCATGTATTATGGTGACAATTCCACACACAGGCTGGACCATATATCATGGCAACACCCTGTAGTCCGGCCTGACCCCCACTGGCCCATAAGATATGGCTGATTGTCAACCACTGCTGGCCATAAAGTAAAGTATGGTACAATGTAGGTTCATTATGTGAAAAAAGAAGGTAATCAGACTGGCAAGAGGGGGCCCTCCCCTTGACAGTCTGCCTCCAAGAGAAAAAAGTCTACTATGTAAAATTTCACATTAAATCAATGATTTAAAAGACAAAATCTGTAATAGCATTTAGAATTAGTAATAAATAGGATAAATACACTTACCTTCATGCTCGAAATGAAAATAGCAAATATTATCACACAACCTGGTTGCTATTACTATAGAAATATATGGTTAGCATGTAAATACATAAGGAAGATTGAACCCACACACCAATATTGAGACAAGGAAGACAAACAGGAGGTGCACTTGTGCACCCACACACCGGCATCAAAATAAATAATCCCCCAGACCAAAAGATGAGCAGGAGGAGTGCAAGCGCACCCACACACTGGTGTCAAGACAAATAATCCCCCAGACCCAAAGACGAGCGGGAGGAGTGCAAGTGCACCCACACACCAGCATCAAAACAAATAATCCCCCAGACCCAAAAGAGGAGTGGGAGGGGTGCAAGCGCACCCACACACCAGCCTCAAGACAAATAATCCCCCAGACCCAAAAGAGGAGTGGGAGGGGATTCGTGGACATGCAACACTGTGTCTGCATGTCAGAGATGAGCATGGTGAGGACTTCATTGTCAAGGACTGTTGGACTCATCAGGGCAGGAAGGTGACCAAAGAACAAGTTTTACTGAAGTTGAAGAAACATGATATTAATGGGCTCCCTATCCTCAAGGAAGCCTGGACAGTTCAGATAGGCGGGTGGGATGATACCACAGATCTTTGCTGACCTGCTTTTCTGGAGTCTAGCGATCACTCAATGTGTGAGCCCCGAGTCCACCATCAATACCTTCTCCAGCCCTTTGGGTCACCTGTCACAGAATTTTCCTGCATTCAAGAGTTCATCAGTATTTTCATCAACATTATTCATGGTGAGTATATTCATAGTTTTTGTGATGCATTGTTGATTTTTTCACCCCAGTTCACGAACTTCTTGTCACAGTCTGTTGCACCTTGCATTGTGATGTTAGTCTCAACAATGTTCTCAAATACACCTGCATTATCCCTTGGCCCACCACTACAGAAGATGAAAAAAAGCATGAATGTATCATCTCAACATGTAACTTCCATCACAGACTACTTATCGACTTTGATTATGCTTTGCTGCTGGATTCAGAGCACAATGAAGTGTCGCCTGGCAAATGAACAGTTTGTTTTTTTTTCGCTGACACTTCTGTCTATCAATTCTGACCATGACAACTTCAGGGGACTGTCCCCTTCATGGCGATCAACATGCTGATCCAGTACATGAATGGTTCCAGAAACACTCCCCCATCTCCAGCTCATGATTTGGAATCGCTCATTTATGTGTTTACCTGGATCTGTGTTGTCTACTCTTGCCCGGGCCAAGTCTGTTCTGATGTGTCTCTCCAAGAAACCTGCGTGAAGCGTTGGACTTCCATCAAGACATTGCAGGATGTGGAGACCCTTTGTAATGCCAGAACTGGGGAGCTCAGCACCAAATCTTTCCTGAATTACTTCACTCCCTACTTCAAACAGCTGAAAGGCACTGTGAGTGCCCTCTACAATCTCCTTTGTACTAGTTGTACTCCTGATGGTCCCCCATTGACTCATGGGGCCATGAAGGTGATCCTCCTCCAAGCCTTCCTTGCTGTACCAGAACCCTCTTTTGATGTTAGAATTGACAATGTTCCAGCAAAGTGCCCAGTAAATATGCATGTCACTGAGGGTAATAATAGTAGACCTTCTCGTCAATGCTGTATTGGTTAATGTTGAACTTTTATTCAGATTGTTTGGTATATGTACTTAGACATATGATATCTGCATGTGATGTTTGTGTTTGCAGTGACTTCACCATGTTTGACTAAATTAGGCATTAGCCGTCTCATCCAGTTCGCCTCCAACTGCAATGTGCTGCCTTGTTCACAATTGATGGCTACTCCTTCAAAACATGGAGTATGCCTATAAGAACTCAAAGAGACAAAGCTTTCTTCCCATCAGGTGTGTCTTTCTTCCCCTCCCTCTCTCTGTTCACCAAGTTGCAATGCCACCAAAAGGTACAAGGCAGAAGCACTCGCATCAAGACTCTGGGGTTGTCGATACCCTTGAGTCAGGTCTGCCATCTGCCCAAAGTGGTGCAGACACCTGCAAGAAGGCAAAGATGGGTGTCGAAAATATTGGTGTTGTCTGCTTTGAATCCACAATAGATGCATTACTGACCTTGTGATCTCAAGTGTGCCATTCTTCAAGAGAAAACAAAGGGAATGGGGGTCAGATAGCTCAACTTCAGAATCTTGAGCACATCCAAACCCAAACCTCTCACAAGGTGTCAAAGATGGATCTCGCTACTGCCAATGAACCTTTGAATCCCATGGCACCATTCTGAAATCTCGTGGATTGAAGACTTCTGATAGTGCTGTAAGTGAATTTTCTCCTTTTTGTAGGTTATATATTTATTCACAGATGAACAGCCTGTTTCTGAACTTTGTCTGGACACCAGTCAAACACTACCTCCTACTTATCAAATCGCCACAGCTGGTACTTGTTCTGGCTTCCACCCCCCAATAAATGGGAAACTGTCGTCTGCTCAACACTGGCCTACTCCCTCGTCTCATGCACCTAGTATTGCTAGCTTCCATAGTGGTGCCTCTGTTCCTTGCACCACTTCTGCAGCACCTACCTCTCACAGTGGTTCTGCTGTTTTTTTCGTCCATCTCCTTCATTTGAAAATTCTCATGTGCCTAGGAGGTCTTCCCAGGTGCCCTGACCTGTGTCGTGAACATACTCTGTTGTAACGGTCTCACTTTTTGTCTTATTTTATCGTAGCGTAGTATCTTATTTAGTGCATCTTATCTCTAGAGTTGTCTGGACCACAACCTCGTGCTGTGCATGCTGTATCCCTTGATGTCATTAGCATAGCCTTACCATAGGATGGCAGCTGTGTTCACTGCCTCGTACAGCATGCAGCCTCATGGATAGCCTCACACAGGACACGTGTAGTGTAGTATATATACTGCTGCAATCCAGCACCCAGAGGCTCTCCATTTGAGCTCTCTTTGGGTTTTCGCTCTAAGATGCTTGCAATCCTATTTCCTCCTCAGAGTCTCGTGTGTGGTAGTTCTTTGGGTGTTTGCCCTTAGGGTTGTCTCATCTGTTCATAATTTAGAAGATTGTATGCCACTCCCAAATGATTATACTCACAATTCCTGGCCACAGTATCAATTTTCTCAGCCTCTCAATTGTGGTGATGATCAAAGCAACGACTATCCACTTTCCAACAGTCATCAAGAAGGCGTTGGGAATGAATGTCGCACATGCAATGAACTTACCATCAATGAGATCTCACCTGATGAGGATGATAGATTGGCAAGAAAGGCTCTTCAAGGTACTGACAAGCATAACAATGATCTCCTACTGACACATTGACAGATCCAACACCTGGACATGAATCGGAATATCATGGCTTGAATTTGGAGGGAGCACACCAAATACCTACTGATGACAATATAGGTGTGTAATTCACAAGTCAGTGGTGTGATACTAATAGTACACTTAGATCCACACCTCCTTGCTGAAGAACAATTCTCCAATGATTGCGACATGGTGAATGATCACCATCAATGTAACTGCCAACTGCATCCCCCAGACTGTGAAGACCTCATGGAAATTTGTCACCAGCAGCAACACTCCAGAATACTGGCCCAGCCCAATCCACCTGACATCCCACAAGTTCCCCTTAGCACTCAGTCTACAGTAGCCCCTGGCTTCCTTACAGGACTGAGACGACCCTAGGCGAAAACACCAAGGATCCTACTACACACTGGGGCTCTGAGAGAATAGGACACAAGGACTAGGGCAATAACCCAAGATGAGCTCGAATGGAGAGCCTCTGGGTGCTGGATTGCACTGTATATATACTACTCTACACGAGGGCTACGCAAGGCTATCCATGAGGCTACATACTGTGCAATGCTATGTTAGTGATGTCATAGTGGAGCTAAGGCTATGCGGAATGACATCAAGGGAGGCAGCGTGTACAGCGTGAGGCACAGGTCTAGACTAAGGTAGATAAGATACGCCTGTACGCTACGACAAGATAAGATGCTATCTAATCACAGATTAGATAAGATAAAAAGTTGGACCGTTACACTACTTCCCCCTCAGGTGCAGGATTCCAGACTGCAGAACTGAGCGTCGCAAACTGTAAGGTTTTTGGGAATACGACTAAATAACGAGTCAAAGTCCACTTGGGTCATACGAAGCCTTCGAGGAGCAGAAGGGTTTTCTCGATAAAAGCACTCAACTACCAGAGGAGAATTCTTTAAGTTTGACGAGGGTTCCCAGGTTCTCTCATGTTCTTTGTATCCTTTCCAGTGCACTAGATACTGGAGCTGCCTTTTATAAATATGAGAAGCCACAATATAGTCTACTTCGTACTCTTCATCGCATTCTTCTGAAACATGTACCGGGCCGGGCCGAGACACTGGTTGTCCAGGAAGAGGTCCCAAATAAGGTTTAACTCGAGACACATTCACAACCGGGTGAATCCGAAGAGTTTTGGGGAGCTTAAGCTCGACCGCGTTCAGTGTTACACAAGTGACCTCATAAGGACCAATCCACTTTTCAGTAAGCTTCTTAGAAGCATGATTTAGCATTCGAAGGTTGTCCATAGAAAGCCATACTTGCTGGCCTACAACGTAGTCCGGGGCAGGATTCCTGTGCTTATCTGCCTGAAGCTTCATATTTCGTTTGGCCTTCTCAGAAGACTCAACGACTTTGTTAAATATGGCAGCAAAGTCTTTAGCCGCTGGGGCTATAGTCTCAACTGGTTCTATACCCATACGAGGGGAATAACTCCGGGTAATTCCAAAAGGGGAATCAGTGGTTACCTCCGAAACGGTATTGTTCCAGACGAATTGGGCAATCTTGATCCATTTAGCCCATTCATTCTGCCAATCATTTATGTAAGTTCGGAGATACTGATTAATTTCGCGATTCAATCACTCCGTTTGACCATCAGTTTGCGGGTGAAACGCAGTGGACATTTTGCGCTTTACGCCTAAGAGTCTATACAACTCCCCCAGGAAGTTGCTTGCAAAGACCGATCCACAGTCGGAGACTACGGAAGAGGGAAGACCATGTTGACACCAGACATGATCCCTAAATAACTTGGCAGTTGACAACGCGGTTTCCTCTTTGGTGCAAGGTACAAACACGACCTCTTTTGAGAACCGATCGACAACCACTAATATATAATTGTAACCGAGGGATTCCGGCATCTCGGTAAAGTCCATCGTGACATCAAGCCACGGACCATTAGGAGTGGGAAGAGGGACAAGGCTTCCAGAAGTCTTTTGATTCGATACCTTGGACTGTTGGCACTTTTGACAGTGCTTTACGTAGGTCTGAATCTGTTCCTTCATTCCTTTCCACGTGTAATGCTTCCTGAGCGCGTTATAAGTAGCCTTTACTCCTTTATGACCAGCAACAGGAGTGTCATGAAAGTCTGTGATGAGCGACTGACGCTCTTCGTAAGTCTGATCAGTAACGTCGATCGACTTAATAGATACAGGGTTTAACAAGGTTTGATCCTTGTTATCTTCAGAACTAGAGACGTAATAGTCTGATCACCTACTAAGCGGATCTGCAACGTGCATCTGGGTTCCCTTTTTATAGATAAGCGAGTAATTAAAGCACGTCATCCACATTTGCCAGTGCGCTTGGCGCTTGGAGAGATTCTGCGACTTTGTAAAATACGTTAAGTTGTGATGGTCCGTGTAAATCTCGAAAGCATAAGGAGTGGCTTTGAGATAATGGCACCAGGCCTCAGTTGCCTTTATGATGGCCAGCATCTCTTTGTCATGAATAGGATAATTTCGTTCAGGAGGTGTCATAGAGTGTGACATGTACACGACGGGTCTGAATTTGCTGTCTTCACACTTCACGGATATCACTCCCCCGACGGCGAACTCAGATGCGTCTGTTTCCAGGCGGAATTCACGATCTTGGTCGGGGTACTGAAGTACCAGAGCACGAGTAAAGGCGGCCTTCAAGGCCTCAAACGCTGCACATTCCTTTTCGCCGAAGTTAAATACAGTGTCTTTACATGTTAAATCCGTCATGGGCCTAGCCATGGTTGCATAATCTTTAATAAAACGCCAATAAAAGTTGCCGAGTCCCAGGAATGCGCGAACCTGCTTTACGTTCGTTGGCTCAGGCCACTTTAAAATAGCGTTAACCTTTTCAGGATCCATTTTGATTCCGTCACGAGAGACTATCATTCCAAGGAAATCAACTTCAGTGACTCTAAAGTGACACTTCTCAGGTTTGACAAACAAGTCATTATCTCGTAAACGTTTCAAAACTTCCAGCACGATCCTATCATGCTTTTCCTGATCGTCCATGTCCATAAATATCATAAGATCATCTATATACACCACGCAGACATCCGACATATCGTGGAAGATTTCATTCATCATCTTCTGAAATGTCGCCGGTGAATTACAGAGACCGAAATACATAACAAGTGGCTCGAAAGCCCCCTTGTGCATTACAAACGCAGCTTTCCACTCATCGCCTTCGCGAATCCTCACGTTGTTATATCCCCACCGAAGATCCATTTTCGTGAAGAGTTTACAACCCTTGAGCTTGTCAACAAGCTGAGAGATAAGCGGTAGCGGATAGTTATTTTTAATTGTCCAGCCATTTAAGTAGCAGTAATCCTGTACCATACACTTTTTGCCATCCTTCTTGGGAATAAAGAAGACCGGTGACGTCTGTTGACTAATGGAAGGCCGAATATATCCTTTTGTGAGCTGATCATCTAGAAAGGATTCGACTTCTTTTTGCTCATCAACAGAGAGCGGGATAAGTCTTCCCTTTTTGGGCGGGAAGTCTTCCTTCAGATCAATTCCATGATCCCAAGGTTTTCTAAGCGGCATGCGCTCTGTCGACTTTTTACTAAATACATCTAAGAACTCCCAATACTCCCTAGGTACTTGCTTCTGGGCTTCTTCTAGGGTCGACTCATCAATAGTGACCTTTGATTCATGCACCTTTAAAGCTTGAACCCAAGTTTCCTGAGATTCACTTTCTCGTAATAACTTAGCAAAGCGTGTCTCTAAGAGTTACTTGCACTCTGGAGGACACCGAGTTAAATTAACTTTGCCAGAAACCCAATCTATATCGGGATTGTGCTTTCTAAGCCAGGTGTGGCCGAGGATAAGGGGAACTTTTCCAAGGCAGGTAACTGCGCACCAAAGCTTTTCAGCATGCCTCCCAATACCAATGGTAAGCAATACATAATGCATGATATCACCCTCTTGATTCCTTGTGCTGTCTACGTTAAGCACTGGAATGGGTTTTACCAGCTTAGATAATTGCAACTGTCAATCAAGAGCCCAGCTCTTGTCAACAAAACAACCAGTAGCGCCACTGTCTAGCAGGGCGTCTACCTCAATAGTTTTAAGGGGCCCACGGATGCGGACCGGTACCATCACTTCACGTTCCATTGTGAAGGACCTTCATAAGTCCATGGGAACTTCTGAGTTGCCGGCGGGACTTTCCGGTTTCTCAGATGCCAAAGAAGGAGAAAAACTGTTCTTATTCAATCGGGAATTAAGCACGCTCGATTTTACATCCGGCACCGAGCCCTTTGCAGGGATCCCCTTAGATGGTGAGGTACAGTCCGAACCACAGTCCATACTGTCAACAAACAAAACAGAGTAGCGAGAAGGAGAAACAGAAACAGGGGAAACTACAGAAGACACTTTTTTGTAGGTTTTTGTAATTTTACTACGTAACAAAGCGACACGATATTTAAATATTTCCTGTGCAACAGGAACAGTAGCGTGAGATAGTCTATAGTCCAAAATACGTACAGCTGTGTCCAAAGAAGACTCGAGAGCGAGGGTGCCCGACACGTCCTCACTCTCTAATCTTTTAAATCTTTGAAGAACGCCTGCATTTCTGCAAAGGTCATTCCTTGCACCGCGTTTAACCAGTCATCCTCCGGTTGGGCCTGTGCTGCCCGTGCTTGGGGTTGCCCACGATGAGGGCGGCGCGGCTTGGTGCACTCACATGCGATGTGGCCAAACATTTGGCAATTGTAGCATTGGGGCCCTTTACCCCTTTGCTGAGATGACACATCTGCAGCTCCTATGTCCATAGGGACACCGCCGGCTGATGCTGAAGACGATGAATAGTTTTGGCCCTGGTAGTAACGGGCTGGGGATGGACATTGTGTATTAATGAGGAAGAGCTCCTGTGCTCTCCCCATTTCTCTCGCCGAAGTGCTTAACCTGGCATACGTATCGCGCTGCATGTTTTGAAGATATATTTGCTCCAGGAGTCTTCTCTGGAGCGCTGTCAAGTCCGGGTCTACTCTGGTAAGGGGTCCGGTCAAGTCCGGATGGAAACGGACGAAGGACAAGGGCAGAGGGCTGGACAAGAGATTAGTCCGGCCGGAGTTGGTGACCGCTTGGATTCAACGACTAAGGACAACGAGCGTTGATCCCTTGCGTAGGTTCCGGTCAAGAAGAAGAGACAGAGACAGAGACGGAGACAGACAGGACCAGGAGTAGATGACTATGGTTGATTTCAGACTGAAGAATACAGGATAATCTACAGAGTACTTATACTAAGTAAGAGCTAGGGACGAGTACTTACGGTGACAAGTAAACAGCCTAAAAAGCGGCCAAGGGATAACCGGAGAAAGTACTAAGTCAGGTCCAGGTAAAATAAACCAGGTCCGGTGAAAATGCTACAAGGTATGGGATATATCGAGTTCACGGAGAACTCACATCAAGGCAGGGTAAACGGCAAGGTGTGGTAACGAGCGAATAGAGGATAGTCCAAGGGTCGTACTTAACGGAGGCATATCTGCGCGACCGTGACCGGAGTAACTGTGAGCGACCGGAGTTGGGCTAGAGGACATGGTCGTAACAGTATCCCCCCTTTAGGGGCCGAACCCATGAGGCCCCAATGAGGCTGACGTGTGGTCGCCTAGAACAATGCGGAGTCCGGAGCGAGTGTCTGAGTACGAATTATGGATCTATAAAGATCAGACCGGTTTTTGCTTTTACCCCCAGTTTTTTGCCTTCTAACAATATGTCTGCACCAGCCAAGTCCAACACCCCCACTGCCCCCTCTGCGGTCGAGTCTAGGGACTGGACCAAGGTGACAACACCGGAGCTCCAGTCCGGTAGCGAAGACGAGGCGTCCGTCCTCGATGCCAAAATGAAGGAGAGGCGTCGACGCAAGCAGGTCAAGAAAGAGGAGAAGCAATGCCGGGAAGAGGCGGAGCGACGAGCGCATGAAGAGGCGGAGGCCAGAGCACGAGAGGAGGCGGAGAGGAAGGCCCACAAGGAGGCGGAGCGTGTAAAGGCGGAGACAGAGTGTAAGGCGCGAGAGCAGGCATGGGCGGAGTCGCAGCAGAGGAAGGCGGCGGAGGAGGCTGCCAAACAGAGGGCGGTGGAGATAGCCGCCAAACAGAAGACGACGGCGCAAGAGGCGTCGAAGAAGAGGGCGAGGGAGGAACCGGAGGCAGGTCCGGTAGGAGAGGTCCGGTAAGTATTTCTTTTCCTTGTTTTTGTTTTGCTGACCCTTGTGTAGATGCGTGCGTTGCGCGGTGTGCGAGCGCGACCCGGAGAAGCCGAAGCAGCGGGCGTGCATGAAGTGCACCGGCTTGAAGGAGAAGTGCGAGTGGCCGGAGGTGGCGGGTCCAGGTCCGATGGTGGAGAAAGGGAAAGGCAAGGCGGAAGAGAAGGAGGTGGCGACTTCACCGCGAGGAGGCGAGAAACAGAAGAAGAAGAAGACAACGACGAGATAGCGGAGGTGGCGGGTCCGTCCGGGTCGAGGTCCGGTTTCAACACCGGACCATTCCTGGAGCGGATGGACAGGTTAACGGCCACGGTGGAGGCGATGACCGGACAGATGGCCCGGATCGCGGACTCTACGCGATCTGTATCCCGGTCCAACGACCGACTCAGTGCTGGCCTCGAAACATTCTTCGAGGAGTGCCGGTTCTTCACCTCGGAGTTCGTCGTGTCGGAGGAGGAGAGTGAGGAGGAGGTCGATCCGGAAGAGATTGACCAGGAGTTGGAGGGTCTCCAGAGGGACCTGGAGGAGCAGGAAGGTCCTGCGCCGGAGTAGATAGTCCGGTCCGGCGCCTTGTAAATAGAAATGTAAATTAGGTTTACTTTTTGTTTATAAGAAAAGTGGCCTTGATTTGAGAGTGAGTGATATTACAGAGTGAAACAGATAAGAGAAACAGATAAAAGAAACGGAGGCGAGAGTAATACTACATGGACGCGAGTGGTCCGGGTTTGTCCGGGTACCGGACATGATAATTTTCTAAAAGTTCCGTTGCGTTGCCAAGTTCAGTGGCAAGAAGCCATGACGTTTCTTCGTCAGTTCCTTCGTAACCAGACCAGCGCACCAAGTACAACAGTTTGCACGTTTTGCGTCGACGGTCAACCTTGGAGTCGAGGATCTCAGAGATCTCGAACTCTGGTTCACCATCTACTTCGACTGGTGGCGGAGGAGGCTGTATCTGGTCCGGTATGGTGTTGGGTATGGCCGGTTCAAGTTGGGAGACATGGAAGACGGGGTGAACGGCGCGCATGGAATCTGGAAGACGGAGCGTAAAAGAGAGGGAGCCTACTTGCGCAATGATAGTGTAGGGACCCAAGTTCTTCTCTGATAGCTTTTTGGATGGTCGAGTGGACCGGAAGTATTTGGCTTTCACGTATACTTGATCGCCAACCTTGAAGTCCGGTGCTGGAGTACGTTTGGCATCAGCCGGACCTTGGTAGCGAAGTTGCGCGTTGGCCATTTCTTCTCGAAGGTATTGATGCAACGACTCAAGGTCGACTGCGTAGTCATGAGCCCTGGTGGAAGTCATGTCGCATTCTGGGTAGACAGAGATGTTAGGGTGGTAGCCCTTGTTAGCAAAGAACAGCGAGACTCCGGTGGTTGCACTAGGTGCGTTGTTGTACGCGAACTCCGCCAATGGGAGTAGGTCCGCCCAGTTGTCCTGCTGGTAGTTGCAGTAGATCCGAAGGTATTGTTCGAGTGTCTGGTTAGACCGCTCAGTCTGGCCGTCGCCCTCTGGGTGGTAACCGGAGGTGAAGTGGAGGTGCATGTCGAGAGCCTTTCCGAGTGACCGGAAGAAGTGCGAGACGAACTCGGTACCGCGATCTGAGGTGACGTGGGCGGGAACACCGTGCTTGGAGAACACATGGAGTAGGAAGAGCTTCGCGAGCTCCGGGCTGGTGATGGTGTCGTGAGTAGGGATGAAAATGGCTTGTTTAGAAAGCCGGTCTACCACGACCAGGATGGCTGTAAAGCCAGTAGATGAAGGGAGTTGCTCGATGAAATCCATGGAGATGGAATTCCAAGGCTTCTCCGGTACGGGGAGCTGTTTCAGCAGTCCGTAGGGTCTATGGCGCGGTGTCTTAGCTCTTGCGCAAGAGGTACAGGACCGGATGTAGTCTTTGAAAAAGGTCCAGAGACCAGGCCAAGTATACTCACGACGGATTAGTTCTAGAGTCCGGTTTTGCCCAAAGTGACCAGCGAGTGGGTGATCGTGTCGATACCGGAGTACCTGGAGACGGAGATCCTCCAAGTCCGGTACGTATATACAACCGTCTAGTCGAAGGAAACCAGCCTCGTCGGTGGACCAGCGAGAGTCCGGTGGATCTGCGAGGTGGACCTGGGCAATGGGATCAGAGGGTAGTGCAGAGAGGATGTTGCTATGGAGTGTTTCCACGTCCATGATCGCGACTGCACGGAGAACCGGAAACTCTAAGTAAGTAGCGCGAAGAGAGTTAGAGAGCTGTTCTTGAGTGAACACCGGCCTAAGATTTTGGGGATTAACCCGGGCGTAGCCACTATCCCCCTCTTTGGGGTAGACGTCCCATCGTCTAGTGAGAGCGTCTGGCTTGGTACCGAGTTTTCCAGGGCAGAAGCGAATGACAAGATTAAATTGTGATAAAAACTCGGACCACCGGGCTTGCCGGCAGGAGAGTACTTTTGAAGTCGAGAAGTACTCGAGATTCTTGTGGTCCGTGACGACGTCTATAGGAGAGGCGGAGCCTTCAAGGTAGTGGTGCCAGTTCCGGAATGCCTCAAAGATGGCAAGGAGTTCCTTATCGTGGGTGTCGTAGTTTAACTCCGGAGCAGTCAAAGTCCGGGAGTAGTATGCGACCGGACGGATCTCTCCATCTGTGCAGGTAATAGACAGGATGCCAGCGACGGCGTAGTCAGAGGCATCAGTTTCCACGATGATAGGGGTGTCCGGAATGAAGTGGGTAAGGATGGGTGCAGTGGTGAAGGCATGCTTGAGAGCGTTGAAGGAACGTCAACAGTCCTCGGAGAAGTTCCAAGGAGCGTCTTTCCGGGTGAGCCGGGTAAGTGGGACCACGATGTCCGAGTAGTTGAAGATAAACCGGTGGTAGAAATTGGCGAAGCCCAAGAAGGACTGGATGTCCTTTACCTTTCGAGGTTCAGGCCAGTCGTAGATGGTCTGGATCTTGTCCGGAGACATAGTTAGACCGTCCGGAGATAGGCGGTAGCCAAGATACTCTACCGAGTCCGAGTGGAACTCACATTTCTCCAGTTTGGCAAAGAGGCCATGCAACCGGAGTCGGCGGAGGACTTCCCGGACGTGCTGCTGGTGGGACTCCATATCCTCGGAGTAGATGAGGATGTCGTCGAGGTACACGACGACACAGACATCCAGCATGTCAGCAAAGACAGTGTTGACAAAGCACTGGAATGCCGCAGGGGCGTTAGTGAGGCCGAAGGGCATTACTAACCACTCGTAGGACCCATAGCGCGTACGGAAGGCGGTCTTCCACTCGTCGCCTGGAGCAATCCGGACTAGATGGTACGCGTGCCGGAGGTCGATCTTTGAGTAGATCTTAGCACGGCTAGGGGAGTCTAATAGATCAGAGATTAGGGGGAGTGGATAGCGATCCTTTTTGGTGATTTTGT
>Ga0307518_10002386_pt1 | contig 13715 bp, 12 predicted proteins | sample 25_EM_MG_FD_203889 | JGI IMG/M metagenome (GOLD analysis project Ga0307518, IMG submission 203889) | Populus trichocarpa ectomycorrhiza microbial communities from riparian zone in the Pacific Northwest, United States - 25_EM | ecosystem: Host-associated > Plants > Roots > Unclassified | place...
CCAATTTTAAAATCAATTTTAGAGAAAATACATGATCCAAGCAATTCATCAAACATGTCATCAAGACTAGGAATAAGATGATTATACTTTAATGTTATGTTATTAATGGCGTGGCAGTCAACACAAGTCCTTCAAGTTCCATATTTCTTAGGCACAAGTAACACTGACACTATACAAGGGGTCATACTCTCATGAATATACCCTTCAACATCAATTCATTAACTTGCATTGAAGCTTCTTTATCTTCTAGGGGTTTTTTTTATAGGCTGGTTGATTAGGAATCACAACTTTGGGTCCAATTTCTATCTGATGTTCTATTCCCCTCAAAAGTGGTAACCTACTAGGAATGTCTTCAGGAAATATGTCATCAAATTCATTCAATAAAAAAATAGGTATACCAGGAACAACATGATCAAGGTTGTTAAAGTTAAAGTAGCCTCCTTATACACAAGCAAAATCATTGGCTTGTTAGTATAAAACATAGATTTGATCTCACCCTCTCTTACATAAAAATTGGGTTGTTTCTTTAGTTTTTCCACACAATTATCATCAAGCGCATTACTTTCTTCACCCCTTGTGTCTTACCTCCATTTTCAGCCAGATTTTGGGTTACTTTGTGAAGTGGCCGAATGGTTTGATTGGTTTTGGGAGGTGGCTAAATGCTTGTATTTGTTTGGAAGAATAGCTAAATGAGTTGTAATGGGATTTTAAGTGGTGGCCGAATCTGATGGTCTTCTCTCCCCTTGTTTCTCACTTTGATTTTCTCTACCTATACCCTAATGCTCTCTTTTTAACTTTAATTGATCATCATACACATGTTTGGGTGTAAGAGGTACAAGAATGGTGATTCTACGATCTTTTACAATAATATACCTAATTATAACCTCATTTTATTTGCCTTCTTGTCAAACTGCTATGGTCAATAAGATGTGATTTGCTTGCATTGGTACCACATCACACAAAATCTTATAAGCATACTTGTTTTATACATATCATCATGTATGAAAAATGTTCTCTATTTGCTGATCATTGTCATCTTCCTTGACCTAAACTTGAAGTGTATACCTTATAACTAATGACTCATCAACAAGTAATGCCAATTCATCCTCAGTATAATCCTCTAACGGTGACATGTCTTCACAATCTGATTTTTCATTTTTTGATTCCACATCACCATTGTCTCTTATCAATATTATCCTCTTATTTGGACACTTTGAAACATAATGTCCAATCCCTTAATACCTGAAACATTTAACATCACGAGTATGTTTAGGTTGAGTTTCAGATTTACCTTTGAAACTCGTAGAAACTTTAACCTTAGCTTTAAGTGGTTCAACTTTGGTAGGGATAAAATGTTTTGTTTGGGCAACCCCTTTTCTCTTCAAATCCAGCTTATATAATGATGAAGAACCCAAATTGAATGCTGGTCGGATGTGTCATTTCCTTTTAAGTTGTCTCTCCACTTTTGTAGCTATATGAATCATGTCCTCTAACTCCACATAATGTTGTAACTCAATAACATTAGCTATCTTTCTATTCAGCCCATTATGAAACCTAGCCATAATAGCTTCCCTATCTTCAACAACATTAGCTTGATAATTGCAATCTCTTTCTCCTTGTGGTAATCTTCCAAACTTTTTGAACCCTGATGTAAACTCTGTAATTTTTGAAAGAGCTCTTTGTAATAAAAATTAGGAATAAATTGTTTCCTTATTATGACTTTCATGTCATCCCATGACTCAATACGCATTTCATCATTCCTCCTACTCAAAACAAACTAATCCCACTATATTAGTGCATAATCCATAAACTCAATGACAACGAGTTTTACCTTTTTATGTTATGTGTAGTGATGACAGTTAAAGATCAAATTAACCTTCTTTTCCCACTCTAGATATGCCTTCAGGTCATTCTTTCCTTTGAAAGTAGGTATTTTCAACTCAATGGTGCCTAACTCTCCACCTGAATCATTATGATGCCTAATATATCAGGAACTCTCGCTCTAGTTGAAAACTCCACCCTGGCCAAAAGTCACATTTCTTTTTGCTTTGTTCGTCCCAAATTTGTTTCCTTATCACAAATTCATATTCATCATTACCCACATCTACATTATCATCAACAAACTCATTAATGTTAGTGTTAACATTCTGTATAACTTTTTAGACAGTATTTCCTTGGTGATCAGCCTCACTAATATGTTATTTCATCGAATCCATATCATCTTTTGGCTTTTTGGTCAAACTAGCCAAAAGTTCAAGTTGTTGTCAAAAGCTCGTATTTGGAAAATGTCTTCAACCTTTGATGTCACAGACTCGTTATTTTTAGACATACTTGAATATGCAAAAATCAATTAGTAGCACAAAATATATCCTAACAACGCTCTTGTTTCACACATATAAAGGCTTTTCACTCTAATATGCGCACTGCGCCTTTTACCTTTCAACTTGCTTTCTTTCAATTCTTTTAGAATTGAAATTCAACAAATCAAATTCAGTGGCTTTCAAAATGCAATCCAATTATAAATTTAGACTCAAGAATCAATAAATATATTGAAAACAAGTAGAATAAACTACGATTATGATTTCACGAGTAGCAATACAAATTCAAACAAATTGTGGACAAACCGAAGACTCGAAATAAAACAGATGTAAAAATTAATGAAAATGCTTATTTGACTCCTACTTAACCCAAATATAACAGAAACAAAATGATTTGGTCAAAAAAATAATAGAGAATATGTTTTAGAACTTGACGAAAATCTGACTTGTTATGCAATTTTAAATATCAAAATTCAAACTCATATGTAAGGATATCAGAATGACCTTAAATTTAATAGGCAATACTCTTTATACCAAAAAACAACAAATATTAGTTTATAGGTTTTTCTCTTATGCCTAGGTATCAAAAACTCATGTATGATTAGTTTATAGTAAGATTGAACCCCAAATTGAAACCTCGAAGCAAACGATGTCAACATAAGCTAAAATTTGATATACGGTGTGATTTTACTCTCAATAAATAGTATATGAAATTTCAATCGATTTTGATGTGGCTTGCGTAAGGTTCTCTATGATATGTGTTTTTGCAGCATATTTAAAACATACTTTAAATAACATCTAATCTTTTTTTTCTTCTAATACCAACTGATGCAAATATTTTGATCACGTGGTTAAGCAACCCTCAATAAAGTAGATAACAACCCAAAAAAGCTGAAAATCAAGTTTGATAGAACTCTAACCTAGAGATAAACATATACCTAAGAACCAAAGGTATTGGAAAAAGATTTGGATCCAAAGATAACCTTGTATATAAAAACCCTAAGTATACAAATGAAGCTTGGATCAAGAGATAACCTTGTCAAATTTGTTCTTTGTCCCAGCAAAGAAAACGTGTTGCATCACGCAAAACACAAGTTTTTTTTCCATAAATCCATGACTACTGAAAATTTCAAATTATAAAACCTTATATAATAGCTCAACTAGTAACCCTAATGGACACTTTTTGGGTTGCAAGCTAATAGGCTTAAACTAGTAATCAACTAACATAAGTTTAGTAATGAAATAAATTCCTAAACAATGTTTAATGGGACAGAACAAACCCAAATTAAAAATAATTATTCAACATTAAATAAATAAATGAAATATAATAATAAAACAAATTCTTCATGCTAAAGTTCCTTCTTGTAGCTCGAATCTCTAATTTATACACATTCTTGGTAGAATTCAATCTTGACTTCAAACACGTCGTTCTCTCTCGTCTGGATGAATTACTATGCCTACCATATATGATTGAGAATCTTAAGATCTCTAGTTTCCAACGTAACTTGAATTGCAATAAAATTCCACTTGTAACTCCAAATATGTCCTCAACAGTACACGAAGATCTAGTTTGACAAATTTGACAAGATTTGTGTAGTAACTTCGACCCTTTAAAATAATGTGTTCCCAAATTATATTTATTTGAAAATTCATCACAATATATTTTCATGTGTCTAGTATCTTCCTGTAAAATTTTAGCTCGATCCGATGTTGAGAGATATGATTGATCTCGCAAAACTGGTCAATAAATATTTTTAGGCCAAATCTGGACATGACTTGGTTTGTATCATATAAATATATATTCTGAAAATCCAACATGCCTTTAAAGAACTTCTTCATGCATAAAAGTATCTAAATGAATAGGATTTATGCATACTTATTAATTTAATCACTCACCTTAAGCTTTTAGCCCCTATTCCTTTACTTTTTCCTTCACTTTCTTTCCTTTGCTTTCCTTTATAATCTCACAATCTATCTTTGGTTGTCTTTCTAACAACTCTATTGATCTTGGTAATGCGGTAGCTGTTGTGGTTGTGGTTGTGATTTGAAAAAAAATTATTTTTATAAAAAGTACTTTTAATTGAGGTTGGTTTGGAAAAATATATGTTTGGTTAAAACTGTGGTTGAAATTGAGGTTGAACAAAAAGTAGTTTAATGTGTTTGGTTAAGAATGCTTTTGAAATTGAGGTTATAAAATAATTTAAAAAAATATATATTAATATTGATGGTTTTTAATTTAAATATTGTAGATTTAACTATTGCTATTACATCATGAAATAAATAATACTTTATATAAAATATTTTTTATTGTTTCATTAAACTATCTACAATTCCATCACGTATGAAATACATCCGATAAGGACTACAGTTTTCATAAATTTTTTAAGAGCGCAACAACATCAGGTAAAATATAATCATGAATAAAATTGGGATTGCGATCAAATTCTGTAAATAGTACGTCATCAAGTGATCTCCGTCTAATTTATGTAGTGTCATTGAATAATGTTTAACACTAATTCTTCGAATAAAACACAATTAAAAATAAAAAATATTTTTTTTATTTTGTTGGGTCGGACCTGGTTCAATGCTTTGAACCGGACCGATCCAACCGGAATAGTGGAGAATGTCTCCACTGCATGCTCCACTGTTCATGAGTTTTCTCAATACAAGAAGTAGCAAAGAGCTGCTTCTTGTAAACCTGTGGCACAGCCACAGTTCATGTGGGCCCTACCAGTAAAAAATTACTTTTAGAGCATTACTAAACAACAATATTTATGGCTACAGGTGAACCTCACTCACAACTACAATACCAAACGGTACTAAACCTTAATAAATCACAACTTGTTCAAGGAAGATATGATTTGGTGGTGTTAGTTTGTAGGATGGTGTTTAGCGCTCTCTCTTAGGTTCGAGAAATGGAAGAAAAGTTGTGGTTAGTTCTGGCAATTCTAAAAGAAAGCATATCTCTAACTTCCTTTCGACACCTTATAAGCATGACATGCCAAAACTTGTCTTACTTCATCTATATTTCATCTATATGACTATGCAAAATTGTCATACTTCACAAACTTGATCATTGTTCTCCTTCACCTACTTAACTATGCAAATCTATCCTACATCTACTTAAGTTAGTAATTGCATTTTAACCCTTTTTTCTTTAGTTCTTCGGCTTTTGCCCACTGATTTTGTTTAATCTTGCACTATTATAAAGAAATCATTAACTAAGTCAAATGCAAATTTTGGGGTGTTACACTAATTGTCCCAGACTCCTAGTATATCTAAAATCTTAAATTTATACTAACAGGAACAATGTTGTAGGTTAAAAGTGTTATTTAGTTAGTATATCACTTCTGTATAATCTTGTGACTATTTAACAATGTTCACCAACAATTGCACAGAATTGTGCAGCAATACACACAATTACAGTAAATCAAATGCTTAGATGTCATGTCATACTTTCTGAACCAACGAAACTATCCACCCTGTTCTTTATTGCATAAGCCAACAATTATATGGAATGCAGAAGAGACAATTCTTAGACCCGATAATGTTAAGGTGAAAGAAGAAGAGGCAGTTTCATGAAGGTAATAGTGGAAGAAGAACACAACAAACATATCATTGGTTTGATTCAGGGGATCTAACAAATTCAAAGACTTACATGAAGAAATGGCATATCTTTATAAAATCTATCTCAACTAAGGAGTTATGCGCTTCAAAGTTCAAACTAACATAATCATAAACATCCATCAAGACAGCGAAGCTTCCCAAGTTGACTCTTGCTCTAGATATTCTACTTCTGCTTCTTTTTTTTTCCCTCTCTGATTAAAGGTGAACAGTCTAGAAGAAGACTTTCAGTCACTTGATTTCTAGTTGTGTTGTCTCTTTTCAGAGAAGTAATTTATAGTTGTGTAAATTTAGGAATTTTGTATCCTGTTGAAAAATTGTTATATAGGATATTTCTCCAGACTTGTGCCAGAGAAGTGGGCAAAGATTTTAAATCGAACTTCAATTAGTTACCTTAACACCTCCCACACCACATTCTTTCTCGACCCAAATAATGTTGTTTGCATGAATCTTCACTTGTCTACCAACAGCAGCAGTGCAAGCTATTCAACTTAAGTTACTCCACTACTCCTTTAGATAAGATTCTGCCACCTCTTCTTCTTAGTGACAAGAAGGCTATTGGCTTGGCAACCCTATATATTTTTTTTCCTTGCCAACAATGGATACAAGGTTTATGGATTGAACTGATTTCTAGGATTTGAATTGAATGAATAGCTTGGAATATCCCCTCTGGGCTTACTTTCCCCTCCAATTCTGGGAACCAAATCCATCTAAGAAGGATAGGAAACTTGGAATCCACTTTCTTAAGCCTTTGAAATATACCAGGATGGTTTCTTGGACCCACAAAACTATGCTTTTTGAATCCATAAGAACAAAGGATTATGAAAATTTTTATTTGACATAATGTCTCCCCTCATTAAAAAATGCTTGTAAACTCAATTTCTTGGCTTACTTTTCCCTCTTATTCCGTGAACTTTCTGTCAACCAAACACCATCTGAGAAGGATAGAAAACCTAGAACTTGAATTCTGCATGTGCTGCTTGTTGAATCCACATGAACAAAGAATCACCAACCCTTTTTTATCCATCAAAACAGCTCCCTCCCAAAAATAAATGCTTGGAATCTAAGCTCACTTTTCTCCCTGAACCATGAACCAAAAATCCTAGAATCCACTAGGCTAAACCTTTGGAATCTACAAGAAAGACTTCTTCTTGAATTTATAGTGATGGTTGGTGCAAGTTTTTTTATATTTGTCTTAATTAAAAAGACTTTACAACTTAAGATTAGAGTTTTAAGATAATTGGTTTGAACTTTAAATTTAGTCTTAGATATATTTGTATTACAAAATTACACGAATATCAATATGATTAAATCTACTCCCATATAAATAGTAATTCAACTGAAAAAGTAACCAAATAACTAAATTGAAAGTAAAATAAACTTAATAACTTAAGAAAAAAATACTTACATTCATAAAATGAGTGATTTATACTCTGATTACGTACATGAATTGTAACTCTTGAATAATAAAAGATCTTTTTGGTTTATAAAATTAAAGTAGGATCCAAATAACTTAAACAACTTGATTATAAAATATACTTAATAACTCAAAAAAGAAATACTTACATTTATAAAGTGATTTATACTTTGATTCCATTCATGAATTATAACTCTTGGATAATAAAACATCTTTTTGGTTTATAAAATTAAAACTACAAGCTTACTTATTACAAAGAAAATTACAATAAAATACTAAATAGTCTAAGAATAATATATTCCTGAATAAACATGACAATAAATAAGTAAACAGAAGTAGTCTTCTAGTATTGCATCAAAAGTTACTTTTCTTTTCAATTCCCCCCGTGGGATTAAGAATTCAATTCGATGTGGCATAATTTTCTTATGCAGAATATATGGTATAATGACAGACTTGAAAAATGTATGGCATTCTGTATTCCACGCGATATACAAAACAGAATAGCCTTTTGTGTTCTTGAAATTAGATGAAAACATATGAATTTACCAACAACCAACAAACTCATATACATACTATTTGGGAAAACTTGACTACAAAAAGGAATAGTTAAATGGAAGACCATGGAGATTGGAAGTTTTACTTTTGTCTTGACCGAATTTATATGACAAAAGTAGCTCCTCTGGTGACAGTTTGAACAGTAAAGGGTTCCACATAGGAACATCAGGCTGTTCATCAACAATGATAGGCGATTGCCAGTAACCATCATGCACAGCAGATACCCACCCATATGAGATAAACAATCTTAAAATCCAAAGAGGAGCATGAAGAGGAACTTTGACAATGAATCAATTACTCACAGCAGTTAAAGAAAGGCAACTAAGTCAAGAGGGCTTAAAAGAAGTGAAGGCATCAATGGATTGGTCCAGGATCTTCCTAAAACTGCTTTTTTTACACGAATCTTTTGAATCCAACAGTGAGTTAATTGATGTCACTTAAACTACCGAGGAAGTGCAGTTTACTGCTACTGGAAGGAAGAGTCTCATGTGTTGAAACAATGTTTTAATATTGCTCACTGGCTTGGGACATATGTGGGACAAGATCCTTGTGATAGGTAGGGGAACAGAAACAAAAAAGATAGAGAACTTGTTATTGATGAATTGGAATGGTTTTGCAGAAGGAAGATCGTAAGATCTCGAGACTGTGTTCCTTCTCATATGGTGCATTTGAATGGAGTTGAGTTCAAGAATTTTCAAGTATCTTTCTCTGCGGAAGCAACTGTTTGATAATTTTTTGGCCACCTTGGAGTACTACAATTGGGCCTTTTGGGAGAAATCCCATCAGCAGATATGCAGCAGGATTGGAAAGCCCTGTTGATTTGATTTTTTTGTTAAAACAAAATTATTCTTTCCTCATAAACAAAATAAAATACTACGGAGGAGGATTACTAAAGAGCATGAAAACGAGCTTCTTGAAAAAAATTAGATGCATCAGCCACATACTATTAATTGAGAAAATGATCAAACAGACAGGAGGAATAATTACTTTGTATGTCTGTATCCAAATTTGAACATCAGGTGCTCCCTCTTTTGGACCTTCAAAATAAGCAACCAAAAGGTGATCTTTATCAACCTGCACAAAGCACAGATCAGCAAAACATTAAACTGCTGATGATGAAGGCAAACTGTAAGAATTCGAAGAGAATTATTTAACCCAATTAGACAATTGCAACAATGGTAGAGGCATTGCAGCTATTGAAGGGAGCAGAGTTTGCAGGAAATGTGAACTCCTCTTTCACTGGCTTCCAATTATGACAATCTTTGCTCATATTTGCTATCTTGGGCACCTGAGCCGTATTATTTCTGTGTATTCCAGCCACCTTCCTGAAGAGGACTTGGAACATTTATAGGTCTTAATAATAATAATAAGAAATTACACAGAAGTACAGAAACAAATGCGTAGGGGAAATAGCATTACCATTAATAAATGATCAAAATATAGATAACAGCAACAAAAATAATAAAAAGAAAACAAGTGGCCTCTTTCTCTAATTTTTTTTTTCCGAGGAGAACACCTCTGTCATTTTGTTTGTAATATACATTTTTTGGCCGTGATATAAACATTCAATAAGGGTCCCTCAAAGATTCAGGGAAGTTATAACTACATTCATACCTATATATAGTGTTTATTTTTGGTACAAGGGAAATAAAAAGCAGAAACTAAGAACCTCTACAGAAACAAATGTCCATAGAGTTAGCAAGTTGAAGAGAGGATAACCCTGCAGGGGGATCATCCCCAACATAAAGCTCCATCCAATCTTTACACCTAATTTGGCAAGAAAATCCGCACAACAATTGCCTTCTCTTAGAGTATGACGAAGCTGAACTTCTCATTCCTTTAAGAGGAGAGAACGAATATCCATAATGATGAAACCATAATGATGAAAATCGATGTCACAATTTTTAATCAATTGCAGAGAATCCATAGAGTCTGAGTTACATAGAACCTGTCTATAACCCTAGTTCCAAGCAATCAAGAGGCCATGCTTCAAGGCGAGGAGCTCCAGAAGCAAATTAGGACCATAACCTGCGAATCCAGAAAATCCAAGCACCCAATTATCCTTCCATTCTCTAAGAAGTCGTCCAAATCCTATAGATCCAGGATTACCAATAAAGCTTCCATCCACATCCAATTTAATGAATCCCAGAAAATCCAAGCACCCAATTATCCTTCCATTCTCTAAGAAGTCGTCCAAATCTTATAGATCCAGGATTACCAATAAAGCTTCCATCCACATCCAATTTAATGAATCCCTGGATTGAACGCTGCCAAAAGATCATGGTGGCATTTGAACGAGCAGCATCCCTACCGTTCCAGCTCACACGACAATCAGCTGCAAAATGTAAAGTCTGCCTCAACAACCACTGGTCCCCCTTGTACCCATCTCTGTAAGCAACCATGTTTCTATGACTCCAAAGCCACCATATCGCCACAAGAAAAAGGAATTGAGTGTCATTAGCCAGCATTTTAGTTTACCACTGTTTTGCATCGAAGGACCAGAAGTCAGCCCTTGAGTCAAACCCGAGACTCTGCCAAATAAACATTGCAATCCTGCAATCCCTCGAACAGTGAAGGACATCTTCCACCCCGTGATTGCATCTGCAACATTTAGAGTTAGGAGCAATATGGCGGTTAAAATGCACCAGATTTATAGGAAGGTTGTCATGGAAAATCAGCCAAACTTCATTTTACACTTCTCTGAAGCATTTAACTTCCATAGCCAACTCCAATTCAAGTCACTTCGGACATGCCCATCTCTATTCAAAAGCCACAAATAGGCGGATTTCGTAGAATAAACCACTGTCATAGTAGCTGCCCAAATCACTTTATCTACTACACCAGGTAATAAAGGAATGGGGCTAGCCATTATGCAGTATCTAATAGCCTCTGGAATGTACGTTGCCAACTTGCTAAAGTCCCAAGCCTCATTAGTCCATAAATCCTTCACTTTGTAGTTCACATCTAACACATTCACGTACTCAACAAGATTGCTCAAATGCCCTTCTTCTAACCAAGGGTCAAACCAGACATAAATATCCCCTTCACCTAGCTTATAAATGAAGCCTTCTCACAACCGAGTTAAAGCTTTAACAAGAGACCACCAAATGATAGAAGAATTAACAGAAACTGTAGTTGTAAACAAATTGTTATTACAAAGGTACTTGTGGCCATAAACCTTCACCCACATCTTATTATTAGCATTAAAAAGATTTCAAGCTTGCTTTACCCAAAAGAGCAACATTCGCAGCTCTAGTATCCTGAATTCCTAGACCTCCAATTCTCCTTGGGCATGAAACCGATTCCCAATTAACTAAATAAAGACCACCTTCTCCATTGGACCTTCCCCAAATAAAATTCCTGATCAATTTATTGATACCATTACAAATCGATTGAGGGAGCCAAAAAATTTGCATGGCATAAGTGGGGGTTGAAGAAATAACTGCTCGAGCAAGCATGTCCCTCCCTAGTTTATTAAGCAACCTTTGTTTCCAATCCGTCTGCCTGGATTGAATTCTTTCAATAATAAAGTTGAAATATGGACGTTTAACTCTCCCTTGGATAAGAGGGAACCTAAGATATTTGCCAGGACTGCTAGCAAATTTGATAGGAAAGAGCTGAGATATGTCATGTTTAATTCTCCATTGCACATTTCTTGAACACATCACCCTAGATTTGTCAACATTAAATTTTAACCCAAAAGCATTACAAAAGTCTGCTAGCACATTAGTCATGATCTGCATCTGAGCAGTACTGGCTTTAGCAAATAATAAGACATCATTAACGAAGAATAAGTGAGATATACCTGGCCCTCCTCTCAAAAGGTGGATAGGATGCCAAATCTTCTCTGAAACTTTCTTCGTAGTTAAACACACCAATTTCTCCATACAAAAAACAAACAAGTAAGGAGAAATTGGTCTCCTTGCCTAAGGCCACAAGTAGGAGTAAATGAGTGAAGCTTAGACTCGTTCCATAAGAGAGTGAGGGAGGAAGACCTCATACAGAACATAATTAGAGATGCTATACCAGGAGTTAAACCGAAATCCTCTAGAATGGACTACAAGAAGTCCCGTATCACCCTATCATAGACTTTCCCATAATTAATCTTTGCCGCCAGAGTACCCCGCTTGCTTTTGGAGTGATGCATATGATGCATTACTTCTTGAGCAACAAAGGCATTATCAGTAGTACTCCGACTAGAAATAAAGCTGCTCTGGAGGGGGCCAATTAAATCATCTAAATAAGGTCGCAGCCTGTTCACTAGCACCTTAGTAATGAGTTTATAAAACTAGATGGCCTCTTCCTGCAGTTTAGAATCATCAGTGCACCAAGTCCCATCAGAGAGAAAAAGCCCGTTAATCTTGTTCCGTCTTCTCCGCATAGTTGTCTGAGCTTGAAAGAACTTTATATATCCTATCACCATGAGTAACCCACTGTTCTCTAGATTTTTGGAACCTAAAACTTTATAACCATGACGTAAAGATTTTTCTAAAGAAAGAAGTGAATCATCAGTATAATGCTCAAGACACCTCTAGACACCATTAATCCGAGCTTCAAGCTATCTTTTTCTGTGGAAAATATTCCCGAAAGTGTGTTGATTGAAAGAAATAGAATCCTACCAAACCTCCTGAAGCCCCTTCAGGACATTATGGCAACCTCTATCCTAAGCACTACAAACAATATCCTGATAATCTGAATGGGTAGTCCAGGCTGCCTCAAACCTAAAAGATCTTTCACAAGTCAGTCTAGCGATCTCCCACGGTAGAATAATCGGGTTGTGATCAGAGTGAATTCTGCATAAAGTTTCAACATAAGCTTTAGGAAAACTAGTTTGCCAATCCGAAGAAGCCAGTGCTTTGTCAAGCCGTTTTGCTAAGTAACGAACCCCATGAATATGTTTGTGCCAAGTAAAATTAGGGCCCTGGTGGCCCAAATTTGAAACCTCACAATCTGACATCATCTGCAAGAAACGTGAAGCCCTAGCACAGGAGAAGAGATCTCCTCAAGTTTCTGAACGAGAAGATATTTCATTGAAGTCGAACTCTAGGAATGGGCGAGGCATAGACTGCCGATAAGAACTAGGAGTTGCTTCCCATAAAAATCTGAACGGTAACACATTGCCTAGTGATATCCAAGGTTGAAAAGGAGACCAAGCTAACAAAAGATATAATCCATATGCCACTGACATGTCCTTGGGCTTCAGAAACAGCCACTGGAGTATAACTACTACTGTACCAAAAATTCTTAACCTTCAAAAAATTGGCATGCGTTTCCAACAAGACAAATAAAGGAGGACTATACCTTACCAATTCTTTGCAGTGGCATTTTCTTATCTTATTAGCACCACCACGAACATTCCATGAGATTATAGAAAAATCTGTAAACATATTCATAATAAAAAGATAGATAATAAGTAGCAAAAGTATAGCAGAATAGTTACTGCCCACCATCCATCTGAATAGTCATCCCCTCATTAAATCCCTGATCACCTTAACAATTAATGGACATAGCCATGCCCTCAACCCTTGGCATAGTTCCTTCTGAAGTTCGGGTAACAAAAGAAAGCTCAATACCTAGGTCAGGAGGAGTGTCTTTCAAAACAAAGGCCGAAGTATGAGCATTGACACCTATCGAAGTTGAAATAAAACCTGGACTCAAATTCCCTTCCACGTGCTGCATTATTTACTTGCCTTTGATACTCCCTGTCATACCGTCATCAGACCCTCCGGTAGAGGTGATCATTTTCGGTTCGGTTTGGTTTTTATAAAAAAAAAAAGTAACCAAACCAAAACTTTTTTTTT
>Ga0307518_10002387_pt1 | contig 13710 bp, 9 predicted proteins | sample 25_EM_MG_FD_203889 | JGI IMG/M metagenome (GOLD analysis project Ga0307518, IMG submission 203889) | Populus trichocarpa ectomycorrhiza microbial communities from riparian zone in the Pacific Northwest, United States - 25_EM | ecosystem: Host-associated > Plants > Roots > Unclassified | place...
GCCTCGTTGGCAGAGACTGGTGGATATCGTCAGGTTGGCAGAACAGCCCCAAGTTATGAAAGTTGATAATTTGATACAATTTGCTTTCCCAATTGTGGGTGGTTAGAATCTGGCAACAGATGGTCTCAAGCCTGAACTTGTGGGTATGACAATTATCAGCTCCTGCGTTGGGCATTATGCATTTGATTACGACTTTCCAAACTCGATCGGAGAGTGCTCCGTGAACTAACAATAGTCCTTAACTGAGTAGGCACAATTTGTTTTCGTATTTGAAATTGTATTTGGATGTACTTAATTTTAAAAAATATTAAATTGATATTTTTTGTATTTTCCAATGGTTTTGATGATATTAAAAATAAAAATCTGGAAAAAAATAATTTTAGTATATTTTCAAGTTAAAAATATTTTTTTTAAAATACCATGCACTATAATATTAAACACCAACAAAAAAAGAAAGGAAGAAAAGGGAACCTGACCTTTCTTTCCTTAAATCGGACAGGGACTGCTTACCAATGTTTAGGTTGTGTTAGGATCGACATCGTGGTCTCTGCTGAGTAGGTGAAAGGTTAGCCCGGATTGCCGGCTGCATTGCCTCCCTCTCATTTCACTCCATCACTTGTCCAGCCATTTTGCCATATTTACCACAACATATCGATGATTGCGGAAATTATGATCATAAAATATAAACTCGTGATTCAAGTTTTTGTTAGTTTCAAGATTCTAGTAAAAAGCAAACACATATTGCCTAATTACGACATTCCACCTTGAAGAAAAAGAAACTCCAGAGCCTTCACTCTTCGTGCTCGGTTCTAAATGAGTTGAAAATGCACAGCAAAAAATCAAACACAGCACAACCATTGACAATCCTATCAACACAAATAACTGCATCCATATAGCTAAAACTTAAAGCAGTACATCTTTTTTCTTCAGCAAGATTTCTCAATTTTAGGCCCCAAATCTTGGTTGATAGGACCAGCCAATTGCAGAGCTGTCCGAATACGACATCACTCCAGATCATTAGAAGGGATGTCGCATTCAAATGAAGACAACATCTCTCCCTCTTAACATTCCACCAAACATTTACTAAATTTAAAAGCCTTTCCATAACTCTATATAACAATGTTACGTCTTCCTGTTGATTCTCATCACAACTAAATGGCTTCGGTGCTTTGGGCTCTCATCTTGGCATGTCTGAGTTTCCCACTAGCTATTACTGATGCCCAAACACCAGCTGTTTCGCCATCAACACCTACAACCACCACACCTCCACCCACAACCACACCAACCACTCCAACACAATCACCAGCAAGTGCAGTGACACCCCCAACTGCAACCACTCCTATATCATCACCATCTCCTAAAGTCGCACCAGCTACCACCCCAGTAGTTCCACCACCACAACCACCACAAAGTTCTCCAGCTGCCACTCCAATACCACCACCAGCTACACCGCCACCACAAGTGTCTCCAGCACCAGCTCCAGCAACACCACCACCAGCACCAGCTCCAGCTAAGGAAGTACCTGCACCCGCACCAGCAACACCACCACCGGCACCTGTGCCAGCACCAGCTATTCCACCACCAGCCCCCTCACCATCATTAGTGCCTTCCCCAGCACCAGCTCCTGGAAAACACAAGAAGAAAAGAAAACACAAGCACAAGCATCATCATCATGCACCAGCTCCTGCACCAAACCCCCCCAGCCCCCCAGCCCCACCTACAGTGACAACAGCATCTGAGGACACAGCTCCTGCACCATCCCCAGTACGCTTTTAAACAATTAAATTTATTTACTCTAAACCATTAACTGAATGCGCTAATATTTCCATTTCAGAAAAGATCGTAATGAGTGTCAAATTGTTCTAAAGAGTGTACCCTGCTTTTTCTAACTTGCAGAATGGAGGAAATACATTGTATCACCAGGAAGGAAGGGCAAGAATGTGGGCAAGAATGTGGGCAAGGACAGTGTTAGCATTTGCCTCTCTGCTGGTTGTTACAGGCTACAGTTTCTAGAAACCTTACCAAGCCATGAAATTATTTTTATAATGAAAAGAGAGATTATTTTATATGTACAAAATAAGATTGGTATGGAATTCATATTATAGGAATTAAAATGTAAAAGGCAAGCCAAGAAATTGTCAACATTTTTGTACATTTTCAGTCCCTCGAAGTATATAATAAAGACGGACCTTACAACCATGAACAAAACTATTCAAAAGAAGAAACAGAATAGAAACTTGATTCATTGTTTCTTATCAAACTTGATCTGCATTTGATTCTGCACTGATTTCCTCCCGCAAGTCATACTCAACAATAAGACCAAGATTATCAGCTAACTTGTGATACCTCTCACACCCTGCACACTACAAGAAGTACCTGCTGGTAAGATAAGCACTGAAGTTTTTATTTAAACTAGAAGGCAAAGCAGAAAAATTCACTACTTCCTCCCAAACTAACATGCCCAGTCAACAATGTTTTTTTAAGACATAATATTCAACAAACTTTATAAACAGGAAATACTTATAAATTATCTTGCTAGTCTTTATTTTCGATTGCATATTGATTTGTATCTGTAAATGAATATCTTGGCCATGAGCAAGATATTTCAAATTGTATTACTTTTATACAGCATCATAACCAGACAAACAACAACCCAGCATGAATTTCAACTACTCATTGTATACAAGCAGTGGCAGCAAACTCAAGTACTACTGAGACAATATGTTGCCATATGCTCTTGCTAGCTGCATGGTGTGCAAGAGAAGCTTGGTGTTTTTGAGCGTTCATAATAACCCAACCCTAAATGAGATAACCATTGTATGTGGTGAATTAATGAGTTAGTGCAGTGAAAAAATAATGATAATAGTTCAGGAAAAAAAAATAATAAAAACCATCTGTAAGATTGGGCACCTGAGGCATAATATGGGGAGCATACGAAAATATCCATGGACAAAATTCTGGAGACAGGTGGTGGCATATATAACACATCAATATAAAAACAAAAAACCAATCTGCTTCAGATGCAGTGTTTTGTATCAGAAACTGTTCTTCCCTGACGAGTATCTATAATGATCTAAGGGAAAACTAAGGTTCTGCAAGCTTCCCCAAAAATGAATAAGAAGAAAATAACATTCATGAAACAATTCCCTAGGCAGAAATGAAGCAATATGAATAACCATGTTCATTCCCATGAACAAATAAATATGGTTATTCAGGAAATAACCTCATGCAAAATGCTAAATAAGCTCCCAGAGAATGCTCCAATCTATTCCAACAGTTGTTGAAAAACAACCAGAGCAGAACCAGCCCTTTAACAGCCCCTTTTCATGCAGCATGCTATTATTTAAGAATAATGTCTTATGGTATCAGGTTAATTTCTATTGAGAAAACTTTTTGAAAACATGTTGATCACTAATAACATCGACAACATTTCCTTACGAAACGGCGATGGAATTTTAATTTTCTTGAGTGCTTCATATTCCTTTTAAGGCCCTCTATTTTTCTACTCTAATTCATATCATTTCTCTATGGAGCATCCACTTTGAAGATAAAGCATAAAAGGCTTGTATCAGAAGTTTTAGATTATACTTTTCCAAGAAAAATACCAAATCAGAATACTCTTTTATTGTTGTTGTTATTTTTTAAGTCAAAAGTACAGCACACCACATGATAAATACTTACTGGTAAGAAACATATTACAAAAGAATTGTCATTCTAGCAGTCAAGAAGAACAGATGAGTACCTGCACAAATACAAGTCCCCGTTCATAGGCTAAACGATTTATAAGCCTCTGGGACCTCTCGCCACACTCATTACAAGTAAATTGCACAAGCAAACTCCTCCTTGGCAGCTTTATGTCAATGGTTGCACTCTCCTAAAAGAACATGCATGAAAATAAAACAACTAAGAATTTTCTGTTTTCTCTTCTTTTTTGGTTAAAGCATCAAACTAATGCAAATTACTTATTAGTAAAATTGACTCACTCTTCACATGCATACACATATAATAAAAAACAAGGAAAACTGGGAAACATCAAACGGGTAATGCATCATCAAGACCACAATTATTCACCAACAGTAAAAACCCAAATATTGCTCTTAACTTAAAACACAAATCTATCAAAACTAAAAGCAACTAACACTAACATTACCAAAAACCACATACCTCATTCAAATCATTTGATTCTACTTCGGGGTATGTCTCAGAATTGCCATCCACCAACCCAGAAACCACAAATAGCCTACGGGACCGTTTTGGTAATATTGCTTCTGTATGAGAGATTCTCAACCTGCCCAAAAAAAGGAAAGGAAAGGAAAAGAAAAACAACTAAAAGTTAAGAAAGACTTGATCTTTAGTGTTCACTAGTAGTAAAGTTTGAAACTTTAAAGAGAGACTTCATGAGGGAGTGTGACCTGGGGTTTGTGGTGGAGAAAGAAATGGGTTTGTAAGAGTTGGGGAAGAGAAGGGGATAAATGGGTTTGCGTTTGGGATTTGGTTTCATACAAGTTAAGGTGGGTAAGAAACTGCATTGAGAGAGGGTGGCGGCGGCGGCGGCCATGGTGGTTTGATTTTTTGAATTCTGATACTATGTTGTCTGTTTTTTAGTTATTTCAGGCTATATATATATATACCCTTTTTGTTAGAAGGAGAGGATAATTCTTGTATGACATGTCGTTTTATAGTAGTAGTAAAATTGTCGTTTAGCTAGCCCTTACATGCCATGGGGAAACGGTTGTGAAATCCATAAACCACCGAAAACTATTCAAGAAAACAAATCCAAGAAATCAAATCTCAAATGACAGCATCTATGTGGATCCACCCACTGCTGCCCATAGGAGCTTGGCCGCCGCACCATTAACACCCACAGCCCCCTCCTATCATAGATCGCAAAACGTACCAACGTCCATGAAATCATAACCCAGATTACAGATGGATGGCCACAGCGTTTATGACACAGATTTCTTTTGATGAGAGGAGATTTTTTGTTTTTGTTTTGTTTTTTAATAAGCCATGGGATTCATAAAAGGACGAAAGGAAAAACACACGGCGAATGCAGCAACAAGGAGTAGCGAAGACTACTCATAGCAGCAAAATAGTGCCAGAACAAAAAGGAGAAGGGTAAGAAGAGAGAGAGTCAACTGGACCATACCATAGCAGGATCTGAAAGAAGTAAATTCAAAAACCCATCAACACGAGGGACTTTTTTTTAATTATTATTATTATTATCTAGTCAACAAAGTGAAAGGATTTGACATTTTTAATCCCGTTTATATTATGAAATCTGAAGACAAGACCGTGAGGATTTTTTTGGGCATTTGAGTGAACGGAGTTTTGTTTTGTGCATTCAGAATAGCCTGCCTCTCCCTCTGTTTATTTCCTTCATAAAGTTTTTGTGATTCAAAGTTGTAAAAGAAAGGAATGCATGCATATGTGGGTAGATGGTCTGCTCAAAATCCATTATATCGGTGTTTGAAAATACGTAAAAACAAACAAAAGATGTCAGAAACACAAACTTGTGATTGATCTTGAAAGTCAATTGAAGATTTGTTTTAGACAAAAAAGGAAAGAACGAACGAACTTGTTTTCGTTTGATGAGGACTAATGGGTGAGTGATATAGCATTTGTTCGGGATTATATGCCAGTGCCAGTCACTTCTAGTTTAAACCTCGAAGCCTCCTTGTCTGAATGATATTTACGAAGTTCCTATAAATTGTAGTCCCTGCCATTCTAACCATCTTGTTCTGGAAAATTGAATGCACCGGTCCTAATCTCAGTGTAATGTTCTAAGTTCATTTTATTGGGATCAGCAAAGCCACTGAAGAAATTATGCCTGGGCTAACTGCAGGTACTAGTCTAGTATGAAGGTGTCCTTATGCTATAAAATATCGAAAATCAAAGCTTTAAAGTTGAAATTAAAAATAATTCTATATTATTTTTTAACTTTATTTTTAAATGAAAGTATTTTGAACTTGAAATATCACATGTTAATCTCTCTTACACGTAGTTTAAATTATTAAGTTAGTTATGTTACTCTTTAAGATACAATGGCATCTTGACCATTCAGAGCAGAATCTTCTTGTGCGTGCTAGCAGCAGGGCTTATTTTAGTTAAGGTTTTGCAGAATCACTTCTTCTTCATGAGCACACAAGAAGAAGATTTGAATCCACCGATGTGTTAAAACATCGGAAAGCATTGCAGATGACTTGGTGAAGTAGCTGTCGGTTACTTGAAAAACCAAAAGAAAGAAAGAAAGAAATGTTGCTTTACTATAGTCCTGGCTTATGGTCTTGCCTTAGTTATGGATTTAAATACTTCTTAACGTAGTCCTGTGTTTTGCAGAACCTGGATAGAAAGGCGAAAAATATTGGCAAGAAAGAGTTAACTAGAAATTAAGGCAAGTGCCCTACGCACAATTTTTTTTCCTTGAAGAAAAATCTGTATACAAGTATGAACCTTTTACCATCCCTGGAACAATTATGACCAAGTTGATGTCTTGCTAAACAACTTGTACAATAAGGTTCTTATCAGAAAAATTTGAGTTGAAAAATGTACGTAAATCCCAACCGACTTCTGTAAGAAACTGCTGCCAATGAGTATCATCAGTCTTCCTCGTCCACTTCATGAAAAGGAAGTGGCACTGTCTTAACTGCTCTAAACTTGCCAGCGTTATTTAGATGCTCATTCTCCAACCTGGACATTTGAAACACTTTTTTTTATTAGACCTTATGAGACCTAGCTAATGAAAAGTTATGAAATGTTGCAATTTGATTTTGCATGATCATATTAACAAAACACAAATGGCTACATCCATTTTCAAACAATCTATTACCTGTAAAAATTCCACTGTCCTCTCCTAATGACTTCAAGGGAAGCTAAAAATAGTCCAGTTACTCTGTAATCAACATGCTCAAAGTTTGAATGGAGAACAGTTTGTAGCCAAGCAAGCCTGAGAATAAGGTTCAATCCCTGCAGGAAACATCCAAAGTTCGATTTAGAATTTACTTTGGAATCGAAATGACTTATACTTGCAACTTGAAAAGAAATCAAATCGAATCTGTGTCTGCAATGTGTCCTTAATTTCAGAAATCTAGTTCTCTCTCCTTGTCTACCTATTCCTAGCCTAGCTGGTATGGGATAGGAATCTTACTTTCATTGTAAAATGCCACTATCAGTACTTATCATAAGAATATGTTCATTGTGCTCTTTCGAAGAAAATCTTATCTTGATCATCTTATATCTAAAAATGAAAATGGGCAAGTTGGATGTCTAATCAGAAATCAGAATAACTTGGTTGGTGCCAATATCCATGCATTGGATAATCGGTTGGTGTGTTCTGAGATCTTGGCTTTGCTGGCAATTATTAAATTCGTATGCCACTCAAATCGAAACTATATCATTCCACTGCAAAAGAGAGTGATTAAGGAGACATAACATGTACCATGGAGAAGTAGTAAATGAACTTCTGACGAAGCATTAATTCATTCCTTAGCCAGGGATTCTTTGAATTGATCTGGAGCAAACCCCAATCCTTTACAAAGTCCCAATACAATTGGTATATTGTTGCAGCACTTGAGACAACTACAACAAGGCACAGCCATCCAATACTCCTTTCTTTCTCGTAGGCCACTTTGGCTCCAGCTGCTAACATTGCCGATACATATTTGCCTAGATTGACAAGGTGGCTTGTCTGTCCTTCATCAAACCATCGCCTAGCACACTGCACCCGCAGTTAAGTTTAATAAATTAGTAATCAGATGCACTGAAATTGTTTAAAGAAGATAGATTGAACCACAAGTAAGCGAATGATGCAAATGATCGGTACTGAAGCAAGGGGCTGGAAAGCTTAATACCATACCTGCATTGCTCTCCAGTAATAGGGTAGGAACGACACTGCATAAGCAAGATCGCGGAAATGCTTGGCCCTCATGCAGTAGCCATAGTCCTGATTTTTGTAGCTTCCAGTTAAATAATAGCATGCTACATACTCAAGGTTCCTAAGCATTGGCACCTGTTCAATAACAAATAACATCAGTCAAGCTGTAAATTTTCTGACTTCTACTGAACTATTGAGGTTTAATACTGTTTTGCAACCAGAAGCCTTTATTTGGCACTAAAACCAACCTGACTGCAAAGTTGATCGGCCATAAAGAAGTCCAGCATGACAACCTGCGGAGACAATAATTACAAGCAGTTAAATAGATGATTTGGTTAAAATTTCTTTCAGCACAGAAGAAACTCACACTGAAGGCTAAGCCTACGAAACCATATGTTTGAAACTTCAACAGATTTTATTTTATTTTTTACCTTATAGAGAGGTGATAGAACGATGTTCCTTAGCACACAAAGGAAGCGAAAACGACTTGAGCGGTAGCAAATCTTGAAGGGGCACACAAGCAATAACATGAAGCTCTGCGCATAAAGTAGTGACAAATTTTATCAAGAATTCGGCTCCAAACAAAAGAAGTTACTTGAAGTGTATTTAAGTCTTGTCAGATTTTTAATCAACAATTTACCAATAACAGAAGGCCTGGGATGACTTGAACTTGGGAAAACGAGTGTCCTTTGATATGAAGTGACAAATGAATAAACATGACTCCCACTACAGCAGTCATCGATGTGGTGCAAATCAAGAATACATCTCTGTACTTCAGCTCCTTTGTAGGGCCCAGCTCAAAGATGAAGCTATAATTTATCCTGGCTTTCCTCCACATGAAAATGTTGCAACCATACAGAAAGAAGTGCAGGAACATCAAGGTGAACATGCTGCAAATAACAAATTAAGTCCCTTTTTTCTGTAAGCTGCCTTTCTTTAAAAGAATTTCAAATGTGATCTTAATACAAGGGTAGATCTGAGGGCAACTTGCCTAAGCACAGGATAGACAGTTTCCATGTACACAGTATCTGGCTGCCGTCTGTACATCCCCGTGATATGAGCCATTATGACATAACCAACGAAGAGGGCTATGAAGCACCCAGTGAACAGTCCTGAATATTTTCACGCATATCAAGTCAATATTCATCCATCTATAATTCATTGAACATTGAGTCCAATAATTATCAGTCAACGACTACGTGGTAATATGTGAATGAGATTGACTAAATTCAGTCAATTTCGCATTCAAGGGTATGTTGGAAGCTGTGCAAACTAGTTTAACATTATGCTTGTAAGCACAGGAAATCAGTATCTGATAAATTGTGCGATGCAAGGATCAGAATTTTTTGTTCTTCAGATCAAAGAAGGATATTTAATCATTCAATAGAGGGTTAAGGGAACCTTAATGCCTGATATACAAGTTGAGCACAGGTACTCCACTCATTCAAAAGTGTCAATATTGCAACATATATACTCCATAGCTTTTGAATGCTTAACTGGAAAACATTGTGTTGTCTTTTTAGGAGCTAATAGTATTCCTAAATCCTAATGTTCAATACTTGTACGGATCAAGTTTGTATCGAAGATGATAATGGTATGATATGGGACCTATGCTTTATCATCCACCCAAATAAAGTGAACCAGGCACTGCCCCTCGTTTGAAATCCTAGTGGCCTGATGGGTCCATATTTATGTTTCTTTTAAGCCTGTATTTTTTCCACAAAGTGGTTAATAAAGAAGCTCTCCACCCAAATGATTTGATAAAAAAGGAAGATAGCATAAAAAATGCTATCCTGTAATTTTAATACTAGACCATTTCAGTCAAGAAACTCACCGATGAAAAAGGTCACAGAGTGTGATTCTGTATGTTGATGAGGTTTAAGATATTTTCTGGCCTTTCTTCTGTCTTCTTCAGCGAAATGTTTGATAAATAGATCCTCAACTTCATCTGCTAAGTTCATTACCTGTCATTTCTGAGACTAATGAGCAAATGTAACATACGTACCAAACATTTTCTCCATGAAATTTAAAGTGACAGACAAGCATATCCAAGTTCAATTTTCACAAATCCGAGGACTACCCTTCAGTGCGGGCACGAGCAGCAGGATCGGTGGCCACTTGACATTGTCGGAAAATGATCAGGCTAAAAACTAGCCAATGGAAAACATCTAAAATCATCCTATCATAGTTTTTTCTACAACATAACCTGCATAATGGTTTACTTTTAATAGTTTTTGAAATTCAGAATTTACCTTGTCTGAACTGTTAAAATAGGAGCTTTCAACAACTTTTAGATAGATGGGAAGAACTTGTTTTCCAGTTACCTATTGAAAAGAAAGGAGAAAAAACCAAGACAACATCTTTCTCATTAGATATATGCGCAGGCCAAAATGAAATATTAAAAGAGGTTTAAAAGGTAACCTATTTACTTACTTTATCAAACTTCTTCAAAATCTTTATAAAAGCAAGCATGTTCAAGTTCCTGAAATCACATCATTAATTGCAGACCAGACCAGTAAGCTTCTCCATCTCTAAATTAAAAATCAACAATGCAGCAGCTATTTTTTTCCTCTTTCTTCAAAAAAAAGTAATCCTTCAAATTAAATACCTGTAAGTTTTGAGATATCCCAACCCTTTGTAGAGCTCTATGAAAGCTCCTTTAATCATCTTCTCTGCATGATGCAACTTTGTTTTGTTGATATGCAGCTTGCTCCCTTCAGGGTTGCATTTCTTGGAGGACTGACTAACTAAATCTCCCCAAACTAGATAACTGATCGCCGAGAAAGTACGAGAAGGTGTTGTTAGAGGAATGTTTATCCTTAAATTCTTCCCCTGGCAATTGAAAACGTGGCCCGAAAGTGTCCTCAGTTTGATATCGTCTCTTTTCATCCTCATTGATTTTCCCATCTCCCCCATCTCTTCTGATCTTGGGGAGTCCAGGACTTCATTTTTCTCCAGCTCACCTGTGCTGTCGTCTTGAATCTGCTCTTGTTCTCTTCTGTCTTTCACAGAATCTTCCTCTGCAGCCAAGAGAAAGAAAAGATACAGAATAGAGATCATTAATTTACTGATATCAGAATATTTCAAGTAGAAGAGAGGAAAATAAACTCTTGCTCATTAATACTAATACTGGTTCCATTAACTATGCTATTTTTAATTATTATTATTTTCCCAATCTGCTACGATTAATTATGATACCTGAGGGTGTACTGCTACAACTCTTTTATAGCCCATGTTTCAAACAACATACGACTTGAAACATTAAGCATGAAAAGTATTAATGCCGTGCATGAACTTTCATGTCCTGAGTCATGAGAGCAAAAACCATGGATATGAGTCCTAATGGTAAGTGCATATGCAGATTTAGATGAGGATAAGAAAATGTGACATCTTATATTATATCTTTGATTCAATGATGTGAGTTTGGGAATTTAGCTATCGCAGGCCAAATTAAGTTGGAACGTGTCATTTGTACCATAAGAAATGGTGCAATCAATAGAGGCATCCTCAGTGGAATCCTGAGAAGAATTAGCAGCTTTGTCACGCTGCTTTTTGAATGCAGATTTGAGCTCGACAAGAATCTCCATTTGTTTCCTTAAGCAATCCCCCCTATCCAAGAACTCCTTCTCCTTAGTCTTGAAAAATTGGTTAACTTTGTTAAGTTGTAGGTCCAAACATGAGAAAAACTCTTTGGCAGCATCACTATCCTCAAACTGCTCAAGCAGTTCTGTCTCATACAAATCGCCTTTACTAGCTGAAGATGCAAGTTTCTTATGAACCTGTCAGACACCAATATTATTCATCACATCAGTTATTGTCAATCCACATCAAAGAACTAATGCATGTGTTACGGGTAGAGAGAGGAATATATACATGAATGGCTTCGTGGTCCTTATGTTGATGACCAAATAAAGAGAACTCCTTGAGAGAGGAAAGGATGTTGCTGGATAAAGAGTTGTGATGACTGTGCTTGATGGGGTGGTTGCTGTTGTTGTTGAGGAGATGGATTTTCTTGAGGTCTTCCTTGAGCTGCCAGTAATCAACAAAAGCCTCTTTCCATTCAGGCACGAGCTGACCCTCAAACTGCTTAGAGAACTTCACCATCCTTAGTAACTCTCCCGAGCCCGTCACTTATTTTTCCCTAGGAGAGACAAAAAAAAAAAAAAAAAAGGTGTAAGGAGGTAAGTCTTTGTGTGCAGCTAGTCTTGTTGAGACTTGAGAGCGTGTTCATTGGTAGCCCACGATCACATTATTTATGGGATGGAAAAAGGAATATGATTGATGTTCTATAACCGATGCTCGCGACAGCACATTCTAAAATATCCTTTGCACTTACACTAATAATTCTATGCTTCCTCCACTTGAAAGTTATAGTGGCCAAGATTCGCCGGAAAACTATCAAATAGTCACCGGATGTGATGGCTTCTCTCCTATCACGTTTTCATGAAGGTGTTGAAAGACTTGGGAATTTAAAGTGGATGGGAGTGGGGACGTCTACCTTTCAAAAAATAAAGGGGAGCATCCTCGTCTGCAGGCATAAAATTTGTCATTTAGGAGGATTCCCGAACTATTCCATTCTTCAGTGTTAAATTGTTCTAAAGAATGTACCCTGCTTTTCCTAACTTGTGTGGTATATAAACACATATTTATAGAAAGAGTTGGTTCGAGTGATAAAAAAAAAACCCCAGATTTCACCCTCAGATTCTATTTGAAGATTTGATGCATCTATCTTTGAGTAAGTGCTTGTAATATGTTATAAGCTTCGACTTTAATATAAATATAATTCAGTATATATGTATCTCAAAATATATATGGGTGTATACGATATTTTATCCCCCCGAATAGCTGACCGTACCCCAAACTATTTATATAATAAAAAGCTTTATTAATTACTCATGATAGGCAGGTGAGAATCTAATTCGCTAATGATGTGCATCCTCACAAATGTTGCTTCTAATTAGACCAGCTAATTTCCACTAATTTCAGATTAACTAATAAAAGTAAGTATTATTTCCGATCACAGGAAGATTTTATAATATTTTTATTTTTTCCTCGTGGTACTATTAATAAGAGATTTTATGTGATATATTACGCTTACACGAGTTGAAACAACCATCATCTACAATTCTACATCAGTTTATCAGTCATCGACCTTTTTTAAAAAAATAAAAAAATTCTTTAGATACAAGTCCCTGTGCCAAAAAAAAAATTGTACCTCTTCAACGGCGTCGACATGGACCGCCGTTGTCAATCAAAGAAAGAACTCCATTTAGATCCTAAAAAAAACACAACTCCATTAATGGACAGGTTATGAAGTTACAGTTGCTCTCTGGCTACCCAGGTTTTTTTCATGCCATCCTCGTCATTGTACGAAGATATCAAAATCCCATTAAAATTAATTTTTTTTAATATTTCTAGTTTATTTTGATATGCTAATCTTTTAAAAAATAAAAAATATTTTTTAATATTTTTTTAATTAAAAAAATAACTAGTATTATTCTTAAAAAGAAAAAAAAACTATTAATAGTGGGTATACGGCAGGTTCTAAGTTGTCCTGGTTGCACTGTTGCTGCTCCCAACTTGTAAACACGAGAAGTTGCACCCAAAAAAATTCAAAATCCACGCCTTTATTTTGTCCCCGTTGATCTCCCCCGCCCTCTTTCTTTTGTTTTTTTTTTCCCATTCTTTCTCGACATGAATTGCAACAACGTCAGCATCATAATTGTGGAAAATTGACAGCGCTCCTAAGGTGGCTGACTCGAAGATACGCTATCCTCCCTCCCTCTGACACCCACCCCTTTCTTTCTTTTCTTCCATAATATTCACTGTTCAGAAAA
>Ga0307518_10002389_pt1 | contig 13701 bp, 7 predicted proteins | sample 25_EM_MG_FD_203889 | JGI IMG/M metagenome (GOLD analysis project Ga0307518, IMG submission 203889) | Populus trichocarpa ectomycorrhiza microbial communities from riparian zone in the Pacific Northwest, United States - 25_EM | ecosystem: Host-associated > Plants > Roots > Unclassified | place...
CAGTTGCACCATAGCGGGGGGGGGGGGCAATCAATCACTCACCTCAACTCAGGTCACAGGGAAGGCGCTGGCTAGCCAAAAGACATATGCTAACAGTTGCAAGTAGAAAAAAAAAGAACAAAAAGGACAAGCTTTCTACTATTTCTTTAATGAGATGCTGCAAATATATGAAATATTTTTATTATGATTATGGAAAGAAATCCAACTGCAAATATTTTTATTTTTATTTTTATTATTGACTAATCATTTACCTTCATTGAATAAGTGAATGCATATGCATAATTTAACCGTAAAACATAACTTTTTCCATTGGTATGTACCTTCCATGTCCTTTTGTTAAAATGCTAATTAAAGAGCCATCATTTCTATTGGAATTAAGAATAAATTCAAGCTATACTTCAATCTATGAAAACTTTACATAACTTCAATTAAGTTCTTAAATGTTATATATATATATATATAAATGCTCTAAATAAAGATCGATAATCCCTTGTCTTGATATGCTCAATCATTTATTTTTCTTTTTTGCTTTGCACGGGTTTTATGAAAAAAAATATTAAATGAAAATAGCAATCACTGTCAAACTATTAAAATTGTTTTCCATTTAGTATTTGAATCAAAATGAGTCCACTCGAAAAATAAACTTAGACTAGACCATACACATACCACATTGCATGAAGACATAACCTATACATCCTCTTTTGGTTATGTCTTCATGCAAGCACATTGCTCTACCCTCTTATTTGAACAGTCTATTAATTGATTGCCATCTAGGTAAGATATCACCAAGCTTTCAGTATACAAGCACAAGATTCAATGGAATTCAATTTTTTAGGAAAATTTAAGGCATATCCATTCATCATTAAGAATTAAAGTATGGAAATTACGGTTATGAAATATGGATAAGCAGTTAATACCAAAATATTGATGCAAACCTTGGTATAACACTGTTGGACCACCAGGCCTGAAGAAGATGGATTTAACTACTTTGTCCATAAAATCAGCCTCCAATTTGGTACATTATGGTAACATTTGGTTACTTTCATGGAATAAAAGAGATAATTATAGTGGATATAAAAATGTATTTAGTTAAAAAACAAAAATAAATAAATAAATAAATGTCACTGGAATAATTTTAGAATAAATTGTTTTACTTCTAAAATATGAGGTATAATGAAAATACATTTTCAGAGAAAATATTTATTATTTTTTATCTTTATTATACTTGAAAAAAACTCTTAATTTTAAAATTATTCAAACTAAGATATATAATAATAAAAATGATTATTATCATAGTTTTAAAACTCGATCAAGGACAAAACTCATACTACTTTTAATAAAAGTGGTTATTAAAGGATAAAAAGGTGTTGTTTTGACCTTTAAAAAAAAAAAAAAGCAATAGGTTTTTTACTAAGGTTTTGCCTAGTTATTAAACCTGACCCGACGGGTCAACCTGGAACTCGATCGTTAGACCAGTCCGGGTTTAATAAAAAACCAGTTGGGGCAATAACCCGGCAACAACCTAGTCGACCCGAGCGAACCCGGGTGAGACCCGGTGTTTTTTTTTTCAAATGTGGGATAAAAAATTTTTTGGTTTAAATACTTTAACTTAAAGAGATAACATAATATCTTTTCAATGTGAGATTTGAAGTCCTTTCATATATATACTCTATATTCCCAAGAAAAAAGTTATGTTTTTTCAATGTAGGATTTGAAACCTATTAGTATATATACTCTATGTTCTCAAGAAAAAAATTATATTTTTTCAATGTGGGATTCGAAACCCATTAGTATATATACTTTATGTTCCCAAGAAAAAGTTATGTTTTTTCAATATGGGATAAAAAAAATTTTGGTTTAAATATTTCAACTTAAAGGGATAACATAGTATCTTTTTAATGTGGGATTTTAAGCCCTTTCGTATATATACTCTATGTTCTCATGAAAAAAATTATATTTTTTCAATGTGAGATAAAAAAACCTTTTGGTTTAAATACTTCAACTTAAAAGGATAACATAATATCTTTTCAATGTGAGATTTGAAACCCTTTCATATATATACTATATGTTTCCTTGAAAAAAGTTATGTTTTTTCAATGTGGGATTTGAAACCCATTAGTATATATACTCTATGTTTCCAAGAAAAAATATATGTTTTTTCAATTTGAGATTTGAAACCCATTAATATATATACTCTATGTTCCCAAGAAAAAAGTTATTTTTTCAATGTGGGATAAAAAACTTTATTGGTTTAAATACTTCAACTTAAAAGTTTAACATAGTATCTTTTTAATGTGGGATAAAAAACTTTTTAAAATATTCTTTTAAACTTCATTATTTAATTACAATATGTATAGCTTATATTTACATTGATTTTTTCTTAATTTTTTCATATGAAATATTAAAGTTTTAAATATTTTTTCATAAAAAATACCAACAAACAAGAATTTTTTTACCTAGGTCATTAAACCATGATAGCTCTATAGAAAATAAATCAAAATAAATTATAAAAGTTTGATTTCCCATCAACTTAAAATTAAAAGATAAAATTAATAAAAAATAAAAAAACTCTTGAGTCAACTATATTAAATACAATATAGTGAAATAGAGATGGACTATTTTTTTTTTTTTGCTTATGCTCCTCTGCGAGTTGTCTTATATTATCATAAGAGCAACATTGAAAAAGGGTGATTGCTAGAGGACAGGAAAAAATAGCTGCGTAAACCGAGTAATGATTGAGGTAATTGATGCATAGATGAAAATATCAATAACGAGGCACAAAAAGATGGTAAATCTATGACCAAATATAACAGTCATCTCTAAACACAGCTAAGCACAACCAAAACCTTGAATAATAAAAGCAGTGAACAACTTCGAAGAGTGTAGCTCAACTAGTCAGGTTCTAAATTTATTTTCTAGAGGTCACTAGTTCGAGTTCCACAAATCTCAGGGTCACTGGAAGCTTACATGGTCGTTAACTTCAGGGCCCGCGGGATTAGTTAAGGTGCGCGCAATCTGACCCGGACATCTACATTAATAAAAAAATCATAATAAAATAAAAGCAGTGAGCTGAAAAATAAGTAGAAGTCATTGATTAAAGGAAAAGCATTGTGTTATGTATTAATTAAAGTGTAATAAACAATCTCTAAACCTCGTGATAAATCATTTAAATTCCAACTAAAAAATAATAAAATTAGAAAATATTGTGATTAGTGGTGAAATTCTTGGTAAATTGGTGTCAAACTCTAAATGAATTAAAGTATGAATTTGTGTGAAAATATTGATGGTCAACATGAAACCACGCTTAACTATGTAATTTTTAACAAAATAAAATAAAATTTAAAGAAATTTTATTATACTTAGTGGCAACAATATTTCAGGTAAGTTAGTATGAAACCTAGGCAAAATAATAATGAAATTTTATACATGAAAAATACCAACAAACAAGAATTTAACAGAAAATACATGTAAGACATTAGTTAGTAGCATTACCATAAATATATATATAAAAAATTATCTTCTTTCTCTTGTATAGGCCAACAGTTCCATGCCGAGGGAGGAAGGAAATTTGTAAAAAATTTAGTTGAGTGAATGGTAAATGTTTTAAGTGATTTCCCACAAAAATGAACAGATTTTATTCGAAAAAATTAGAGATAAATAGTTAGGGTTTATGTTTTAAAAAGAGAAAGTGAGAAATTTGAAAGAGAAAAGGGAAATTGGAATTAACCGTTGAAAACTCATCCAATTGGGTTAATCTGACGAGAAGAGGTAAGATGTTTGAACTTCATTAATTTCATTTCCTTTTTGGATTGAATGAAAAAAGAATGAATTCCCTAAAGTTGTAAAGTTAGGGTTTATTATATTTTTGTATTGGAATGTTAATTGGGCTTATTATTATTGATGTTGGTTTAATACTTGTTTAATTTGGATCAATTGCATGAAAAATTGGATAGCCCAACTTCTTGAATATTAGGGTTTATGTTCATTGTATGGAAATGTTGAATTGGCTATTTTGGTGATTTTAGGTTATGAAAATAACATGGGAAAAGTTTAATTTGGGTAATTAACATCTAGAATTAAAAAGCCCTAAATGTGTTGAATTCTAGGGTTTATGAGAAAAATCTAATGGAAATAAGTCAATGATTATTTAGGGATATGATAACTTGATTGACTGATTGATTGGAGGAAACATTTGATATAAACATGGAAATTAAATAAATTAGTGGCCGACCATGGATAAATTTTAGGGGAAATTTGAGAACTTGATTAATTGAGTAATAAATTGTGTGTATTGATGTTATATGAGTTTAATCGAGTAGGGTTGGGGTAAAAATTTAGGTTATTACATGATTGAATGCTTGTTAGCATATTTTTGAAAGATATAGGAAAGTAAATCTTAAGGTTGTTGTTTGCAGGAAACAATTGGCTAAATTGAGTTAAATAGAATTTCAGGTTTTGGGAATCAATTGAATAAATTAAGGTCAACCATAGAGTAAAAATCATTGGTGGCTAAATTGTTACCTTTAGGAATTTTATGGGAATTTTGAAAATTTAGACATTGATTTTAGTTTTTTCTTTGGTAATTGTAATGTTTTGAAGATGTTGGCAATAATTAAGACTAGGTATACATTTTTCAGTATGGGTTACTAAAGTTTTTACTCAAGGTTGTGATGTGTTAGGATGATGAAAGTGCACCAATTGAACTATTTTTTTTTTTTTTTGAAATTATGTGTTTGAATGACTTATAATATGTTTGACTTTGATTTGGAAATAATGTGAGAATGTTGATTTTGTATTTTAAATTCAATTGGTAATGGGGAAATTTAAATGAATTATGAAACATGGGCGACGTTGTGTTTGAATGAATATGTGTAATTTTGGCCGAACAAAATATTGATGTTTTAGCAATTCCAATGTAAAAAAGGCATTTGGAGGAGGACTGGCTTATTCTAGAGCATGCTCGGCAAGAACATTAGGTAAGGGTTCACCCCTTGCCTTATTAATTACACAAGCCAATCAAATAAATAATAAGTATAAATTGTGTGTGTATGTGTGGATAATGGAAGAAAATAGTTTCTAAATAGAAAATATTCCTTTGGGCCAGGAAAAAGTGATATCACATGGAATATATTAATGTAGAAATTTTGCCTCAATGGCAAAAATATGTTAATGCATAAATGTTATCCTCGAGGCAGAAAAAAAATAATGATAAAATTATACCTTTGAGCAGAATAGTGATACTAAATGAGATTATGTTTAGAGTTAAATGAGCTATATTAAAAAAGATATATGCGTTAATGTAATTGAGTTGGTTGTTAAAAGAAAACTTTGAATGAAGTGGAAAGTGATGATGTTGTGTTAAGTTTCAAGATTTGGAAATCATGTAACCAAGTGATGTGTTTACTAATTATTATATAAAACTCTAAACGGTATTGCCAAAACATTGTGCATATATGCACTGTTCACCCTCTCATATTTTACCGTGAATTCACCATTCAATTTTTTTTCATTTTGGTTCTCAAACCTTTTTTATGCGATTGCATCCTTTTTGGGCCAAATTAAAGGACAATTAAATCAAGTTTGTTGACTAGGGACAAAATTAAAAGACAAAAAAGGCACCAGAAATGAGTGATGGTTTCAAAATTATCTGAAAAATGCTTTAGTCCTCAAGATTTACATATTATACCTATTCAATCTCTTAATAGTTTTGCTATTCAATTTTGGGACAAACATTATTTTTGCTATTTTTTAGTCATTGGTTTAAAAGGAGAGAGAGAAAGATCGTAAGATTCCAACCGTAAAGAGAAAAAATCATCATTGACATACATTTCGATCTTAGTGTCAAAGGAAATATCGGTATTGTGGTAGCTTTTGTGGTTGTGATTTGAAAAAGTTGTTTTATAAAAAATACTTTTGGTTGAGGTTGGTTTAGTATTTATATATGTTTAGTTAAAACTGTGGTTGAAATTGAGGTTGAACAAAAAAGTAGTTTAATGTGTTTGGTTAAGAATGCTTTTCAAATTGAGGTTGTAAAATAATTTCAAAAAATATATATAATATTGATGGTTTTTAATTTAAATATTGTAGATTTAACTACTGCTATTACATCATGAAATAAATAATGCTTTATATAAAATATTTTTTATTGTTCCATTAAACTATCTACAACTCCATTACGTATGAAATACATCCGACAAGGACTACAGTTTTCTTGGTTTCTTAAGCGCGCAACAACATCAGGTAAAATATCATCAGGAATAAAATTGGGATTGCGATTTTCGTCTAATTTATCATTAGTGTCATTGAATAATATTAAACACTAATTTTTTAAATAAAACACAATTAAAAATAAAAAAAATAAAAATTTTATTTTATTTACTGGGTCGGATAGGTTGGTAGTTATGTTTTAAAATATATTAAAATAATATTTTTTTATTTTATAAATTTTTTTTTGATATTAATATATAAAAATTTAATTTAATTTTTATTTAATAAAAATAGCAAAATAACGATAATTTAACCATAATCCAAACATGGCCATAATCATCATTTATAAGAAGAAAGCTAGTGATGGCTTGGCATTGACATATAGAGAAAAGAATCTCTATCATATTAGAGTATAATAAATTACTTTATCCGGGCATAAATATCTAGCACCCCATGGATTTAATTTCTTACGATGGGTAGAGCTCGCAAAGAATGAGAGCTCAATTATTTAATTTCCAAATTAGAAATCAAATTTACTGAAACAAGCGGGAAGCATGTGAAAGGAGCCCTTGACTGCTTCTTCTTACCCTGCGTTGCAAACGCAGTAAACAATGGGGCCCATGAACAGTAAATGTTGTTTTTTTCTTTACCAAATGTTTGGCTCCTGCGTTTTGCTTCAAACGTAAACACCACCTCATAAACAAACGGTCTCTTAGTTATTAGGGGTGTTCCATTTAGGTGTTTTTTCACCTTGAAATTGCCTAAAAACCATATCCAAGCTCATGAAGATTTTTTATTTTGGTTTGATTTTGGGTTTTTATGTTGTTTTTTTATGAGAATACAAAAAGTTAATTTTTTCTCCTTTAATTTTAAGTTTTTTATATTTATTTGATTTCTAAATGTACTAATTATTTTTATATTTCGATTTAGGATGTAAATGGAGGCCTTAATGGCAAAACAAAGTTAATTGAGCAATTTTGACAATTTCGACACAGCTTTGTAATCTGAACATAACTCTTTCCTCTGAACTCTATTTGAGATGATTCTAAATTCTATGGAACCCTAAGAAACATCTCTATAATTTCATGTTTTGAGTTTTGAGATATTTTGACTGCATCAAGGTTAAAATTGGGCATAAAGCCATTATACCTGTACTGCTAACATGTTGGAACATTCTTTGGCATGCAAATCTAATATGATGTGATTTATTTTCAAAAGCTTCCAGACTAGGTGCATGAATTTCAGGTGAAGACATCACTTTCCTTGTTATATTAGGACTCTGTTTTATTATTTAATAATTTCATTAAATATTCAATTTTGGTTGTTATTATTGGATATAATGTTGAGGGTATTTTTAGAAGATTTTGTAGGCTTCTAAAGAGGGAAAAACATGTAAAAAAGGAAAAGAGAGATCAGAACTCTCTTTCCTCCCTTCTTTCTTCCACTTCTCTTCTCTATTTTCTTTTTCTCCTTCATGATTTTCATGATGGTATTATGTAACTAAATTTGATTTGGTTGAAGGAAACAGAAGCCTTAAAATCAATAAAACTATAAGATCTAATTTATTTTCATTGTTCAATTTATGCTTTAAGTATTAAATATTCTTCAGTGTGTATTTTTAATGATTGTCTCATTTAATTACTAAGAGTCCTACTAGTTTATTATTCGTTGCAATCTATAACTAGGTGAATAATCAAATCCGTAATTGTTTGATCTCTCTAATATGTGAAGCAACTAAGGTTTAATGATTTGATGCGTCAGAAATCATTAAATATTAGGAAGAAAATTCGACTAAATTAAATGCAACTGCTTATGCTTGTGTTGTTTAGCTTCATCAATCTCTATAATTTTTAAAGTTACTGCTAGATTAAATTTTAGCACTTGTCTTGAGTTGTTTATTAGTCAGGGCTAATTAGATTGCTTGTTTTCTAATTGACTACAACCAAGAAGAGATAAGAAAATAGTTCTAATTTTGAATATTCAAAGTTTGAATTGATACACACACACACACACACATCGATGATTAGTTGTAAAAGACTCGATGGAGGAAGTTGACTTGGACTAGGGTTTGTTCTTTTGATGGATTTCGATAATTTAATTTTGAGTGTTTCTTAATTGTTTTTCTTAAATTGTTTTCATTATTATCAAAACCCTCCTTTCATCCTAGTTCACGGACATCAAACTAGGCTAGATATTCTCTGTGAGAATAATCCTTACTCGCATTACTACATATATTTTAATGAGTATAGGATTTCTTTTTGGTTCCCTACAACAGCACACCAATCTTTTACGGTCATCTATGAGTTTGACAAGGTGTTTAGATTCTTTCCTAGATATATTTGAGTAAAAAATGAGTTGAAAATGAGATTTTTGGTTAAAAAAACTTAATAATTAAACCATATTATTAATTATTTGGTTATATATATCACATTTTACATGGAAATCTTAAAGTATAGGTTTTAAATTGCATTGGGAAAGTGAGGTTGTTACAAAGATTCTCATCCAAAACTCACCAAAAACAGAAAGCAAAACAAATCCCGAAATACATCAGGATTGGAATCCTAAGATGCACGGGGCAAAGCACGCAAACTCAATTAAAAAATGAAATTTATTGTGAAATCAGGCATATGAAAGAGCTTAACAAACTAAAAAGTAGTGGACACTACTACCAGTAGACTAAAACGCAGACCAAACTCCCAAAAAAGGCATAAACCAATAAATCTAAGTAATTTCCAAAAAAGCATCAAAACAGAAGGAAAAAAAAAGGAACTACGATAGCATGAAAACAATCATAATCACAAATAACAAGCATGAAGATCGATCATGAAAATAATGACATCAAAAAGGAAACAACACAACCCCCTTAAGAATGGAATAACCCCCATGTGCAAAACCATATGATTAAAATGGAAACAAACAGAATCTATGTAGAGAGGTAAGAAAGAAAAGAGAAAATGAAGGAATGAAAAGCAAAAAATCTCTCTCTCTCTCTCTCTCTCGACAGGAGAAAGAGGAGATAAGAAAGAAAAATAAGAAACACATCTTTGTAACAGGAGAAAGAGAAGAGATAAAGAAAAAAAAATGGTTGGTGTTGATTCACATCTCCATACATGAAAGAAAAGAAAAAGGTAGAGAATTGTTTGAATCTATTATGCAAATGTCTCTACATCCATAGAAGAAGCTTGAGTTTTTTAGGGTTTTTTTTTTGTTAATGGTGTATTTATAAATTATTCAATCCAAATTTCTCCATTTAAACAGGGCAACAATAAAAAGGTATTGATGTTGTTCATTTCTTTAACTTATTGGCCAATTATAAAGTTCTTCTTAATAACATTATAAATAATGATAAAATAGGGCTTTTTACACAACTTTTAATTTCTATTTCAAGATTTCATTAAAAAAGAAGAAGTTAGGAAGCATTAAGCAAGCATGCTACATCATAAACGAACATAGTTAGTCACATTCACAAATGGGTTCAAGTCTTAATAAACAATAAACTTCCTTCAATTGATGAGATGCAAAAATTAATTTTTCTTTTAGGCTGATTAGTTTTAATTTTTTTTAAAAGGGAATAGCATATATTTAGACTTAATTTAACAGTTGTATACATATAAGATAGCTAAAATTTTAGATTTTAGTTTTTATATTAAAAAATTCCAGGTCTTAAAGCACATAAATCTAGTAAAGATTGAGTATGTGATTTCTATAATGATGAACTTGTGGTACCAAAATCTTTTAGTTATTATTGGTCTCAATTATCAATAATAATAAGATTTTAATGTAAAGGTTTCAATCCCAATTCTAAAATTTTAGATATTAAAATCAGTAATTATAAAAAAAATATAAATCAAAATGAATAGTAATTTATGATGTTTTTTATATGTGAGAGCTAAGAAAGTTTTAACTCTCTTTGTGCTTAAAGTTTTTCTATATAAGCTTTTAACATATGTGTAATGCATGAGCTTTTTTAAGAAAATAGATATTTTTTTTAGTTAATTTTATATTTTTTTTCTATTTTTATTTCAAATTTTGTATTATGATACGTTTCTATTTTTTTCTATTTAAGGGAATGATTTTCCTCGTTTATTTTTTATATTCATTATTATTAGTGTTTTCTAGTTTTTTTTCTATATAAAAGGTTGTAATAGCCTTTTAGCAATTGAAGACATGAATGGATAAAATTAAGTATTTTGAGAGTCTTTTTATACTTGTGGTGTTTTTTTTTTATATATCTTTGAGGGTTTTGACATGTAAAAAACCCCTTTATCATTTGCTTTTATTTACATTAATTGGTATTACAGCCCAACGATCCTTGATAGTTAATTATTTGCTTATTGTGTGCTACTAAACAGTCATGGTTAAAAGAGGTTATTAAATAGAATGTGCTCGTGAGAGAGGTGATAAAGAGGATTTGTCTTGGGAAAGAAACATCCAGGAACTAATATATTGGTTATGTCTACATCAATTCTTGTTAATGAAAATTCTAGTGATGTAACCCACGATGAAGCAACCTGTACGAAGGTGTTATGTTTAAGATCCATGATGATGCAACTCATACAAAGGTGTTGTGTTAAGGTCTCATAATGAGGTGACCCACACATAAAAAGGTTTTCATGGTGGATGCCAATTTCTTACTAAGACTTGAATTCGAGAACGAGTTCCTTCCGATCCTTAGAGACTGATACAAGAGCTTTTTTAGAAAATTAGATATTTTTCTTAGTTAATTTTATGTTTTTCTATTTTTATTTTCCAATTTTGTATGATGATGCTTTTCTAATTATTTTTTTCTTTTTTTTTCCTATATAATAGAGTTGTAATAAAATTAAGTATTTTGCAAGTAGAGATATAAATGAATAAAATTAAGTAAATTAAAACTCTCCTTATACTTATGGTGTTTTTAATTTTTCAAGGTTTCGACATGTAATAAACCTCTTTACCATTCGCTCTCGTCGGCGTCAATACTGATGCAAGAGGGTTTTTTAAGAAAATTTTATTTGTTTTCTTAATTTTAATTTTTCTATTTAGTTTAGGAAATTTAATATTATGTTGAACAATTTTACTTCTTCTATTTTGTTTAGGATTTCTTATTATTTTTCCTTTATTTTTAGGTTTCTTAGTTTGTTTATGAGTTTTATTGTTTTTTTTTAATTTCAAGTTTTTTAGTTTGTTTAGGTTAGTTTTTTAGTTTATTTAAAAAGTTGTAAACCTCTTATCGAAACACACTACTTGAAGAGAAAATATCTAGTAATAAAATTTTAAATTAGGGTTTTCATGTAATCTGTTTTTAAAAAAATTATGTTCTTGTATTTGTTGTCTTTCTTGTGTTATTTTAATTTATAAGCAAGAGATAATGTTTGGTGTGATATGGACAAACATTGTCTTGTTTCGTTTTCTATAGGCAAAAGATATTTTGATAATATTTTATGTGAAGTGGTGACTATAAATGTGTGTCATATATTATTAGGCAGACCATGGCAATATAACATGAGTGTCTTGTATGATAAAAGGCATAATACATATGCTCTTGGTATAAAAAGGAAGTGTGTAGTATTGGCGCCTAGAAGGGAACATAAAATTGTTGAAGGCTAGGGTAAAACTATGTTGTTTTTATCTAGATTTGAGAAGAATGAGCAAAAAGAAAGAGAGAAAAAGGAGAAAGATAAGAACCCAAATAATTTGTGAGTAAAGGTTTGGTGTGGAACAAGTCATTGATGATCAGTAGTGGTTCTTTCAAGATTAAAGGTGCTTTAGGAATTGATTTTTAGCCTACTTTATCTAAACTGCTTTCATATTAGAGGTATAAAAGTGGTCAACGACAACGTGATGACTAAAACTCAAGGATGACTACTTTCCAACCCGGGAAGAATAATGTAGTTTGACTTGTAGAAATTAAGGGGTTTTAGCTGTTATATAGAGATTTCTCATAGCTAGATGGGGATATGCCACAAACAGACTATGTGGATAGTCTAACATATACTTTTATCAACCAGTAGAAAATTGTTAGGCCTAAAAGAGGTTTGGTCATGAATTTCTTTAAATTAGGCTTTGAAGATTTTATTTAATTCAATGTTGTTATTTTTCCTTAATTATTCTGGATTTTATGGTTTTTAGCTATCTTTCCCTTTTGTTTTAGGATTTTAGTTTTTCTTGCCTTGTTAGGTCGATTTCATGCCTATATAAAAACTTGTAAACCTTCTAAAGAGGCAGACTTCATAAATTAATATTTTAGAAATAAAAACAGGATTTTAGGGTTCTTTGTGTTTTAAAACTATTTCAGCCTTCTTTTTTTTTTTGCCTTTTGTGGTTGTTGTTGTCGTTGTTATCTTTGTTGGGCTTCTGTCTGTATCAGTTACTAACACAAATGAAAACAACATAAGAAAGACAACAGTCATATGAACATAAAATTTTTAACATAATGGAGCACATAGAAACTCTAAATCAATATTTTATTACTATATATTTTCTCTTAAATTAGATTTTCTAACTAAGAGGTTTAAAACTATTTAAATAAACCCAAAAAATAACTTAATCAAAATAGGAAACCCGAGAATAAAGGAGAAATAATAAGAAAAACAAAATCATAAACAAACTAGTAAAAAATAAAAATAACTAAGAAAACAAATAACTTTTCCTAAAAATCCTTTTACTTCAGTCTTTTTAAGTAGGAAAGAACTCATCCTCAAGCTGAAATTATTATTGCCTTCATCTTGTGGATGTCTAATAAGAATGAAAAATGTCATATTTTTATCCTTTAAATATTTAATATTTTATACTTATTTGATGCTAAAATGTATAATTTTTTTAATATTTTGATTTAGGATACAATTGAAGGCGTTAAAGGCAAAACAAAGCTAATTGGACGATTATAGACAATCTAAACACTGCTTTGTAATATGAACATAACTCTCTCATCCAAGATCTGATGGAGATGATTCAAAATGCCATGGAACACTAAGAAATATCTCTACAACTATCTTGTTTTGCATTTTGAGAGATATTAACTGCATCAAAGTTGAAATTGGGAATAATGTCGTTGCACCTACATTGCTAACGTGCTGGAGAAAACCTTGGGTTAATATGGAGTGTGTCAATAGCTATATTCTTGAGAGGCAATCAAGTTTTGGGTAGTCGGAAATATCTCAGGCTGGCCTTATATTCGAGGGAAGGGACCTTTTAGTTGTTCGTTTATCAAGTTCTGCATCAACATTAATCCTAAAAGCTATAATCAATGAGAACATCACTGGAAAAATAGTTAAAAAGAAACTAAAGGTCTTGACAATGTCTGAACAAATAGCTACAATGCTTGCATTATCACACTTTTATTTCTTTACTAGGTGGTATGGCATATTAGAAGAGATATTTTAGATTTTTTTTTTTCTCAACCAAACATTCACCAGAAATATATAGGTTTGTTAAATGTTAATGATTTTTATAATAATTTGTTGTCTTTTCTTAATCATGCTATGGAATAGAGGTTTATAACATCTTCGACAT
>Ga0307518_10002391_pt1 | contig 13699 bp, 5 predicted proteins | sample 25_EM_MG_FD_203889 | JGI IMG/M metagenome (GOLD analysis project Ga0307518, IMG submission 203889) | Populus trichocarpa ectomycorrhiza microbial communities from riparian zone in the Pacific Northwest, United States - 25_EM | ecosystem: Host-associated > Plants > Roots > Unclassified | place...
AAATGGTTAATATATATATATATTAATATATATATATTAACCATTTCTGTTTAAATCCCGAACTGTCATTGTCTAGACATTGAACTGTTACTGTCTCATTTTTGAACTGTTACTGTCTAGATAATGAACCGTTACTGTCTCATTTTTGAACTGTTACTGTCTCATTTTTTGAACTGTTACTGTCTAGATATTGAACCGTTACTATCTCATTTTTTTGAACTGTTACTGTCTCATTTTTTAAACTGTTACTGTCTCGTTTTTGAATCGTTACTGTCTAGATATTGAACCGTTACTGTCTCATTTTTGAACTGTTACTGTCTAGATATTGAACTGTTACTGTCTCATTTTTGAACCGTTACTATCTTATTTTTTTGAACTGTTACTGTCTCGTTTTTGAACTGTTACTGTCTAGATATTGAATCGTTACTGTCTCATTTTTGAACTGTTACTGTCTAGATATTGAACCGTTACTGTCTCATTTTTGAACTATTACTGTCTAAATATTAAACTGTTACTGTCTCATTTTTTTTTGAACCGTTACTGTCTCATTTTTTTGAACTGTTACTGTCTCATTTTTGAACTGTTACTCTCCGACCTCTCCTCAGATTTTTAACTATATCTTGAGTTATAGAACTTCGATTCAAGCGAGATTTATCTTGTTGGAAAGCTAAAACATGAGGCTACAAGTTCTTTGAGGAAGGAGAACCCAGTTCTACCTCTAAGACAGTCAAAATTTCTCATCAACGAACCAGACCTACTACCCTATAGGGTCTGTCATGACCCAGTCTCGGTTAGTGACCCATAGCTGGAGTTCTATAACTTCAAATTGAGCAAGACCAATTTCATTAGTTAGCCAACATCCAAACCTACAATTTCTATGAGGAACTTGATCCTAATTCCTTCCTCCTCCTACTCGAAATCTCTCTGAAAGTCAAGAGATGAAACTGTCCGAATTCGTCAATCTTTCCATTTACATATAGCACATGAAGTTCTTTAATTTAGCAACTTATACTTTTTTTCCTTAATTCAAGTCTAAGAACTCAAATCTATAAATTAACATCCAGGCATCAATTCATAATCGACTTGAAATGACTCATAAGAGCAGGTTTAGAATACCTTACCCGATACAAAATCAAGGTTTCGATCCCTCCTTTTCTTTCTAATGACAGCCAGCCCTCCCCTCTTCTCCTCTTGTTCAATTTCTCTTGTTAATCTCTTTCCCACCAGTGTTTATTCTACCTATAACCCTTAATCTTGGATGGGTTTCTTTTTGAAATTTTGGTAGTTCTCTCTCGATTGTAAAAATGAAAATAAAAACTCTCTCTTTTCTTTCTTTATGTTATCTGCAGATCTGTTTTTTTTAGTGAGAAGAGGAGTACTTATGCTCTATAATTATTCTTATTTGCATTTAGGCCCTATTTTCTTCAAGTGTATTCGTTTTGCCCCCACTCCCTTTTAGTTTAGTTTGTTTCCTTTAATTTAATCCAGCGTTTTTATATTATGTTTTTCGGGATTTACATTGCAGAACATGTACTTCATACAATAAGCTATTCAAGAACAAGAGACGCAACAGGATTTCTAGACCAATTTTGCTTTCTGATTTTCACCACTTTCTTTTATTCTTCAACATCAGATTGTTTGTTTTTCATTACCTTTTTCCTTCTAGAAATCCAACGATCCATGAAGGCACAGTATCAACATCTTCATTCTTCATGAGGTCTTTTACAACCTCTGCTGGAGTCACTTCCATTTTCATTATCAATACTTCAACCTCTGCAAAATCAGAGCGCTTGTGTGTTTTGTAACCAAGAAGTTGGTTAGATCCATGGAAAACTTAACTAGATCTCATTGATCGTTTTTGACAAGAAGCAAATATCTTCTTAATATGCAGATCTCCTTGGCAGCTACATGCGAGGTTTAACTCTAATGGAAAACAATACAAGCTCTAGGGGAGATGAGTAATTTCTCATATGCTTTAGTGATTTAAAGGAGATAAGGGTATTTTTGTTAAATGGATTAATGAGTTTATAACGGTAAATAAGAAATAGATTTCTCATAAATGAAAAGCTACACTTTTTTACTTTTCTAAATACAAAGAAAACATAGTTCAAAACACATTTTTTTATGGGGGGATTACCAAACCACACATCAGAAATTAACTGAATGGTTTTTAGTGATGTGGTTGGGCAAAACGCAACACTAATCACACTACCAAACAAATATTTAATTTTAATTATAAATGTTATGAGTTTAAAGGATCAAACCGTGTGGATTAATCTAAATTTTTTTCTTTTTAAATAGTATCAAAATAGTTGGAATGATAAAAAAAAAAATCAATAAATTTTGACCTATTTTTTTATCCTAGATCACAAGTTAATTTAAGTTTTTTATTGAGTTAGGTTGGGTCTGTTTTTTAATTTATTTAATCTTCAATCTGGATTAGTCTAGGTCTCGGATCGTCCAGCTAAGTTGGTCTGATTAAGGATTTCTTATCCAGGAAATGAATTACCATATCATAATTTATTTTATTCACACATGTCTTAATGCTTCTTTATGTTTTATGTATATTTCTGAAGTGAAACACATAGGTAACTTGTGTTATTTTAAAGTGGAATTAATGACCAAGGTTGGGGTTTAATTATGATGATCCGATGGGTGGTTGGTCGACAAGGAATCCAATGGTGGATATAGCTCTAAGAAATTGATCCCGATATGGCTAGAAGAGGATAAACATCTAACACATCTAAAGTGGTCTTAAAACCTTTTTTTTTTTAATAAGCCTATGTTAAGATATAGAAGAGTGAAATTAGGGTGTTTATGCGCATTTTTTGGATAAAAATAAAAGGGAAGGAATAAGATAAATTAAAGTTAAAATGAGAAACGAAAATAAAATAAAATTGACTAGAGACCCGAACAAATAGGATATATTTAAACAAAAAATAAAGTAAATTAAATTAAAAATACCCAAAAAATTTATTTCTTAATAATCAGATTTAAAACTAACTATTTTTTTCATATTTAAAACTCGTAGTTGAATAGAAATATTTTTTAAACAAATGGGAAAATAAGCTAATTTAATAAAAAAAAAATTATGATGTAACTGGTAGATTTGTTTATAAAGAAAAAAATGTTGTTGTTTTTGGCTTATATACAGATGCTAAAGTGGAGTAAAACGAGGGGAGCAAGGCGTACTAAGTGAAGCGAAGAGGAACAACAACATCTACCTTTCTTGGATTTCTTTTGCAAAGTTCGTCATGATCACGTTTGATGGATCAGGTAATTTTAGATTATGATAGAGGAAAGTGAATGATTTGTTGGTGCATCAGGGCATGATGAAGACGTTATATGAAAAACAACTAAAAGGCATGAATCATATAGATCGGTAGGAACTAGAAGCAAGGGTTGTGGCAACTATTAGGACTTGTCTAGATGATGACATAATGTATCATGTCATGGATGAGGAATCATTGGTGTCAATTTAGGCAAAATTAGAAAGTTAGTATATGTTCAAGTCATTGTCAAACAAACCTTATTTTAAACAAAAACTTCTTGGTCTTAAGATGTCAAAGGGCATATATTTGAATCAACATATCAATATGTTCAATCATATCATTAGTGATTTGAAGCAAATTTATGTGAAGTTCGAGGATAAAGACAAGGTATTGATGTTACTGAATTCCCTATCTACTTCTACATATAAAATTTTGGTTACAACTCTGATGTGAGGGAAAGAAACTCTCATATTAGAATAGATCACAAGTTCCCTATTAAGCTTTAATCTAAGGAAGAATAGTGGTGATAAAAACTCACAAGGCAAAGGGTTGGTGGTGAGGAGTGATCAGAAGCATGGGAGAAACAAGTCCCGGAACGAATCAAGGAACAACAAAGCTGGTCCAAATCCAGGAAGAGAAAGGACAAAAAATGTTATAAGTGTTGAAAAATAAGGCCCATAAAACAAGAATGTCTAAAGAAAAAAAAAGATACAGAGAACAAAGAAGGTCATTAAAGTTCACGAATATAGTGGAAGAAAACCCAGAAAGTGGTGACAGAGACATACTTTCTATTCCATCGAATTTAGATCATCTTATAAATTTTTTGATATTTGATTCAACATGTTCTTATCACACAAAACCCAGTAAAGATTGGTTAGACACCTACAAGTTAATCAATTCTGGTTTTGTTCTAATGGGTAATGATAATCCATATAAATTTGTTGAAATAAGAATATCAAAATTAAAATGTTTGATGGTATTGTTAAAACTTTATGTAATGTTAGACGTATACTAGATTTGAGGAAGAATTTGATTTCATTAGGCATTTTAGACCATAAAAAGTTCAGTTTCAAGTTTGAAGGTGAAGTACTGAAGGTGAGTAAAAGTGTTATGACAATGATGAAAGGAAATAGATTGTTAGGAAGTATTTATAAACTATTAGGTACCATAGTTGTAGGTGGAGCTAAAGTCGTACAATCTGAGTTAAATAACACAGTATTATGGCACACCAACTTCGGAGAAGAATGGCAAAGGGAACTCAAAACCACAGAATGTTATTTAAGTAAGAAGGGGGCGATGGAGACTTCATTTAACTTAGGTTGATCTAAGCCAAAAGCAAACCTACGTCAGGATAACCTTCTTTGAAACACTTCGGTAGTGCTCTCAGATCGGAATCCAAATAAGAAATCAGAGCACATGGAGCCATCTTCTTATCTTCTTGTCAAGAGAATTATGGTAGACTAACTGATTATTTATATCAGTTAATGGAAGAGCCCAATGCAAAAAAATGCGATTAGGCCATATAGGTGAGCGTGAAATGATGAAGCTTCATAAGAAGAGTCTATTGAAGGGTTTCAAAACATGCGAACTTGATTTTTGTAGGTATTATGTTCTTAGAAAATAGAATAAGGTGTAGTTTAAGACAACCACACACAAGAAAAGGGAGATTCTTGATTATATTCATACAGATGTTAGGGGTTCAATAAGAGCAGCATCACGTAAAGGATATATGAATTTCATGATTTTTATTTATGACTATTCATGAAAGGTTTCAGTGCACTTTATACGAAATAATTTAAAAAAGTTTGATAAGTTCAAGGTATGGAAAAGAAAAGTAAAAAACCAGACAATAAGGAAAACCAAATGACTCAGGTCAGAAAATGGTACTAAATACACAGACTAGAAGTTTATGGAGTTGAATGAGTAGCAGGGGATCAAAAGGCACTTCATAGTATATAAGATACCACAACAAAATGGTGTAGCGGAAAGGATGAACATAATATAGATGAAAAAGCAAAGTGTCTTAGGTTGAATGTAGGGCTTGCTAAGAACTTTTAGGTAGAAGTAATGAATAAAGCATGTTTCTTTATTAACAAGTCACCTAAAATAACATTAAATGGAAAAGTAGCATAATAGGTATAGACAGACAATCTATTAGACTACTCTGGTTTGAGAGTGTTTAGATGTCCAACCTATATGCATGTTTCTAATGATGAGAGGTCAAAGCTTGATGTGAAGTCTAGATAATATATCTTTTTTGGGGTATCAAAAAGGGTTAAAAGGTTTCAAGCTATAGGATTTAAAGGCAAACAAGATGGTTATCAATAGAGATGTAGTTTTTTATAAATAAAAAAAGGCATGTTGCAGCGTATTCAAGAAGAAAAGAAACATGTGGTAGAAAATTGCAGCAACAATGCCCATGAGGTACATGTAGAGCTAGATAGTCATATTAAGAAAAAAAACCATTAACAATTCAGGGAGTTATAGTTCAGAAGATCAGCAACATGACAATATAGCTTTAGGTAGGCCTAAACACATTATCAGGCCATCCATCAGGTATAGTTTTGAAGATATGGTCTTTTATACACTTGTTACTAGTAATAGAGATTCTACTACTTTTCAAGAGGCATTACACAACGAAGATAAAAGTAAATATATGGGTATATAGGTTCTATATAGGAAGAAAATGAATCTCTATATAAGAACTAGACATGAGAGTTGATTGAACTTCTAGAAAGAAAGAGGGTGATAGGGTGCAAATAGGTGTACAAGAAGAAACAAGCAATATAAAAAAATAAAAGTGAGAAGTTCAAAGCTCATCTAGTAGCAAAGAGTTACTCACAAAAGAAAAGGGGTTGACTAAGATAAGATATTTTCCCCTATAGTTAGATATACTTCCATCAGGGTAGTGTTAAGCTTTATAGCACATTTTGATATATATAGTTAGAGTAGATGGATGTCAAGACATCTTTTCTCCATGGTGATTTGAGGGGGGAAATTTACATAGCACAACCAGAAGAATTTAGTCAACCTGGACTAGAACACTTGGTTTGTAAATTAAGGAAATCATTTTATGGACTAAAATAATTTTTGAGGTAGTGGTCCAGGCGACTTCACTCTTATATAATTAGGATTGGATACAAAAGATGTGAGATCAACAAGTTGAAGACTTTGTTGAGTAGAGAATTTAACATGAAAGATTTTGGTACTGCTAAGAAGATTCTTGTGATGGATATTCATAAAGATAGAGCTACCTGGAGATTATAGTTATCTCAGCATAGCTATGTTAAGAAAGTGTTGGAAAGGTTCGACATGGATAATGCAAAACCATTTAGTATACCTTTAGTGAATCATTTCAGATTATCTATTGCATAATGCCCATGGACAAATGATGAAGTGAAAGACATGTCAAAGGTCCTTTTATGCCAGTATAGTAGGGTTTTTAATGTATGTTATGGTCTGTACAAAACCATATTTGGCACACTCAGTCACTGTGGTGAGCAAGTTTCTATTAAATCCAAGACGACAACATTGAGATGCATTCAAGTGGATCTTCAAATACTTGAAGGGTAATACAAACTATGATATCATGTTTAGTAAACAATAGGGTAATCCTTTAATTATATGATATGTAGATGGAGACTATGCAGAGGACTTGGATGATAGGAGGTCTACCATATATTATGTATTTACTTTGATTGGAGGACCTATTTATTGGAAGTCTATGGTTCACTCTCTAATTGCATTATCTACTACTGAGTCAGAATATATGGTAGTGGTTGAGGCTGCCAATGAAGTCTTGTGGTGTACAAGTTTGGTCAAAGAGCTGGGCATTCAGTAAGGTAGAGTGCAGTTGTTTTATGACAGACAAAGTGTCATTTACTTGGCAAAGAATCAGGTGTATTATGCAAGGACCAAGTACATAGATGTAAGGCTTCATATGATCATGGAATTGGTTTCTTCTAGTGAATTGTTGCTTGAAAAAGTTTGGGGTGTAGGGGCAATGCCCCCGCAGTACGATAAAGGGGTATTATGAAAAAATTATTAATGCTCGTTAAACGGATAGGATTTCTTAGACGGTTTAGGGTCTACTTTAAATACATATCATGTAATCTTATTTTGATATAGTGAAAATAAAAGCCCATCGCTCTTATGGATATAGGCACGTTGTCAAACCATGTTAAATCTTATGTTCTTTTTAATTTCTCTTCTATTGCAATATTTATTTATAATTGCTATAGGCTTTTCATAACAAAAATCTAAAAAACCAAGAAAATAGAAGTTTCTTAAAGCACTTAATTTTTATTTATGAAAAGTTATTAAAATTGAAAATTAAAAAACCTTATTAACAACGAATAGGAAAATCATTCCATTCGAATAGAAAAAACTAAGAAAGTTTAATATTTCTGAATAGAAAAATAAAATAAAATAAAATAAAATTTTTAAATTGAAAAAAAAAATATAAAAAAGAACTCTTATATCATATAACCCAAAAAGAATTGAAAATGACATATATGTAGCCAAATGCACGATGATTGATGAAAATAGTTCTAGTAAAATAGTAAGAAAGACAAACTAAAAAACACTACATAATTTCCCGCTTTTCAATTCAATATTCCCTACCGTATATAATTATTTTAAAAAAATCATTTTGTGCGTTCAAAGTTTTTCCAGAGTCTTGTTTTCTTTTTTGATCCTTGTTTATAATCTCTAATAAAGAACAAAAACTAAGAACTTGACACGTGTCGTAAAAAAAATCAATTTCAATTTTGATTTTAGGTTTGAATCATCCAAATTTACGAGCATAACTTGCCTATAAAAATGTCCAATTTATTGCCCAGATCTGTGTATGATTTGTCCAATTACTAGTTCATCATTCTCATTTAACCCAGATTTAAAATAAAATAAAATAAAAACAATATTGTCATAATTAAAATCGATCTTAGAATTTAGACGGTGTTTGTTTTTGTGATAGCACCGTATTTTTGAAAAAAAAAGTTTTTGCTTCAAATTAATTTTTTTGGTATTTTTAGATCATTTTGGTGTATTGATGTAAAAAAAAAAAATTATTTTGATGCATTTCCAAGCAAAAAACACTTTAAAAAACAACTGCTACTACAATATCAAACACTATCAACAGGTTGATTTTGGAAACCCATGACCCAAAGCTTGGCTTGGACTAGGTTTCAAGTTGAACTAGAAAAGACATTGATATAGTAAAACTCAGTAATAAATAACCCAAATGCTAAAAAAAACCCAAATCATAGCCATTACATGTCACAAATGCTTACATGTGAAATCAATTTGACCTAATCCATGACTCGCACTACGCCACGGGTTAGGAAAAAAAATCTTAGCATTAAAAAACATCAAGAGATCACAAACTTAGTTTAAAAAAAGCAAGAAAAAGTAGGGATTTGACTCATAGACCCGGTTGGGTCGAATAAGAATGTCTTATCTCATTACACAAGATGCATTGAACAAAGAAACAAAAAGGAGTGATCATGGTTAAAAAAAAAAAGTTAATTAAAAAGAAAAAAGACAATAAAAATACATTTCAATCTAACTAAGGGCATCACAAAGAAAATAAAAAAAATAAAAGGGGAATAAATAACCCAAGCAAAGCTGAGTTTACTTGTCGGAATCCAGCCTATGCATAAGGCCATGATAATTTTTAAAGAAACATGAAAAATGATAAAATGCAAAGTATTGAAGGATAAAAAATACCAATATCACTTGAATCAACCTTTCAAACTCGCCACCTCGATCATGAACCCAATACAGCTCTATTAGCGACAACCACGACTCTCAATTCACAACCAACTTTATCAAATAATGAAATTAAAAAAATAATAATTTGACAAAAGTCCCCCAAAAAAATAGTAATATAAAAATGAGGACCAAATGCTAAACAAAAAGATCATTGTGAAAAAGATATTGATTGATTCAATAATGAAATTAAAAAAAAAACATTTTACAAAAAAAAAATCAAGTAAAAAAATCTAAAATCAAAAGAAAAATGATCAAATCTAAAACCAAAACAAATAAGAGAAAAAATAACATTTCAATGTTAGAGAATGAAAATGAAAAAAAACTCAATTTGATAACCCCCCCTCCCCCTCTCTAAAAAAATAATATGAAAAAATGAGGATTAAATGCTAAACAAAAAATGAATGGGGGTAAATAACATTCATTGATTTAAAGGTGAAATTAAAAAAAATAAAGCATTTCAAAAGAGAACACTAAACAAAAACCCAAAATCAAAAGAAAAATGATTAAATCCAAAATCAAAACGAAAAAAAAAGGAAAAATAACATTCCACTATTAGAGGATAAAATTGAATAAAATTAAATTTTATATAAATAGGGAAATAACATTCATTGATTCAAGGGTAAAATTGAAAAAAAAAACAAATATTTCACAAAAACATCAAAACAAAAACCTAAAATCAGAATAATAAGGACCTAACCTAAAACTATGATAAAATAGAAGGAAATATAACATTTAAATCAAAGGTGAAATTGAAAAGAAATTTAAAGTTTACAAAAGAAATTAAAAAAAAATCATACAATAAAAAACAAGAGGACCAAATCAATTATCAAAACAAGATAAGAGAAAAACATGAAGTTTCTGAATGGACAACATGCTTTACAAGGCAAACACATAAAAATAAATAAATAAAATGTTATCAGAGCACCACTACACACGCCACCTTATTTGGAAGAGGACGTTGTGATCTTTCTAAAGCCGCCACAAATGAGAAATTTCCACCACCTAAACCCTCCGCGCACACAGCCTAAAGTGTGTGGAGTGGCTTAACACGCTAGTGCGTGAACAGAACGCGCCAACAAATTTTCTTCTTTAAATATTATTTTTTAAAACAAAAATCAAATTGTCTTTGTCTTGACCCCATAACTATAAAATGACCACATTGAAAAGATAAATAAGCTCTTAGACCCTAGTTTAAAATTTTTGGATTGAAGGGGTGACAGGTAAATTTATGGTTGGTTTTCAAATCAAAAACCGAATCCACCCCTGTCTTGACCCAATACTTACAAAAATATATTTGTTTCAAAAGGCAAAAAAGTAAATTTACTTCTTTTTTAAAGAGAAAGATAAAACTGCCCTAATATTATATGTAGGATTTTTTGTATTTCAAGGGCATCTTCATCGTTACAATGTACAATCAAAAAAGAAAAAGACATCTTAGACCTTAATCAAAATGATAATGATTGTTTGGTCCTTGTGCAATTACAATTCTACCCCTAGAGGTTGTGTAAATGAGTTTTTTTAAACAGGACAAAATAATATTTGCGTTATTCTTATCCACAATGCACTGAGTTTGTGTGCACAATTATTTCTCCATTTCTTTTTTTTTAATGGGTACTTTATGGTCCTTTAAAAGGCATGAAATATATGTTTTTACTAGGCATAGGTCCGTGCTATGCTGCAGATCTAAATTTTTTTCCTTGCAAAAACTAATATTCACGTATCACAAGCACGTTTCAAAACAAATAAGAGAAATCGAGTTTAATAAGTTGGTTTAATTTCAATTAGATGATAAAAGAATAAGCATCAATAGCAAACAAACAGATCCTTAAAAAAAAGACAAAACAATGGGGAAAAAATTCATGGAGGCACAAAATCGGATAAAAAAAGGTTTGAGTCAACTCCAGGTAGTGCAATAGACATGTAATCTAGGTAATAAGAGGTGAGCCAGCCAGTGGTAACCCGCAAAACTCATGGCCCACGTCATAAGATCGAGATAACTCGATAGAAAAAAAATCAAAGAAAACCATAGAGTTAATTTTAAATAAAAAAAAACTAATGCTGAATGATGAAATAAAAAAACTAAAAAAAGATGTCGACTAACACCAACTTTTCAAACTCATGACCCGGTCATTAAATCGAAAGCATCATATATAGAAAAATGGTGAACCATAATCCTTAGCAAATTGAACACTGAAAAATAAAATAGGGAAAATAAATTAACAATGCAAAATGATCTAAAATAAAAAATTGTAATTAAAAGAATGAGGGTGAAAATCAAAATAAAATAAATTAGAGGGCAATTAAAAGTTTTTGAGGAGGGTTAAATTTAAAATAAAAATAATCCCAACAAAAAAAGAGAGAATAAAATAATGAACACCAAATTAAACAACAACAACAACAACACATCATAAACTTGGATTGAATAATGAAATTAAAAAACTAATAAATTTTTTATAATAGGGATAAGTGAAAAAAAATAAAAATTAAAAGAATAGGGATCAAATTAAAAAAAAATAAAGAATACATGACAAATTATAATTGAATGACTAAATTAAAATGAAATAAAACTTTTATAACAGGAACAATGACAAAACTAAGAAATTAAAAGAAAAAAGACACAAGTTTTTTATTGGAGAGTTAAATTTAAAAGAAAAAATAACTCCAACAAAAAGAAAAACAATAAAAGAATGAGGACCAAACTAAAAATAATAACACAACACAAACTTGGATTGAAGGGTAAAATTGAAAACCAATAAAACTTTTATAAAGGAGCAAAGGAAAAAAAATAAGAAATCGAAAGAATAAGGATCAAATTTAAAAATATAATATATATAAATTTGAATTGAAGGTCTAAATTGAAAGAAAAAAACCTCTACAAAAGAACGAGGGACAAAAATTAAAAATTAAAAGAAAAGGGACCGAAGTATAAATATAAAAAAAACAAGAAGACCAATTTGCAATTTAGGAGGGGAGAGAAAAGAAGGGGGGAAAGGCTAACATCAACAAATCATCCTCTCTCCGATGACACCCGTCGCACCATAATAGAAAAAACATGGTGGTGCATCCAAAGAGACGACGGAAGAGTAGGTTCCACCATTGGACGACACGGATCAAAATGTGCAAGTGCCGCCAACACATCAGCAACTTTTTAAAATATAATATTAATTAATTTGTGTAAATTACCATAATACCCTAACAACACAATAAACAACAAAAAGTATCAACTTGAAAAGTAAAAAATAACCCTCGACCGAAGAGTTTTTATTTTTAACTTTAAGGACATTTAAGTAACTTTAAGGACATTTAAGTAATTTTATTGTTCATCCAAAATTAAAAAATCAAAACTACCCTTATACGCTAAACATTATTTTTTTTTCCTCTAAAGATATTTTAGTATTTTTATTTTTCATTTTAAAACAAAAGGACACTATCACCTTATTAGTCAAGACAAATGTTATATGATTTAGGAGAAAAATAGTCATGGTCCATGGTTTAAAACTACATTTACTTTTAGTATATTTGTTATGTTACTATATTAATTTTGGCAAAATTAAAAGAGGCATATTATACAAAAACTTCATTAAAATAATTTTACACATTTTGCCTGCCCTCACTTTCTCTTCAAGACGGAGAAATTGATTTTTGGGGGCTCTCGGGAAAATTTTCATAATTTCTTCTTCCCTCTCCTCTCATTTTCTTTCTTTTCTTCCAAACAATGGAAGTTTTAGTAACTTTCTACCCTCATATATCTCCATTCATCTAATCCATTCCTCTCACCTTCCGCGCGCTCTCCTGAAAACACACTGTAAACAATTTTTAACAAGTGTTCCAAGAACAGTTGTTAACTGGGTTGATCAAAATACTCAAGTGCTCGTCTCATCTTCAATCTATTTCATTAATATTAATATATATTGTTAATCTTGTGTTAGTCGTTTTCAACATATATTTGATTGCGTTGATGCAAAGACAACATCCTTAATAATTTTGATCTGTTGAGTTTGTTTTACTTACAACCACTTTGTTTGTCAGCAAGATAAGGTTGGTGCGTTAGCCCTCATCGTTTTCCTGCGAAAAGTTTAGTTAAGAAAGGATCAGTGGTCGCTTTCATCACTGATAAAGAGATCATCATCTCGATTCAAAGGATCAGCACAAGCAGGATGTAGGGATTATTTAAATGCCAGAATCTCTGGTTGGTTGGACCGATAGCTAGAGAGATGCACAATCTTATCCAAATTGCAAGTTGAAGAATATTAATTTAAGACTGTTCTTCCGCAACCAGGACGAAGTGGGTCATCTGTAGAATTTCAAAAGAGAACATTTGGACTGAGATTCTTGAGGAAAATTAAAGAATTGCAAGTGATCAGGTCAAGAAATTGGATAATCTCAGAGGTTGAATAAACAGCTTCTTTCCAGCTTTCCAAGCACGTAGATATGCCACCATGGGATGACTAGATAATAGATAGATATAGCTAAGAACAAGAACAAAATCAAAGAGCAGTAAAAATTAATGGAACATTTCCCTGCTTGTAGTCACCTGACTTAATGTTTGCAATAATTAAATCCTTGCTTAGAGGTGTCTAGATTCACCTTCTTCTCACAAATCGCATTTAAATCATGAGATTAGAGGAATAAATTAATTTGTAAATTTTAAAAAA
>Ga0307518_10002392_pt1 | contig 13695 bp, 12 predicted proteins | sample 25_EM_MG_FD_203889 | JGI IMG/M metagenome (GOLD analysis project Ga0307518, IMG submission 203889) | Populus trichocarpa ectomycorrhiza microbial communities from riparian zone in the Pacific Northwest, United States - 25_EM | ecosystem: Host-associated > Plants > Roots > Unclassified | place...
CAGAGACTGGTTGGATGTGTCTTGTGATAGTGGAAAGATCCTGAAATCATGGATAGACACTATGACACAATAACATCACGTAATGAATTTTGGAGCATGTTCCAGATATCCATGTGATGTTCGAGAGATTGGTTGAATATTGTCAAAACTCCAATATTCACCATGACCTGCAGGGCTTTGAATACTGGAACAGAGACCAATTCACTGATGAATGGAGATGACATACAACAATACCTAAACAGACAAGCTCAATGTTAGGGAAGAAAGGGATAAAGGGTGTTGACATGTGCATATAATGAATGCAATTTGATATTAGCTACCCAGTGTGCAGAGACCAAGAAACAAAAACTCATAATATATATGCCTGGACTAGTGGCATGTGCCATAGGTCAGATGAATGATCCTAAACTCACAGACATGCACCATGATTTAATAACATCACTCAACAGCTACTGGTGTGTGTTACACGGCCCGATGTGATGTTCCTGTGACCAGTGTAATCTGCCAGGGACTGGTGGAATCTACTAGGGACCAGTTGCAAGTACTAGGGACCGGTTACATGTGCCATAGGCCGGAGGAATGATCCTACACTCACAGACATGCACTATAATTTAATAACATCACTCAACAGCTACAGGTGTGTGTTACACGGCCCGATGTGATGTTCCTGTGACCGGTGTAATGTGCCAGGGACCGGTTGCATGTACTAGGGACCGGTTACGTGTCCCATAGGCCGGAGGAATGATCCTAAACTCACAGACATGCACCATAATTTAATAACATCATTCAATGGCTTCCAGTGTGTGTTACAGAGCCCAATGTGATGTTCCTGTGGCCAGTGTAACATTCCAGAGGCTGGTGTAATGTTCCAGGGACCGGTTGCATATGCCAGGGACCAGTTTCATGTCCCATAGGCCGGAGGAATGATCCCAAACTCACAGATATGCACCATAACTCAAAACAATCACTTATTGGAATCAGATATGTATTCCAGTGCCTATGAGACTAGCACCCTGGCCTGACCATACACTATGGTGACACCCACACCAAGACCAGATTATATATTACGGTGACACCGGTACCCTGGCCCAACCATAAACTATGGTGACACCCACACCCAGGCTGCATTATATATTACAGTGACACCGGTACCCTGGCCCAACCATAAACTATGGTGATACCCACACCCAGGCCAGAGTGTATATTACAGTGACACCAGTACCCTGGCCTGACCATAAATTATGGTGACACCTACACCGAGGCCGGACTGTATATTACAGTGACACCAGTACCCTGGCCTGACCATACACTATGGTGACACCGGTACCCTGGCCTGACCATAAATTATGGTGACACCTACACCAAGGCCGGACTGTATATTATGATGACACCAGTACCCTGGCCTGACTGTAAACTATGGTGACACCAGTACCCTGGCCCAACCATAAATTATGGTGACACCCACACCCAGGCCGGATTGTATATTATGGTGACACCATTACCCTGGCCCGACCATACACTATGGTGCCACTGGTACCCTGGCCCGACCATAAATTATGGTGACACCCACACCCAGGCCAGATTGTATATTACAGTGACACCAGTACCCCAGCTGGACCGTACACTATGGTGACACCGGTACCCTGGCCTGACCATAAATTATGGTGACACCCACACCCAGGCTGGATTGTATATTACAGTGACACTGGTACCCTGGCCGGACGGTGACACCCACACCCAGGCCAGATTGTATATTATGGTGACACCAGTACCCTGGCCGGACCGTACACTATTGTGACACCGGTACCCTGGCCCAACCATAAATTATGGTGACACCCACACCCAGGCCAGATTGTATATTATGGTGACACCTACACCCAGGCCGGACTGTATATTATGGTGACACCAGTACCCTGGCCTGACTGTAAACTATGGTGACACCTGCACCCAGGCCAGGCCCTATATGATGGTGACACTGGTACCCTGGCCCGACCATAAACTATGGTGACACCCACACCCAGGCCGGACTGTATACTGTGGTTAAACTACACACCCTGGCCAGACCATACACTATGGTGATACCTGCATCCTGGCCTGACCCTTATTATGGTGCCAACCCACCCCCAGGCTGGACCATATATTATGGTGACAATTTCACACACAGGCCGGGCCATATATCATGGCAACACCCTGTAGTCTGGCCTGACCCCCGCTGGCCCATAAGATACGGCCGATTGTCAACCCCAGCTGGCCATAAAATACGGCCTAACCAGGTACATGGGCTCCACCAGTAGCCACTTTACACCCAGCAATGTCACACTGGCACTGTCAGTGGTCAACAGCCATATCAGATGACAATTAGTCAACAATGACTACTAATATTGGCACTGACCACCACCAACTCTGCTTTCCACCTCACAGCAATGTTGGATGCTACTGTTATTGACAAATGCCCCTCTCCAACAATGACCATAATATCTACTCCACTTCTAACATTTACCAGTGTCATGCTCAGACACTGACTACCACCATCATCACCACTGTTGATGTCATAACCATCCAACTGGGTTGACCTCATCATTGGAGAACTATTGATCATGATGACAACCACATGATGATGGTAAATATTTTGTGTTGTCAGATGTGCCTGACACATATAGGTACTATTTGCTCAATATGTATTCCAACCACTAGTTGGTGTAGGTATGCAAAGTGAGATTGTGCTCTCAATTGTTCCTATTCTCCAGCCATACATTTATTTTCTTATCTGTGTACAGTGCCAATGAAGCCCACTTGCCTGTGTAGCTCATATCAAAGTGAGTCACATCATAAGAGTGAAACACTGCAAAGTGTCCTGGCCTCAAATCAAGAATGAGACCTGGTTTTAAGCCAAACCTCCATGACCAATGATGTGAAAGTATGTACTGTGGAATATGCACTTCCTGGAAGCATTCTTGAAACTTGTAAAAGTACACTGCTATGCAGGCAAGTATAAGTGACCATATAACTTGCAGTTTCAAGCTAACTAGTCATCACAGTCTAATCCATTCAAAAACATTCTTGAATACTTCCATAACCCTATGATATGTCCATGCATCTATCTCCCTTGAAACATAAGGAATGATTTGACTGTGATTGGTATGCAAGTAATCTCTTCTTTCTAAGAGACAAGACTGTACATCACTGTCATGATCCCAATCATTCAAATCAGTGAGTATGTATCCCATAGTTATTCCCTCAATTAAGTCTCTGACACTGGGCACAAGTGTGATCCCTTGTGGTTTCTTTGAACACTTGTTAACCCTCAATCAAGATGGATCCTTCAAGGAGTCCAAGAATGTCACTGGCATCATCACTAAGTTTGAATACTGCATGCATCTCACCTTTCTAAATGAGATCCAAACTTGTGTCTCCACTCAAGAAATAAATGAAGTCACTGCCTGTGACACCCTTGAGTGCTGGTTTACTGAGAAGGCCTACTTCACATTTGCTCATCCATGCTCATTGCAACACAGGGCATCTGCAATCTCTTATGACATGGCACCACTGCACATCTGGTGGACAGACATGGAAAGTTGGATGTCCCTATGCTACAAGGGAAATTACATATCCTTTCCTAATGTTTGCAAGATTTTTGTAGACACTAAGGAAGATCTAATGTCTACCTGGGAGAACAAGATTCTCAGAGGACTGGATCTTAGAGTCCACTATGACAAGCTTGCTGATGATCTCACTAACAAGAATGTGCCAGGATACTCCTTCATTTCCAATGTCTGAAATGAATGCTTTCAAGGCCAGACTCCTCTGATATAAGCAGTTGCTGATGGACATGGAGCATTTTCAAAATTCCTGTTACAGAGAGACAATGAGTGGATCTTCCAGGCATCAAGCAGAGCTGTACAGATGGCTTCAGGAATATAGCAAGCTCCAAAGGTTGCTTCTGCTTTGAGTAGAAATACTCAGTGGAGCACCAGGTCAGGGCACAGAACTAACATCAGTGGTCTATCACAACACACAAACATGTCACACATGCAACCTGATGGTGTTTGGCAACCATGTGATCTACTGCGTATTGACAATACTGGAAAATGACCACCCTGACTGGACATGACAAGCTTATTCCCCATGGCTTGGATGCCATCACTAGTGACATCCCTCATCCAGGACCTTGCCATGGCCTGTCCATTGGCACAACTGGCCACCAAGATCTGCTTTGCTAATGACAGCATGGTCCAGCTATATAAGGACCACCTATTTGTCAACTTTGACAGGGCATTCACCTCTGAAGACTTGTCTATAATCATGAAGAAGTACAACTTACCTCACATCCAGTTCAGCATGACCATTAACCATTGGAGACACATCCAGACTGCCAGGAAGCACAAGTTAAACTGTGCAGTAGAAGAAGTGATGGAAATAAACCAGGAAGATGATATGGACACATTACAAGCAGGCCATATGAGGACGACCAAGAATCACATCTATGGTCGCACAGTCTAGTGGGAGCAGTGGAGGACATACTCCTGTTATATCTACAGGCCAGCACAAGATGGCAAAGTGCTGTAAGGTAATGGCAGGAGGGAGAAACCTACCTTACCAGCAAGCTCAGTCACATCTTGTAGAAAAGACACTTCAGCCAAGACAAAACAAGGCCATGCACATCATGTCAACCAATTACACCATCAATGCCAGCATTGTGGATGACATCACTATGGGCATGGTAGGGCATCTAAGGCTGATGCTAACAGAGATCATGCAGGCTGTCACCTCATCTCATAGTCCATCACAGACTCAAGACAATGGAAAGTAAAGGTAAATGGACCCATTGGAGGATGAACAACCAGAGAGACAGAGATGGACAAGGACCAGGAGTAGTGACTTAGATGATTTCAGACTGAGGTGTACAAGATAAACTACAGGGTACTTATACTAAGTAGAACTAGGGTTGAGTACATATGGTGACAAGTAAACAACCTAATAGTGGACAAGGGAAGACCAGAGTAAAGATGAGGTCACACATCAGGAAAAACCAGAAATCCCATAGGTCACTATTTGTGTGTCCTTTCATAAGTGCAATTATGGCATTATGGCATCTATAGCACTCCCCCCTTATCTATAGTGAACAATGGCAATATGGTAGTATATAGCAATCTATACTACATATATAGAGCAAAAGAATCAACTAAATGTCACTTATAGTGACACTCTTATATTTCTTGTTCAAGCCAAAACTTGCTGGAAGTGCACAAAGTTCTGCTGAGCTGCTCAAATAAGGTCCAGACTAGAGTCCAGTGTGAGTAACTAAAGATATAGACAGTTGTGGAAAGGTATACAGCACCTAGAGTCTAGTGTGAGTAACTGAAGAGCAGAAAACACTGGACTCTACAGGGTATGTGCACTTCTGGGTAAACAAATGTAAACAACAAGAGAAGGAAACAAGTCAAGGGCACATCTAGTGCTACAATGCAGCTGTGAAGCTGTAACAAGTTGGTAGTAAGTAGGGTAGACCATGATAGTAAGAAATAGAGTCATAATAAGAGGGGGAAATCACCAAAACTAACTTTTCTTTTCTTGGAATTGCTGCTTGCACACCAATAAAATATGCATAAAAATAAATTATATTGTGAAACCTATCTACTACATGAATTTATACTAATACTATATTAATATGGGGATTAGGGGAGGGTGGAGGTGGAGGTCAGGGGGTTGGTGGTTGCATTATTGGGTGGGTCATCCAGGGGGTCATTGTTGTTGAGGTGGTTGTGTCATTGGTGCAGGTGGTGGGTGGGTCTGTTAGTTTTGGTGATTTCCACCTCTTCTTATGACTCTATTTCTTACTATCATGGTCTACCCTACTTACTACCAACTTGTTACAGCTTCATAGCTGCATTGTAGCACTAGATGCACCCTTGACTTGTTTCCTTCTCTTGTTGTTTACATTTGTTTACCCAGAAGCGCACATACCCTGTAGAGTCCAGTGTTTCTGCTCTTCAGTTACTCACACTGGGTTCTAGGTGCTGTAGACCTTTCCACAACTGTCTATATCAGTAGTTACTCACACTGGACTCTAGTCTGGACCTTATCTGAGCAGCTCAGCAGCACTTTGTGCACTTCCAGCAAGTTTTGGCTTGAACAGGGTCATGGTGATTGTGGTGGTCATGTTGGTGAACATGGTTGTAGGGGTGCCAATACTGGTGCTGGGGTCATCTCCAATGATGGTCACATCACTGTGTGTGCATGCATACTGGTACTGGGTCATCACTGTTGTCATCATCAATGATGCTGGTGGTGGTGGCTGTCATGTCACTGTGTGCATGTGTGTGTACTGGTGCTGGGGCCATTGCTATCATCATTGTTGTCATCATCAATGCCAGTGATGGTGGTGGTAGCTGTCACGTCAGTGCGTGCATGTGGGCACATTGGTGGTGGTCATTACTGCCATTGTTGTTGTCAATGCCAGTGATAGTGGTGGTAGCTGTCACATCAGTGCATGCAGGTGTGCAGGTGGTGGTCATGTCAGTGTGTGCATGTATGGTGGTACTGGGGTCATTGCTGTTGTTGTTGTTGCTGGGGTCATTGCTATTATTGTTGATGCCAGTGATGGTGGTGGTAGCTGTCATATCGGTGCATGTGGGCATGCTGGTTGTGGTTGTGTCAGTGTGTGCATGTAGGCACACTGGTGGTGGTTGTGTCACTGCATGCATACATGTGTTGTGCATCTAAATGAGGGAAAAGGTCAGAACAACCAACAACCAACACCAAATGACAACAATAAGCGAGTGATGGTATTCCTCCAGAGTTCTGGTATATAATTTCCCAAGGGGGATGTGCTGCACATCTTCAGCAAGGTGCAGAAGGGAAGAAAAAGGCTTCTGATGGGGAAGGAATGTGATTGAGGAAGGTATTGACTCCTCTTCAGCCTACCACAGTGGTTAGGAAGAAAAATCATTGCATGGGGGAATTAAGAGATGGGGGTAAAGCATGGGATGAGTAGATCAAAGCTAAATGAGCATATGTGATGACATAATGCATAGGAGGCATAGGGGTATGAGTCAGGAATTGATAAGCAGCATAATAAGCATGATTGGTAGGATGATTGGTAAGTGATTGATAAGGGGAATAATGGAGATTTGTAATGTCATAGGGGATGAATAATGTGCAGCAGAGTGAGCCAGAGTGACTCTGTGTGACTCAAATGGAAGGGAAGCCCAACCTGTGATTGATTGAACTTTAGATCTGGAGATGAGCTTCTGAAGCAGTGCCACTGATGGGAGTGGCTGAGGGATAATAAGAGAATTGATCCAACCAAAGAGCAGTATCAGGGGGCATGGAATGTCTAGAAGAGCCACAGTTGATCACAAAACACACAAATATTGGTGCTCCCCAAGAGCAGTCTTCCCTTGAGCAATAAGGGAAAGGTTCTGTACTCTATAAGAGCTCAGACAGTTGTGGAAAGGTATACAGCACCTAGAGTCCAGTGTGAGTAACTGAAGAGCAGAAACATTGGACTCTACAGAGTATGTGCACTTCTGGGTAAACAAATGTAAACAACAAGTGAAGGAAACAAGTCCCTTGCACATATAGCACTACAATGCAGCTATGAAGCTGTAACAAGTTGGTAGTAAGTAGGGTAGACCATGATAATAAGAAATAGAGTCATAAGCTGAGGTGGAAATCACCAAAACTAACATCTATCACACAAGAAGACTATCCTGGAGTGAGAAACAACTGCCAACATCTAGCAGTCATCACTCACACAACAACCACCAAGAAGCAGAAGAACTGAAGGAATAATGACCATTTTGATTTGAGAAATGAATGCAAACTATTGCAGTCCAACTCCCATACCAGAATGAGTGAAGAAGCTGAAGAATTGATGGAAAAATGGAAGAAAGAAGAGAAGAAACAACATTAGCGCCCAAATGTCATTTTCAGGTACCCAGTGCCAGCATCCCAATTTCTTGAATAGCTCTGCCATTTCTTAAACTATCAGGCACATGCCTATACCGTCAGAGAGCCTAGAGCATGGTCTATCTGCCTGTCAAGTTTCAATGCAAATCTGTTCATTTCCCACAGAGATATTCCCCCCCCAATCCAGATGTTCATCTTATCAGTCACTATGGAGTCCATATTTTCTCTGGATTATTTCTCCACTATTGCTGTAGATCTCCACTATGTCCTGCTCTTAGGACAGCCTCTCCCAGAGTTCCTGTGCACTGCCTGGCACATATCTTCCCAGCCTGCTTCCTCAGTCCCCCTCATTCTCAGTCAGTGCATTCTCCTTGTCAGTCCTGCATCAATGACATACTTTGGTCATCTTAGGTCTATTGTCAAGATTGAAAAGTCATCTCTGGTTGTCTCTGTGTCCTCTGAGCCCTCTGCCTATGGTCCCTTCCTCCAAGATACTTGCCGTGTCCATCTTCCTCTGTCATTTGTCTCACTTTCCTGGATGCATCAAATTCAATACTCTATCCACTTCCCTACTTTCAGACAGCATCCTCCAGCACCATGACAGTTATATCCCCACTTTAGAGTGCTATTAGGAAGAAGAACCCTTTCTCATTCTTTCTCAGAAGAGAGCTTGTCACCATGGTTGCACTCCAGCAGCACTAGAACACATACATTACACCTTAGTGCATGGTGACCCCCCAATGACCTCTGGACCCCTGGTACCCTTCTTGTGGCTGTTCTGTCTTGGATCAATCCCCCTATTAGTCCCAGATCTTCCTCATTGTTGTCCCATCAAACTTCTTGGGCTGTGCATCAATGACTCTGTCAGAACTGGTTCCTCCGACGAACTCCGACACGAGCGGAGTTAAGTACGAAGGGTTGTCGACGACAGGCGGAGGAGATGCGGAAGTGTTTGAGGACTTGGCTTCAGCGTATGTGCTGCGCCCTTGCTATACCTGCGTCCTCGTATTTCGGAGGACTAAGAGACAGAGAGACGGAGGTCCGACGAAGGTCGGAGTTGCCAGAAGGCAGAGGAGAACAGAGGAGAACAGAGGGGAGTTCGCAGGAAGTATTCAAGATGATATTCGAACTGAGGGACAATCCCCTCAGCGTGCGGAGTACTTATAGTCTACATCGGATATGTATAGTAACCGAGAAGCAGAGGAGAGACATAGCGGAGAGGTAGCTAAGAGTCTGCGGATGACAAACGGATGAGTAACATACACGGAACGGAGATCAGTGATAAGCGTAACGGATCAAAAGGTTAATGGGACACAGCTATGAGTAATCAGATCTAATCTAAAACGGGAACAAGGGAAACAGGAACAGAAGCGGAACAGAAGTATACAATAACCGGAGGCGTAAGCGCGGAACTATTTACTAAAAGGAGACGGAGCGTCAATTGTCGGAGCGGAGATGGATACGTAGCGGCGGAGGTGTCCAATCACGATCGGACTTGAGTCTATAACAGACTAGAGGCCTTGCGGAGTCACGAGGCGTCACGCGGTCGTGACAGTGGTCGTGGAAGATTCCTTTGTGGAGTTGATGGAGGATGTCGGGTGTGATGCAAGCGAAGATGTCGGTGAAGGGAAGATCTTTCCAAAAAGGTTCGTAGACTGGGCGCAACCCTTCCATATCGAACTTATTTGATTGTTTGTTTCTTCGCTTCCGCTGCAAGGTCTTCAACGTGTCAACCATACTGCGGTACGTGCATTCCTCGAGGTCTCCACGATCTTTCGATTTAACCAGACAGCGAGGGCAGCGGCTCTCTTTGTTGCAGCCCACAAGGCACTGCTCAGGAAAGTCGGCGATGTAGGCAGCCAGGATCGGATGGACTCGCCGCACGCAACCATCAGCGCAAACCATGGCCTTCCCTTGATGACCAGCATCGACCAGCGGACGCAACAACAACAACATTGCATAGTGGAATAGGCGATGTCCTGCAGCAGACCGGGACTTCTTCTGGAAACACTCCAGCTTGGACACAGGCAAGTACCCGATTAGTATCGTTGCATGCGCTGACACTCGTCTTCGGACGTCTTTTGAGATATTCCCAATGGTCAGATATACGGGCCATGCCTTTTTGTCTCCACTGAACACCGACAACGATGTTTTATCCGAAGACAAGATCACTGGCGCCACCACTGCACCGTCTGGCAATTTTTCCTGTGCATCGCCATTGGCTTGGTCACTTCTCTGACAATCAACGGTATGTACTTACTTGGGTCTCCCACCACCAGTCACCTGTCCACATTTCATCATAGATACAGCTCTCTCCCTTTGCATCCGCATCCGCACGCTCTGGGACATATGCCAACATGTCTCACAAGGCAGGATTCCCAATAAGCTCCGCCACGCATTCAACAGGGTCCCTTCGCCATAGTTCCAGCGTCTCCCACTTCATGGCCCCATCCTCACTGACTACGTCTCCCTCCACGTCTATCATCTCACATGTCCAACCCGGGCCAGCATACAAAGAGTCCACACGCTTGAGGAACGAACGTGAATTGTTGAACGAAACGCCACTTTTCCATACCTTCAAAACATGGATCGCACTCAGCATTGAGCAGGTAAGAATATTTTTATTCGCTTACAGAGGAAAGCTTTAGCAACTCATTGATCTTGGTTTGGCCAAGGTTTTTCATCATAAATTGTGCAAGTTCCCATTCGTCCTCATCACAGAAAGGTGCCCATTCGCTATCGCCCCTCTCAACCTCCGCGGCTTCGAGGTGCTCGAAGACCGTCTTTTGCTTGCCTAAGATTGTGGCGGCGACGCCCGGGTACTGTTCTGTGAAGCGTCCAGAGGATGGCCAACAGGGTGAGTCTCCATTGTCTTCCTCCACTCGCGCACGCTTTGATGGCGGCTCGCAGAGTTCAGGTGGCCCAGGATCAGCGTCAATGTGAGACTGATGGACCAGGTGGCCATCCGGAACATCAAGAGGAATGTCAGGAGGATCCATACCATCAAATGCGTTCTCCCACTCGTAGGGATAGTCCGGTGCGCCGTCAATTGTCCGCTCTGGAAGCTCATCGTCTGCGTCGTTCGATACAGTATATTTCATCTGATCAAGGAGCCTCGTCCGTTGATCGCGACACGCGGGTGACTGGGCAATATGCCGCCTGATTCCTGCCTCAGTGGCTATGGGCTTCAAGCAATAACTGCAGCATTGGGGGGGCATGGTGTGGTAGGTCTGTCGCCTCTGTCGTCTCTGTCCCAGTGTCTCACTGATTTATCTTTTTGACAGCTGGCAATACACCGGGCCATCGCACGCAGTCTACGGACCGATAGGTGGGGCTCCATGTCAACCAAAATATGTCTTTTATTTTTCAGATCATCCTGTGACCATGTCGCGATGCGTGTTCGTGGCGCAACCGATTGTTGATTTCTACAAACAAGCCATATGCAAACAGCAGGTATAAGTGGGTAGTTTAGGTCCTGCCATTGATCGTGCCAACCCCACCTCACCCATTCTTAGTTCCAGCCGCCTGCTCCCAGCTCTAATTCGCATGCAAACCTCAACCAATGCACTCTATCGCAACGCTGACAAAGAGAACTTTAGAGGTCAGTCCAGCCAAACAACATCGCAGATCGCCACTGACAGTGCTCCAAACAAAAAAAAAAAGATTCTGGTGGTCAGGTGCGCCGACCATCAGAAAAGGTTAGGCATGCTGTGCATGAACATGAAGAAATGGCCCAACGGCGCAATGCCAAGGCCCAGAAGGAATGTGAATGTCATCGCCGTCGCCACTTAATGGAGGAAGGGAGCGAGAACGAAGACGAGGAGAACAGCGAAGAAGGGCGGGACATTGACGATGATGATGATGATGATGATGATGATGATGATGAAGAAGAAGATGGCACTCAGGTACCTCCCATCTTTTTTTTTTTGTGCGCCGTACTGACAGAATATCACGTTAAGTTTAGTAGCCATCCCGTTCCTTCTAAGCTTAGTGCGGTGCCTAGGCAGCGCCCCCTCACATACAGCAACAGCAAAGTACCTAAGTGTCACGACCGTGACATCCGATCACCCTGTACCCTACTGTCCAATCACGTCCACGCGTTCGCTGTCCGTCTATTGTATGTACTCCCTTTTCCGCTTCTTTCTATCTGTCCTGTATCGCCACCGATCGGTGAGTGCATTGTCCGATCTGTCTCTCTGTACGATTACCTAATATGTTTCCTTTCTTGTTTCCGGTCACTGTACGTTCCCGTCCCGTTCCATTACTAATACGATACTCATCGGTAATCCGGTTATCGCACTTACCATACTTACTCAGTGTGCAGCGCGACTGCGCTCATCGCTCGTCAGTAATCCCGACTCCCCGTACATCGCCTCATCCGTTCTACTTAGTATAAAAACCTAGATACTCGGTCTGTTGTAGTTTCAGTTCGAATATCAAATAAGATACTTCTCCTCTGTTCTCTCTTCGCACTCTCCGTCTCTGCCTCGTGCAAGCACTTGGTCGTAGACCGTTTACCCTCGGACACTCCGTATAAACCTTGGTCGGCCTTCCTATCATTCAGGAAGCGCGACTACGCTACGTAGCACCTCGGTCTTACCGCTAGGCCAACCCCTGACCCCCAGACCCCTCATAGAGATCAGATCAGTGAAGAACCGGTCTTGACAGTATATTCGAACTCTAGTCTTGTACGAGTTCACAATCACCCATGTCCAGGACAATCCAAACTCGCTCGCGCACTGCTCGCGCAAACAACCCAGAACCCTCAGCATCCGACACTCGTCGGGCTGCTGCATTGAGCGCTCTGACTAGCCTCAGGCGCTCACCCGACTCTGTCTCCCAATTCCAAGGCTTCTCCGCTCGGAGAGCCTCCTCCCCCACTCAGCGTCGCCCACCTGGGGCCTTCGTTGAAGATCTCGGCGATGACCTAGGTGATGACCACCCCGGTGACGATGGTCCTGGAGGTGATGGTCCCGACGACCCCGACGATCCAAACCCTGATGATGGCGGTGAAGACCCCATTGAAGGCATCCCCGACCAAGAAGAGGCCGGTCTAGTCATTTTTAACAACCTCTCCATCGCTATCGACAGACTCGCGCGCTCTTCGCACTCATCCGAGTCTTCGTCTCGCACCAAGGTGCGCGAACCCGACACCTTTGACGGCACCGATCCAAAGAAGCTTCGCACATTCTTAGTCCAGTGTGAACTTAACTTCCAGGACCGACCAAAGGCTTTTTGCACTGACCGAACCAAGGTCACGTTCGCGCAATTGTACCTCAAAGGGATGGCTCTCGAATGGTTCGAGCCAGACCTACTTGGTGCAGGAGACCCCCTCAACCGTCCGATCTGGATGACCGATTGGGAGGAGTTCGTCATTGAACTCCAAACGACCTTCGGTCCCCACGACCCTGTTGCCGACGCCGAGCATCAGCTCGACCACCTTTGCATGAAGGAAAACCATTGTGCCAACCGATACGTGGTTGACTTCAACCGTATCACATCTCAGGTTCGGGGCTACGGCAATGGCGCCCTGCGTCATCACTTTTACACAGGTCTCCCCGACCGAATCAAGGACGAGATAAGCCGCGTTGGTAAACCGCGCACTCTGAACGGTCTTCGCGTCCTCACACAGGAGATCGATGCCCGATATTGGGAATGCAAGGAAGAGGTCGCTCGTCAGAATAAGACCTCTACCAGCACTAGTACCAACACCCCCAACACCAAGTCGGGTAAGACCGACAAGGGTAAATCCTCGGGCAACACTGCCCAGTCCTCTTCGTCGTC
>Ga0307518_10002393_pt1 | contig 13694 bp, 11 predicted proteins | sample 25_EM_MG_FD_203889 | JGI IMG/M metagenome (GOLD analysis project Ga0307518, IMG submission 203889) | Populus trichocarpa ectomycorrhiza microbial communities from riparian zone in the Pacific Northwest, United States - 25_EM | ecosystem: Host-associated > Plants > Roots > Unclassified | place...
GCCGCCGATCTGGACGACCCGCAGGCTCGACAGGTCCGCCTCGGACCACTCGGCCGCCTCCAGCCACAGCTGGGCGATGCTCGGCACCACCGAGGTCACGGTGACCCGCTCGCCGTCGATCAGGGCAAAACAGTCGTCGGCCGTCGGGTCGTCGGCGAGCACCACCGTGCCGCCGGAGACGAGGGTGCCGAGCACGCCGGGGCAGCCCCAGGTGAAGTTGAACTCCAGTGGCAGCACCGCGAGGTACACGTCCGAAGTGGACATTCCGAGCACTGCGGAAGTGGCGCGGATCTGGTAGGCGTAATCGTCGTGGGTGCGCGGGATGACCTTCGGTAATGCCGTCGTCCCACCGGAGAGCAGGAAGAACGCCGCGTCCGACGGATCCTGATCGGCCAGCTCACCGGGTTCGGCGTCCACAGTGGACAGGTCGATGACATCGCCACCCTGGCCGCTGAGGCTGAACAACAGCCGGAGCGAAGGCGCACCGGAACGGACCTCCTTCGCCAGCACCCGGTGGTCGAACCCGCGGTGCACGCCGGGCAGCACATACGCCACCGCGCCGGTGATCCGGCACAGATGCCCGATCTCCTGCGAGCGGTGCGCGGTCAACGCGAACACCGGTTTGGCGCCGAGCCGGAACAGGGCGAAACACACCGCGACGAACTCCGGCACGTTGGGCAGCTGGACCACGACCCGGTCACCGGGGGCGATGCCGTACCGGGCGAACCCCGCCGCCATCCGATCCGCCCAGCGGTCGAGTTCGGCGTAGGTGATCCGGCGGTCGCCGTGCACCAGCGCGGTGGCCTCGCCGTACTCGGCGGCGGCCGTCCGCAGCAGGGTGCCGAGTGTTTCGCCCCGCCACAGCAGGGATTCCCGGTAACGCCGCGCCGGATCGGCGGGCCAGGGGGTGCATCCTTCCAACACGTCAGTTCTCCGTCACTGGCTGAGGGGCGGTGAGGATTTCGACGACGGCGGCGCCCATGGAGGCGCCCGCTCCCGAGGACACCAGGAGCACGCGGTCACCGGGGCCGACCTGCCCGGAGGTCCACAGCTCCTCGAGGCCGAGGAACACCTCGGTCACCCCGGCGTGGCCGATTCGCCTGATGTAGTCCCAGATCCCGCGTTCGGCGTCGATCCCCAGCGGGTCGAGGAACATCGTTTCCAGCGATTCCCAGCCGAAACCGGGATGCGCGACCCTGGCGATCTCGTCGAGGGTGACGTCCGCTTCCTTGAGCACCGCCTCGGTGGCGGCGACGATCTTGTCGCCGAAGTAACCGATCGGCGGGGTGACACCCAGCGCCCACTGCTCGCGCATGTACTCCCGCCGTTTGGTGAAGTCCAACGGTTCTCCGACGGTCACTCCCGGCGGGAACAGCGGGTCGCCACCGCGGTCGAGCGCCTCCATCCGGGCGTCGGACACCGAACCGATCGCCAGCAGCCGGGCGAACCCGCCGCCGCGGGAGAGGGCGACCGCCGCGGCGGAGTCGGCGAGCACGAACGCCGAGGAGGTGCGCCAGCGATCCACCAGCGGGATGGAGAAGTTGTCCGCGGCGGTCACGAGCGCGGCCGGGTGGCTCGGATTCGCCAGCAGCCGGGTCGCGGCGAGTTCCAGCGCGGCCAGCCCGCCGAGGCAGCCCTGTTTGACCTCGATCGCCGGGATCGGCCGATCCAGGGTGTTGTTCAGGATGTAGTGCGCGGGCGACCAGGCGTCCGGGCCCTGGTGGTGGGCGTGGCTGTGGAACAGGACACCGAAATCGTCCGCGGCCAGCCCGGACCGCCGGATCGCGAGGTTCGCGGCCTCGACCGCCAGATCCGGCGCGGGCCTCGGCCCGGCGACCGTGACCGACAGGATTCCCGACGCCTCGCGCGCCGCCTCGTCGTACCAGCCTTGTGCCACCGCGTGTTCGGTGCTCACGCGGTCCGGGAGGACACTGCCGATCCCGGCGAGATAGACGTCTTCCGTCCTCACGCGGGCACCTCCGCCTTGACGTCGGCGGCGACCAGGAAACGCGCGACGCTGTCGAGCTTCTCGCAGGTCTCTTCGAACTCCCGGTCCGGCTGGGACCGGCCCACGATGCCCGCGCCCGCCCGCAGCCAGGTCCGCCCGTCCTGGCGGTAAACGGTCCGCAGGACCAGCGCGGCGTCCATCGCCCCCGACTCGTCCACGGTCAGCACAGCGCCGCTGTACAGGCCACGCCGCTCGGGTTCGTAGCGGCGGATGGCCTCGTACGCGGCCTCTTTCGACACCCCGGACGCGGTCACCGCGGGAAAGACGGCGGCGAAGGCGTCCCAAGCGTCGCGACCGGCGGCGAGCTTGCCGGTCACCCGGGAGGCGATGTGCTGGACACTGCCTCGTTCCTCCAGCGTCATCAGGCTGCGGACGCCCACCGAGTCCGGTTCGCAGACGGTGAGGAGCTCGTCGTTGCCGACCTTCACCGAGATCGCGTGCTCGTAGATCTCCTTCTCGTCCGACAGCAGTTCCCCGCGCAGCCGGTCGTTGGTCGCGGCATCCGCGGTGAGCGCCCTGGTACCGGCCAGCGGCTGGCTGACGACCGTGCCGTCCCCGGTCACGCTGACCACGATCTCCGGGCTGAACCCGGCGGCCTCCAGCCCGCCCTGCCGGATCAGGAAGGACCGGGCCGGGGTGTTCCGGCGGCGACCGAGCACGTAGGTGCCGACGAGGTCGATGTCCTCGTCCACCTGCACGAGCCGGGACAGGATCACCTTCTGCAACCGCGCGTCGGCGATGTCCTGTACCGCGCTCGCGACCGCGGCGCGGTACTCGTCGCGGCCGGTGTGCCGGACGTCGAGCGGAACCGGCTCGGTCTCACGGCCGTCGACCGGGCGGACGAGCAGGTCGACGAGGACGGCGAGGGTGTCCGGATCGGTGGAGCGCACCCACGCCCTGCCGGAGCCGATGCGCACCTCGCTCTTCGGCACCACGAGATGCAGCAGCGGCCGGCCGTCCACGTGGTCGAGATCGCCGTCCTTGGCGTAGGACAGCTCGAACGTCGCGGTGCCATAAGCCCGCCAGCCCCGGACCGGCACCATCCCGAGCAGCTTCTCGACCTGGCGCAGCGGCCGGTCACTCCAGGGCAGCCGCGCGGTCCGCACGCCGCCGAGCCTGGCCCCGTCCCGATCGAGGGTCACCTCGGCGAGCATCCCGCCCGCATAGGACCACTGCCCGTCCTTCTCGTAGATGACGAATTCGCCGTGCGGGCCCGCCTCGGCCAACCGCGCCGACACCTCCAGCGGATCACCCGCCACCTCGATCGACGTCTCGACGTAGTGCGCCCACTCTGTCCCGCCCATTCCAAAACCCTCGATTCTGCTGTCACGCCGACAGGAAAAAGAACACGGATCCGAATTCACGGAAAACATCGCGACCGGAGCGCTACCGACCCCAGGCGGTCACCACTTCGATGGCCTGTTTCGGGTTGAGCCGCGGATCGCAGAAACTGGTGTATTTGTCGCCGACGTGGTCGACCATCGACTCGTCGGCGACACATTCGGTGACCTCGTCCGGCGTGGTCTCCAAATGCAGCCCGGCGGCCACTCCCCGCCCCGCGGACACCGCACGCCGGAATTCGGTGATCTCGCGTACGACGGTTTCCACGAACCGGGTCTTCAGCCCGTCCGGGCCGCTCACGGTGTTGCCGTGCATGGGGTCGGTGAGCCAGGGGAGCCGATGGCCGGCCTCGCGGACCGCGGCGACCAGCGGCGGCAGCCGCTCGGCCACGTTCCCGGCGCCCATCCGGGAGATGAGGGTGAGCCTGCCGGGGGTGCGGAAGGGGTCGAGCCGCTCGCAGAGGGCGACCAGCCCGTCCGGCGTCATGTCCGGCCCGACCTTGCAGGCGATCGGGTTGCCGATCGTGGCCAGCAGGGCCGTGTGCGCGCCGTCCGGCTGGTTGGTGCGGTTGCCGATCCACGGCCAGTGCGTCGAAGTGAGCAGCCACCGGCCGGTCTCGTCCCGGCGCAGCATCGGCAGCTCGTAGTCGAGCAGCAGTGCCTCGTGGCTGGTCCAGACCGACGCGTCCGCCGAGGACGGCCGCTCGCCGTTGCGCAGGCGCAGGTACGCCATCGCGCCGCTCGCCGCGTCGTAGCAGTCGAGCAGGCGCTCCGGATCCGGCCGTCGGAGCAGCGGGTCCGGTTCCGGGCTGTTGACCAGGTGACCGCGGTAGACGGGCAGGTCGGCGCCACCGATCCGCTCGGTCGGCCTGGACCGCGGCTTGGCGAACTGGCCCGCGATCCGCCCCACTCGCAGGACGGGTTTGCCCGTGGCCATCTTCAGCGCCCCGGCCAGCATGTCCACCAGCGCGATCTTGCGGGACACGTATCCCGGCGTGCATTCCGCCGGGTCCTCGGCACAGTCGCCGGTCTGCACGACCAGGAGTTCCCCTGCCGCGACCCTGGCCAGCCGGGAACCCAGCGACCGGACGTCGTCGCCGTGTACCAACGGCGGCCGATCGGCGAGTATCTCTTTCATCATTCGCACGTGCTGGTAGTCGGGCCATTCCGGCTGTTGCAATGCCGATTCGGCCGAAATAACCGGTAGCTCACTCCGCACCAGAGCCTCCCCCAAGGAGCCAAGTCCGCCGTGAATTGATTTTCCGACTGGCGGCGTTCGACCATTTACCTGCCGCTGGATATGGGCGGCGAACGTGCTCGCCAAAGACCGCTGAAATTCGCGGTGGATTCGATCGCCGAATCTAGCAGAACACCGGGCGGCTGAGTAGTTCCGCTGTTCTCCGCCGTCTCGCCAGCGGGACAAATGGGCCGGCGCGGCCATCGGTGGTGAATCCGTACCTTCGCCCTCGATCGCCGGCGGGCCGCTCCCCGGCGTTGACGCCGCCCTCGAACTGAAACTATGCTGGTTGCAGTTTTTGACGGGGCCGTAGCCGTGGAGGGGGACGACGTGGCGCTCAGCAGCAGGACCGCGGCGGCCATCCACGCGCTGACGATGTTGGCGCGCTGGGAAGGCTCGCTGACCTCCGCGGAGATCGCGGACAGCCTGGTGAGCAATCCCGTCCTGGTCCGGCGCATTCTCGGCAGCCTCCGCGACGCCGGACTGGTGCGGTCGACGGAGGGCCGGGGCGGCGGTTGGACGCTCGCCCGGCCGCCGGGGGACATCACGCTCTACGACGCGTACACCGCGGTCGAGGACGGGCCGATCCTGACCCGCCATGCCCATCCGCCCAGCGACACCTGCGACGTCGGCCGCCATATGCGCGCGTTGCTCGACGCGGAGTTCCGGGCGGCCGAACAGGCCATGGAGGAACGGCTCGGCCGCACCACGATCGCCCATCTCGTCCAGCAGGTGCTGGCCAAGGGGCGCGAGCTCGCCCGCGAGGAAAGCCTTCGCACCACCTGATCCGGCGGCCTGCGCACCGCGTTTCCGGTGCGGGACATCAGAACGGAAGCCATGCCCACGAAATCCAGCCCGTGGCCCGCGCTCTACGCGGTCATCGTCGGCTTCTTCATGCTCCTGCTGGACATGAGCATCGTCGCGGTGGCCAACCCGGCGATCATGGCGGACCTGCACGCCGACGTCTCCCAGGCCATCTGGGCCACCAGCGCCTATCTGCTGGCCTACGCGGTGCCGCTGCTGATCACCGGCAGGCTCGGCGACCGCTTCGGCCCCAAGAACGTCTATCTGCTCGGTCTCGCGGTGTTCACCGGCGCCTCGCTGTGGTGCGGAGCGTCCACCACCATCGACATGCTGATCACGGCACGGGTCGCGCAAGGACTGGGCGCGGCCCTGATGACGCCGCAGACCATGGCCGTCATCACCCGCACCTTCCCGCCGGACAAACGCGGTGCGGCGATGGGCCTGTGGGGCGGCGCGGCGGGACTGGCGGCGCTGGTCGGCCCGATCGTGGGCGGCGTGCTGGTGGACTGGCAGGGCTGGCAGTGGATCTTCTACGTGAACGTGCCCATCGGCGTCATCGCGTTCGTGCTGGCGGCCTGGCTGGTGCCCGCGCTGGAGACCCGTGAGCACAAGTTCGACATCACCGGTATGGCGCTGTCCGCGGCCGGCATGTTCCTGCTGGTGTTCGGTATCCAGGAGGGCAACGCCCGGAACTGGGACCTCGTCATCTGGGCGCTGATCGTCGGCGGGATCGCCGTGCTGGTCCTGTTCGTCGTCAACCAATCCCGTAACACCCGGGAACCGTTGGTGCCGCTGAGCCTGTTCAAGGACCGCAACTTCTCACTGTCCAATGTGGCCGTCACGTCGATGGCCGCGGCGGTGAACGGCCTGTTCGTGGTCGCGTACTTCTATCTGCAACAGGTGCGGGAGCTGTCGCCGACGGCCTCGGCGATGGTGTTCGCGCCGATGGCGATCCTCACCGGCGTGCTCGCCCCCTTCGTCGGCAAGATCGCCGATCGCCTGCCACCGCGGATCATCCCGACCATCGGTTTCACCCTGTTCGCCGGGACCTTGTTCGGCTACGCGTGGATCATGACGCCCGGCTCGTCACTGGCGTTGTTCGTCGTCCTCGGCGCCATCGCCGGAATCGCGAACGCCTTCGTCTGGGCACCACTCGCGGCCAACGCCATCCGGAACTTGTCCATGCAGCAGGCAGGAGCCGGCTCCGGCGTTTTCCTGACCACCCGCCAGATGGGTTTCACGCTCGGCTCGGCCGCCATCGGGGCGCTGCTGTCGACGCGCATCGCGGCACAAGGGCTTCCGACCGGTCCGATCGGCGAAAGCGGCGGCGGCACCAGCGTGCGCGACCTGCCGCCCGAACTCCGGGAACCGGTGCTGCACAAGCTGAGTACCGCGCTCGGCCAGTCCATGTACCTGCCGGCGCTGGTCCTGCTGGTCGGTTTGGTCGCGTCCGCGCTGTTCGCGGGACTGCGCCGCACCGCCGACGTGCCGGCGGCGCCGACGGCGAAGTCCGCCGCGGGGAGCTGAACCCCTGTCGCGCAAGACGTCTTCGCGATGAGATGCCACCTTGACCACAGGGGTTCCGGACCGACTTGCGGGCTCAGCTTGACACGAAGTGTCCACAAGGGACAACACGTGCCGGTCGCATGCCCGTTTGATGTCGTGATGTCCGGTTCTGGCGGAGGTCGTGAGTGATAAAGAGGGTTAGAACGATCATTGCCACTCACGACGCCCGCGCAAAGCGCACAAATCGGACGCGAATGGCTGGATTGACGTCCTTTGTGGACAGTAGTGGACGCATCAGGTCCGTACGGGGAGGATCCCGGACGTTGAACGTCCGGAATCCTCCCCGCTCGACCGCCGGGTGTCGCTCAGACCGTCTTCATCATCCCGCCGTCGATCACCAGATCCGCACCGCTCATATTGGCGACCTTGCCGGAGGCGAGGAACACCACGAGCGCCGCGATCTCCTCGGGGTCGGCGAACTCACCGGTCGACGTGCCGACGGTGGCGGGCAGCTGATCCTTGAACGTGTCCAGCGTGGCACCGGCTCGTTTGGCGATCATTTCGCCGGGACCGCCGGGTGACGTCCACAGATCGGTCCACACCGGTCCGGGCGAAATCGTGTTCACCCGCAGGCCCTGGCCGCCGAACTCCTCGGCGAGCGCCTTGCCCAGATTCGACACCGCGGCCTTGACCGCGGATTGCGCGACCAACCGCGGCTGGGGCAGTTTCGCGTTGACCGAACTGATGTTGATCACCGCGCCGCGGCGCTCCAGAAGGCTCGGCAGCGCGGCCCGCGTCGCGCGGACATTCGACATGAACGTGACATTGAAGGTGTGCAGGAACGCCTCGTCGTCGAGCTGAAGGAATCCGCCGGGCGGCGTCGAAGTGCCCGCGACATTGTTGACCAGCAGATCGATTCCGCCGTGCTGGTCGAGGGCGTGCTGAACAACGCGGGCGGGCTCGTCGGGGTGGCCGAGATCGGCCTCGAGCGCGTCCGGTGTCAGTTCCTTCAATCCGGCGGTGACGGTGCGGCTGCCCGCGACGACCGTGAATCCGTCTTCGACCAGTGCGCGGACAATCGCCAGGCCGATCCCCCTTCCAGCTCCGGTCACTACAGCGACACGCGTTGTCTTCGTCGTCATGAGAAGTCGTCCTCCACCGCTTCAGCGGCAATAGTCGTGCTGGATCGTCATACCGTCGGCCGATCGGGTGACCGAATTACGTATTCGCCCGGACAGGCGAGTGCCCCGAAGTCCGTCCCGCCAGCGGGACGAACCGATGGCCATCGATCGGGCTCTGTTCGAAACCGCGTTCACGTGTAATATCCCATTCGGAGAGCGGCACAGCTCCGCCGGCGGGCATTCACCGTCATCACGTCGATTTCGTGTTCAATATATCCTCCGCCGCCCGGTCCAGGATCAGAACCATCCAGTTTTCCAGGTGAACGTCCGCCTGCTGCGCGGCGGCCCGCCAGCGCTCGACGCGTTCTCTGGCAACGGCGAGCCTCGGTATCACCGAGGTCGATTCCGCGGCGGCCTTCTTGTCCGGCTTGGTGCCGCGCAGCCGTCTGCGAAGTTCGTTACGAGACCATCTGCCTTCTTCGGCTCTGTCCAGCCAATGGTCCTGTTCACGGGTGTCCAGTGCGGCGACCTCGGCGTGATGCTGGAAGCTCAGCATTTCCCGGCGTCGCTCCAGCTGGAAACGGCGAGTGACCCAGGCATAGTTACGCAGAGTCTGGTAATCGAGTCCCGCGGCGTCGATGGCCCGGACATAGCGATCCGCGTAGTTCTCCTGGCCGCAGACCAGCCAGTCGCCGAGGCACCATGCGGACGAGTCGAAGATCCGGGAAAGCTGCATTCCTGCTCGTTCCCAGTCGCTGAAGGTGAGGCTGGGTGGGATACGCAGGCCAAGGCGAGAGATCAGCACCTGGTCGGCACGGACCTGCGTCTTCGGTTCTGCTTGCGCCGACTCAAGAACGTTTCGGTTGGCTGGTGGCACAGTTCCCCCTGAAGGGTCGGACATTGTCGAATGGTGTACTCGCGATGAATTCCAGACGGCGTGGATCGACGCAGCAGACAATGGGCGACCTGTCGGAGCCGTCGTGGAAACGATAATGGACGCCCCGAGCGCTCGTCCCACTCTGTGAAACCGCTCCGGGCATACCGGCTCGACGCCGTGAACTCATCGCATGAACACCCCCCATAGGCCATCCCCAATAGTAGCCCATTCGTTACCCATGTGCGTTGCCCGTGACTCCTGTTACGGGCTGCTCCGAATGCGCCCCGACGGATGCGTCGCTCTGGTAGGCTCGCGCTCACATTGGTGGCACGGGGGCCCGCCGAGGTGGGGGTGCATTCGCCGTAAGACAGGCAGGATGCTGCTGGGGGCAGTGGTAGGTATTCTTCGACGGCTCGTTTCGGTGTAGCCGTCCGGCATCCCGTCATGCCCTGATCTCCAGCGCCGTATTCGATATGACTTCAGTGGGGAAACAATGGAAGAAAGAATCAACGCTGTCGCGCGCGGAAAGGGCAGGCGCGCATTTCTCAGCGCGACCGCGGGGTTGGCCGTCGGCGCCGCCACGCTCCCTTTGACGGGGTCCGGGACCGCGAGCGCCGCCACCGCGACGACCGGCGCTTTCGGTCCTTTCACCGTCAAGCCGGGAGATCCTCGTTATGGTGAATTGATCACCGGAAACAATCAGCGCTGGGTGGGATCCCCCGACTATTTCCAGCTGGTCGGGTCGACCCAGCAGGTCGTCGACGCCGTACAGGCCGCGGTTTCGGCCGGCAGGCGGATCGCGGTGCGCAGTGGCGGACACTGCTACGAGGACTTCGTCAGCAACCCGGACGTGCGCACGGTGATCGACATGTCCGAAATGGACTCGGTCTGCTACGACCCGAACATGAAGGCCTTCGCCGTCGAGCCCGGTGCGCGGCTGCTGAACCTGTACTCCACGCTGTACAAGGGCTGGGGAGTGACCCTCCCAGGTGGACGGTGCTACTCCGTGGGCGCCGGCGGGCACATCTGCGGCGGCGGCGACGGTCCGTTGTCCCGGCGCAACGGGCTCACCGTCGACCATCTGTACGCCGTCGAGGTCGTGGTGGTCGATCAGACAGGCAAGGCGCGCAGTGTCGTGGCGACCCGCGAACCGTCCGATCCCCACCGTGATCTGTGGTGGGCGCACACCGGCGGCGGTGGCGGGAACTTCGGCGTGATCACGCGCTACTGGCTGCGCTCGCCCGGCGTGACCGGCGCCGATCCGACCACTGCGCTGCCCAAACCGCCGTCGACCGTCCTGGTCAACGGAATGTCCTTTTCGTGGGCGGAACTCACCGAGGCGAAATTCGCCAGGCTGGTGAAGAACTTCAGCGGATGGCACGAGCGCAACAGCGCGCCGGATTCGCCGGGTATCGCGTTGTCCGCTTCGCTCGCCCTGAATCACAAGGCCAACGGCAATGTGGGCATGTTCGTCCAGGTCGACGGTGACGCGCCGAACGCGGAGCGGCTGCTGGAGGATTTCGTGACCGAGATCCGTGACGGCGTGTCGGCGACAATGCGTCCGATGCACGGAAACGTCGGCGAATACGGCCCGATGCCCCAGCTGGTCAACGCCCAGCGGCTGCCCTGGTTCCAGTCGGTCCGGCTGCTGGCGACCAATTCGCCCATGCTGACGAATCCGACGCTACGCGCGGACCACAAGTCGGCCTACCATCGCAAGGCTTTCACCGACGCGGACCTGGCGGTCATCTACAAGCACCTCACCAGCACCACGATCGACAACCCGAACGCCATGCTGCTGTTGCTTCCGTACGGCGGGAAGGTGAACGCCGTCGACCAGGCCGCCACCGCCGCCTCGCACCGGAGCGCGGCGTTCCAGGCGCTCTGCCAGACTTTCTGGGCCGCTCCCGGCGACGACGCCAAGAACCTGGCCTGGGTCCGCTCGTTCTACGCCGAGCTCTACGGCGCCACCGGAGGAGTCCCGGTCCCCAACGACCACACCGACGGCTGCTACGTCAACTACCCCGACACCGACCTGTCCGACCCCGCGTACAACACTTCCAAGGTCCCCTGGCACGACCTGTACTACAAGTCCAATTACGCACGCCTGCAACAGATCAAGGCCAAGTGGGACCCGAAGGACATCTTCCGGCACAAGCAGTCCGTCAGGCGCCCGTCCTGACGGAGGCGGTCACTCGGAAGTCGCCTGGGCGGCCTGTTTGGCCGCTTTCTTGAAGGCACGGACTTCGGCGAGGGTTTCGGGGCTGGTGACGTCGGCGATGGAACGGCGGGAGCCGCGGTCGCCGTACGCGCCGGCCATGGCGCGCCAGCCCTTGGGCTGGACGCCGAGTTGTTTGCCGAGGAGCGCGAGGAGGATTTTGGCTTTTTGCTCGCCGTAGCCGGGGAGGGCCTTGAGGCGTTTGAGGACCTCTTCGCCGTTGGGTTTGGGGCGGCCCGCCGTCCAGATCGCGGTGGTGTCGCCGTCGTAGTGTTCGATGACGTACCGGGCGAGGGTTTGGACGCGCCGGGCCATGGAGCCGCCGTAGCGGTGGATGGCGGGTGGGGTGACGCAGAGCTCGACGAACGTTTCGGTGTCGGCTTCGGCGATCTTGCGGATGTCGAAGCCGTCCATCCGGTCGGCGATCTTCTTCGGCCCCCGGAAGGCGTGTTCCATGGGGTACTGCTGATCAAGCAGGAGTCCGGTCACCAGGGCGAACGGATCGTCGTTGAGCAGTTTGTCGGCGTCGGCGTCGCCGGTCAGTCGGAGCTCGGTCGGCATGGCGTCATCTTCCCGGATCAGAGGTTGCGCGGCAGCTACCCGCGATGCCGCGTCCTGCGCCCAGGATCTCACGACGGGCCGTTGTGCGCGTCCTCATCCGTGCGGGTCCACCAGGAGGTCCGCCGCCGCGGTCGTGACGGCGTCCGACACCGCCGCCAGCGCGGGGGAGTCGAGTTTCCACTGCTGCCAGAACAGCGGTACGTCGATCGGGTGACCCGGGTCCAGGCAGGCGAAGGTGCCGTCGCGCAGGCGGTCGCCGATCTGCGCGAGCGGCACCATGCCCCAGCCCATCCCGGCCGCGACGGCGTCGAAGAACCCTTCGGACGACGGGACGTAGTGCCGCAGCGAGCTCGCGATCTTGCCGCGCTCACGCGCGAAGCGGTCTTGAAGGTCGTCACGGCGGTCGAAGACGACGACGGGTGCTTCGGCGAGGTCGAGGTCCGTGCCGAGCGCCGGGCTCACGACGGCCAGGTAGCGCATGTGCCCGAGCCGGTGCACCGAACACCCCGCGACCGGATCGGGTGACGACGTCACGGCGGCCATCACCAGGCCCTCCCGCAGCAGGGTCGTGGTGTGGTCCTGATCCTCGCGATGCAGTTCGAAGCAGATCTTCTGCGCGGGCGGCACCCGCGTGAGGGCGGGCAGGAACCAGGTCGCCAGCGAATCCGCGTTGACCGCGATCGGCAGCCGGACCGGTTCGTCGCCGGCGGTCAGGCCGAGTTCGGCCCGGGTGTCGGCCTCCAGCAGGGCCAGCTGGCGGCCGAACCGCACCACCGCCTGCCCGGCTTCGGTCAGGCGCACCGGTTTCGTGCGGATCAGCAGGACGAGGCCGGTGCGCTGTTCGAGCGCCTTGACGCGCTGGCTGATCGCCGACGGGGTCACGTGCAGCGCCGACGCCGCCGCGTCGAACGTGCCTTCGTCGGCGACCACCAGCAGCGTGCGGACCAGGTCGAGCGGCAGATCTGTCATCACGAACGCTAATCTTACGTAAGAATCTTTAGCTGTACTGTTGACGATCGGCTTCCTAGCCTGGTCCGTATGGGAGACGTGCTGTTCAGCCTGGGTGCCGGATTCGGCGCCACCATGGCCCTCATCGTCGCGATCGGCGCGCAGAACGCGTTCGTGCTGCGCCAGGGCATCCGCCGCGAGGCGGTACTCGTGGTGGTGCTGATCTGCATCTTCTCGGACGCCATCCTGGTCAGCCTCGGCGTCGGCGGGGTCGGCGCGCTGGTGGGGACGTCACCCGAAGCGCTGACCGTCGTCGCCCTGATCGGCGGGGCCTTCCTGCTTTGCTACGGCGCTCTCGCGGCCCGGCGCGCGTTCAAACCGGCCGCGCTGGAGACCGGCGGCCCGGAGACCGGCGGATCGCTGCGCCGCATCGTGCTGACCACGCTGGCGATCACGTGGCTGAACCCGCACGTCTACCTGGACACACTGCTCCTGCTCGGCGCGATCGCGGCCGGACACGGCAGCGACCGATGGGCGTTCGGGGTCGGTGCCGTGTCGGCCAGCGTGCTGTGGTTCCTCGCGCTCGGTTTCGGCGCGCGGCTGCTCAGCGGGTTCTTCCGCAAACCGTCGTCGTGGCGGGTGCTGGACGGCCTGGTCGCCGCGACGATGATCGGCCTCGGCGTGGCGCTCGTGGCCGGCGCCTGATCACGGCAGGCGGGCCAGGTCGGCGTCGGTGAGGACGAGATCGGCCGCGGCCGCCGAATCGCGGATCGTGGCGGGCCTCGTCGAACCGGGGATCGCGATCATCGACGGCGATTTCGCGAGCAGCCAGGCCAGGCACACCCGCTGAGGGCTGACGCCGTGTTCCTCCGCCACGGCCTGGAATTCCGCGCCGATGCCGCGGAGCGGGCCCCACGGCAGATACGCGAGCCCGAGTTCGGTGCACAGCGCCAGTTCCGGCTCGTGCACCAGGTGCGCGGGCGCGTGCTCGTTCTGCACCGAAACCAGTGTCTCGCCGAGGATCTCCCGTGCTTCGAGGATCTGAGCCCGCGACACGTTGGAGATCCCGGCGAG
>Ga0307518_10002394_pt1 | contig 13693 bp, 7 predicted proteins | sample 25_EM_MG_FD_203889 | JGI IMG/M metagenome (GOLD analysis project Ga0307518, IMG submission 203889) | Populus trichocarpa ectomycorrhiza microbial communities from riparian zone in the Pacific Northwest, United States - 25_EM | ecosystem: Host-associated > Plants > Roots > Unclassified | place...
GAATCAGTTATGCCAGGGTAAATTGGAGTGTTGAATTCAGAATTCTTTTTGTCATGCATCAAGTTTATTTTTCTTCATCAGTGATGGATACTTTAGTTCTATTTTGTCAGGAAGCCTTTCTAAAAAACGTTTTACTATGGAGTAATTGCAGCTATTAATAATGTAGCAGGTTTGTGTTATATTCTTTTCCCTTTACTCTGTCTTTTTTGTAGGTCGAAGAGTTTCCAAAGGACTATCCTTTCAAGATTGATGACAATGCTGGGCAGCAAACTGTGATACTGACAAGAGAATATGAAGGTGAACTCGTGAGAGTTGAAGTTCACATGCCTGATGTTGTTACTGGGGAGGATAATGATGTTGATGATGGCAGTGATGATAATCAGCGGCCTGTGCAATCTAGTATCCCATTGGTTGTTACAGTCTCTAAAAAGTGTGGAACTTGTCTAGAGTTTAACTGTGTTGCTTATGCTGATGAGATAAAAATCGACAGCATGTCAATTATAGGTCCTGAGACTTCTGAGGATCAAATGGCTTATGATGGACCTAACTTCCAGTAAGCTTACTACCACTTATTCACGGCCAATGGATTGATGGTTTACATTATTCTTTTATGTAACAATAGTGTCTCGTTTCTGCAGTGATTTTGATGAGAAACTGAAGAAAGGTTTTCACAAGTATTTGGAGATCAGAGGAATAAAGGCCAGCACTACCAATTTCTTACACGAGTACATGATCAACAAGGACAGTCGAGAATACATGGGATGGTTGAGCAACCTTAAGCAGTTCATAGAGGCATGAATTGAAAAAGAACTAGTTATCCTACGAAAGTTACTGAACACGGAGACTCATTCATTCTAATAGCATAATACTGTAATAACGAAATTATCCATGAAATATAAAATTTTTGAACTAGGCATAGAGACGAGATGATTTTTTTTCATGACACGATTATTTTTTACAAATTATATAAGGTTAGATTAATTATTTTGTTTTTTTTAACAGTAAAATTATTAATTTAATCTTAAAATAAAATAATATAATGCCCTGTATTTTTATGCATTTTTTAGAATAGTTTAATTACTTCAATGTTCTTAAAGACAAAACTAACATAACTATGCCTCAAGGATTTTGTTGTTATTTTATATTAGTTTTTTTAAAAAAAAAATTTAAGGTTATTCAGGGACATTGTTATAATTTATATTTGTTAAATATTATTAAAAAAATACATGTGTCACAGTGTGGACAACCCCTACAGCGTTCAAGTGGCATGTGTGAGGTTGTTCGACCACTAAACATTGTCTTACACGACAATGTTTAAAAGTTCTCAGCATCCCTGACATGATAGGGGTGGTGTGAGCCTCAAATACTCCTCAGGCTTGGCACTAATAACTTTTTTATTTTTTAACTTTGTTTCTCCACCTTGAATTTCTTGTCATTTCCTTAAAAAATTCAGACTAGCCGTTGCAATTTATTTTTCCTACACATTTAATCCATTTCCTTTTAATTACTATTTTTTTAAATTTAGAATTATCTATAAAATTATAAATATTTTTTAATTTCACCAATTATGATTTTTTAGTCTATCAAAATTAATTCTTATTCTTTTAATTGCTATATTTTTATCTGGGATTATTTTTTCTTACAATTAAATCCTCCTTTCGTTTTTTTCTATCACATTTTATCTACGTTCTTTTTGTTGCCATTTTTTTTGCTTTTGCAAGTTTTTTTATTAATATATTTTTTTATTTCATCATTCAAAATTAAATTAGTTAGAAAGTAAGCTTTTTGATTGAACCAGTTTTCATGATTTATGGGGTTGCGAGTTTTAGAAATTATTTCAGGTTTAGAGGGTTTGCTTCTGTTTTATTCTTTTATTTTTTTAAGCTGATGTTTTCTTATCTTCTTATTATTTTTTTGTTTTGCTTTGTTATTTTTTTATAGTTCGCCTTCTATGAGGTCATCCCTCGGTTTTAAAAGTTAACATATGTTCACTTTTGTGTTTTTTTTTGTCGTTTTTTTAATTTCATTATTCAAACTTTTTTTTTCTGATTTTCTTTTTATAAGATTATCTTAATCTTATATCTATGATCGCGGGATTTGCGAGTTCACTCGATTTAATAGGGTTTTTTTTGTTTTTTTAAAAGTATTTTTTTACAATTTCACCATTCAACATAGGATTTGTGAGCTAATCCAAATAGACTCGGGGCTTTTTTTTTTTGAACTTTTTTTCATTATTATTTTTATTATTGTATTTTTTATCCATATTATTTAAATTACTAATTGAACAAATGGCTGAGGTCTCAAATTTTCTTATCCTAGTTTTTGTTTTACTTAGAAAAAAAATGCACGGTCCACGATGTAGCGAGGGTAACAAATTAAAACTAAATGCTGATGGAACAAAGACAATTGATAGTTGTTATGCCAGTGGAAATCCTTAAGAAGCTTATTGAAAAAACCTTATCCTACCATCTCAGTAGAGAGATCATGCCAGGTATCTTTTAGGCTCGCATATATTATATCTTTTAGGTGCACGACTCCGTCAAAGAGTTGATTGAAATGCTATTATAAGTGCTTACTAGCATGCCGCTATTTGCAAGTATGGTCTGGATTGATTTGATGTAGTTTATTGCATACTGAAAATGATAAACAGATGGTTTTCCATTTAGATTAACTTCTAAATGAGTCAGTGCTGAGTTTTGAGGTAAATTGCCGTGTAATGTCAAATGTTCCGGGGTTGCTCAAGCTTCCTCTTCAGATCATTCAGAAATTAAAAGGGCTGCCTCATCAATGTACTAGTAAAATGTTGGAACCTCATGGATAATAGAATTGATAGGCAAACTCGTAAAACTAGAATGGATTAGAAAAATTGAGGGAATAGAGATGATATAAATTATACCGAGAAACAAGAGACTTTTGCTGGAAAAGATTGCGATCTTTGTTGTCTTCGAGAAGCATTGAACGCCCTTACACCTTGATTGACCTTTCCAGGAGAGAGAGGGCGACGGGAAAGATGCTCTCACTTCAGCAACTCTACCAGGGCTTGTTAAGGTTCACAATCACCCTTTCGTGAGATGAGTTATAATATTCATCTTTTCGGCCCATGTCTCAAAAAGCAAGGCATCAAAATTTCAATCAGTGTCAGCACAGCACCAAAAAGTAGAATTATTTCATAGCTCCAAGCAAGAAACTGATCCATGGATGCGATTGGTGAATGCTATAGCGCGGGTAAAAATGATACGGATTCCGAACTCGCTTAGCATTCATAAATAAACGGCTGCTAGATTATAAAAAATATCTACGGTACAAAAGGCATCAGCAATGTTGACACCCAGCTGGAATTGCTAATGGTCATCAGGCCAAGAAAAAAATTGAGGTGGATCTGATAACTGCCTAACATACAGACTCGGCTGCATAAATATGAAAAGCAACTCAAAAGCAAAAGGCGTGCTGTCCACTATCACCATCATCTTCAAGTGAGAAAGCTACCTTGCTAATCGACTGATTGCAAGGTCATATCCTTATGAGTGTAAATCACCCCTTTATCACCATTCACCACTTGTCCACTGCCTCTAAGAATCCTGCATAAGCACAGTAGGAATGCCAACGCTTCAAACAGAAAATTTTGAAACTTGCCACCATTTTATTCATAAAAATAAACCAGAACCTGATAAAATAGTTACGAGCAACCAGTTCCTTAGAGAGCCAGTCCTATCTATATCTATTTTTCTAGTAATTCCCTCTGGCTAGAGAAGGATCAGGGAGCATGCCAGGCAGATAATGGCTACCAAATACAGGCACCTATTCTAAACAAAATAGAACAACCTTGTGATGCTCATCTAAATGGAAAATAATTTATCAAGGGCCAAGTTTAGGCATATATATATGTATGTATGTATTATCAGCAAAAACCCAAGAGATGAGGAAGGGGCCTAAACTTTTTCAGGTCAAACGACAGACGATGATCATAAGCAGATCCTTACCATTTAGTTGTTAACAATCCTTCAACACCTACAGGGCCTCGAGCATGAATCCTGCTTGTGCTTATTCCGACCTATTCAGCCAATAAGAATCAACTATGAGAAGCATGAATATCTCAAATGATGCTCATAATAATTGAGAGATGACATTTACCTCTGCACCTAATCCAAATCGAGCCCCATCACAAAATCTTGTGCTTGCATTGTGAAAAACAGCAGCACTGCAAATGTAAGGAACAAGAAACATCACTTAGCTGGATGCTATCTTTAATGCATTTGCATACATGCGAGAAAATTGAATCATCTAGAAAAAACTAGGAAGAGAGTCTCAAGTTAAATGTTTTTGGAGCTCAGCGAGGCGAAGGAGTAGGAGAAAAAAATATAATCTGTAAATAATCCTTGCCTGTCAACTTGACATAGAAAGACTTCAGCAACATCCTGATCTTCTGCTATGATACAATCAGTATGCGCGCTGTCAACAAGAAGAAGGAAAATATATAGCAAATACACAAACTATACATGTCTGCGTGTTTATGCATGATAGGAAATGCCAAAATCATTATGGTTGGAAAAAAGATCATTGACATACCTTCCATGTTGATGTATATGATTGATGGCAGCATGCACATCATCAACAATTTCAACAGTGCAAGCCATAGAATTGTACTCGTGATGTAAAGAATGTGCCTCTGGAAGGTTCAGCTCCTTGCATGCCCTCTGTCCACCAAATAAAGTAACACCTGAAAAAGAAGCACCAATCCTCGGATCCTTCAATTAGTATGCTGTGCCAACTATTCATTCTCAAAGGGAAATGGGTTCTGAGTATGTCTTCAGTTGCATTCAAGTTTTCAAGACCAGATGCATTCTTGAAGAACAATGTTTGAGTAAAATGGATGGAATCAAAGGAGTGAATAATAGAAACAGGGAATATAGCTTAAAACAAGCCGATGTAGTCCATTTTAGGGAAACATTTCAAAGTCTTGGTTATGCTATCATCTCAGAAAACTGAAACAAAAGTTAAGCTTCAAATCCACACAATAAAAACTGGTCTAATATTTTTGCTACATTGTAAATTTCTAAAAACTTTGAATATAAATTAAAACAGTTACCAACATTTGTTCAACTGTTTTATCTGACCAGGCAGAATTTCAAATTAGCCAACTTCGATATCAATTTAACGACCATGAACTTTCGCTACAAGTCATCAATTAGCTATTGTAAAACAGTATGCTATCATATAACTCATGAGAAAATTCTAACAGAACCATGATACAATTCTAACATCAACATCTATCATGGAATTCCTACCTTCAGTGCGAAGATCAACAATAAGCTCATTAAGCCCAGCGGTCTGCACCAAATCCTGGTGCACAAGAAGTGTTTCCTGGATATAGAAAAGAAAGGCACCAAACTTGCTATGTTATGAACCACCAAAAAAGATGTGCAAATGAGGCTCAATATAATATCCATGGAGAACGTCATAAATAAAGTTGCAATGGAAACTAATAAAGAATAAAAAAATACAGATGAATGCACAAGTACCATCGCATTGCAAGCTGCTGGATAATCTATTTTGGCATCTAAGACAACACGCTTTGCCATTTCCATGTTAGCAGACTTATCCATGTACACATGACAAATTCCATCTGAGTAGCAAAAGGAACAGCTTTGATAACAAAACAAGAAATATTATGAGAATAGAGTAAGCGCTTTACTAAATGTGATCCAAGTATCTGTCTCACCAGCATGTCCAAGAACAGGAATTTTAGTGGATGACTTGATTTGAGAAACTAGTTTATTGCTGCCTCTTGGGATCACAAGATCGATAACATCATCAAGCTGGTGCAAAAAAAATGCTGAGTTATAACTTCTGTTTTTTTTAGAACATTCTTAAACTCTACAGTTTTTCTAGTCAGACATCTTTTAAGAAGATCTATCCACCTTAAGCAGATCAGGAATTTCATCTCTTGAAGTCACTAGCCCAATAAGTCTTCCACCAACAGTGTCTGGAATGGCTGTAGTGATTACCTATATGATTAACGAGGGACAAGAAAACTTCAGACATAATCCCATTGATAATCTAACATGTAAAATACTATTACAATCCAGTATTCTCCATAAATATCTGTATTTAAAGAACCAAACCTTGTGCAAAATTGCATTCGACCTCTTGGCCTCCTTTCCTCCTTTTAAGAGGAGTCCATTCCCACTTCTGATTGCCAACGAAGCTATCTACTCAAGAAATGTAAAAAGGATTACAACAAGCAATAAAACAAGAATATACTGAAATGAATACCTGCACTAGTGCATCTGGTCGAGACTCGAAAACAATCAGGAGAACGCCTAAAGGAGATGAGGTTTTCTCTAAGAGGAGTCCATCGGCTAGCTGAATACATGAAAGAAATAGAAACATCACAAACCATGAAATTCAAGATAATCTTTATATATCGAACAATAAATACATTTTTAATTAAAATACTTTAATTCATGATTGTGAGTTTCACATCTCATAAGTTCTTATTCAATGGTTGAGCTGGTCTCATTTAGTTGCATGCATTGTGTATTAATATCTATAGCAAAAACATTAAATTATTCTGTCTATGCCACTGGCATACCAAATGAATGGAAGTCGTTAAAATTAAAATCAGGTAGCAGAAATGATAAAACATGTGTGAAACACTCTTTCCTTACCTCAGTTCTCTTCAAAACACGACCAATTGGGTCTTCCATGTTTGCAAGCACCCGAATAGAGTTCGCAAGACTCTCAATCTGTCAAGGTTTATATACTTTATTCAGAAACAAGAAATAGAAAGGGGACCATTAAATAAAACAAAGGACATACCAACCCACATCATTTTGCTAAATGGAAAATAAAACTGGAAAGAAACCAGATGTTAGGAAGTGGTAGCAAGAAAAACATAAATAAATAAACAATCCATAACTGTCTTACCTTCCCAGGCTTTAGAGCCAACCGAGATATCAAAGACTTCTCCAATCCAGCCTGTTGTGCAGCAGCAACATCAGCTTCATTTTCAATCTTGATCAGCTTTTCATTGGCTTCTAGGGCATCAGCTACGCCCAACAAAATCTTTTTCCTATCTTGCGAAGACAAAGCCTGTGGAACAAGTTTCTACCAAGTTATTATGCTGCTAAAACAGAAGGCATACCTGTGTGCTATTAAGAGCATAAGCGAAGAGTACTTCAATTTGTGAATAAAAAACATGTATAATAGCATAAGCATTTTAAACAGTAGCAGCTGAATATCAAATGTCATCTTACCTGTAGCCTTCTGGAACTTTCCCTTGCGGCAACTGCCATCTCACGGCCACTCACTTCTTTAACCGGGACCCACAAATGTGCATCTTGATGAAAGAGAGTGCCAACACGCTCTCCTTGAAGGACTTTCATTATGTTTTCAGGAGCATATCCACTTCAAAAGAGAATAAGAGATCATTTCACAAGGGAAAAAGAAAACTAGTTTGAACCAGTACCACACGTGTAGAAAGCTCAAATTTTGGATTCAGAATTCTAGCAACTCTCCAAGTAAAACATTCTTTGTCTTTCATTCTTAAAAGAAGGAAGCAAATAAAAGAGGGTTAATTGTCTATTGCCCCACACGCCCTAGATGATAAAAACAAAAATAAGCAGCAAGTCCATAACAGCTTAAAACAGCTTAAGAAAATGTCAGGCAGGAAATTCTTGTACAAGTGGAATTTTTTTTTATGCTAAAACTTTGTTTTATGCTTACAGCAGGACATATTATTAACTGTGAAATGATGCCACGTGCTTTTAATCAGTTATTATTGTCCAGGTGAACCAATTTTTATGTAATAATAGTTATGAGCTATGAGAATGTAGCAATGAATTGAAAGTTTACCTGGTTATAACGACAGGGATGCCAGCATAAGCTGCATTGACAGCAGCTTTTACTTTGGCTGTCATGCCCCCTCGACCCACCCTAGACTTGTCTCCGAAAGTAATTTCACTCTGATGTATTTCCTTGATGTATGTATGGATCAGCTTCGACTGTGGGTCACTTGGAGGACCACTATAAAGACCCTCTACGTCACTCAACAGAACAAGGAGGTCAGCCTTTAGCTCCAGAGCCAGCAAAGCTGCTAAACTGTCATTATCCCAAAATATTCCAGAAGAATCCTGCAGTGATTGCCCACTATCAGAACTGTAAAATGAGTGGAGATAAACTCAATCTCACATACCTCATACGGAGCTCTCCGAGTACTGACTGCATCATTCTCATTAAATATAGGAATAACCCTCAGAGCTAATAGTGATTTCACTGTCTGGTCTAGTTGCTTTCTAAAACCTTTATCCCTGAAATCACTATCAGTCACAAGAAGCTGTGCTGATGTGACATCCAGCTGAACCAAACAAAAAAGTACCAACATTTTATTTCAAAATAAGCCCAAAAGTGAAATGGGGAAAAACACATGCATGTTTAAAAAGGTTATGATTTATTCATATGTATCCCTGAAAAAGATATAGGCAAACCATAGATGCTCAGGAAATCGAGAAACAGATTGAGATTTAATCCAGGTGCAAAAATAATAAACACAGATATTATCTTAAGCACCTGACTAAACAATGTATCATATAAAGCCATGAGGTTGTTTTGTCCAACAGCCGCACAAGCCTTGCCATCAAAATCAACTTGCGGTTTTTGGAGATCGGCGAAGCTGCAGTACACATGAAACATTAATATATATATATATATATATATATATATATATGCCACTTCAACTGGATTTAATCAATGATAATAATATTAGTAGTGATAGTAGCAAAACACTAAAAGAAGACGATCGAAGACAGAAAATAACTTTTAATGTAAAATCAGCTTTTGCATTACAGTTAAGTACATGGCATAACTTCTCATTTTCCACCCAAAATATTGGCAGCCATCACATCACAGAGTCCAAAAGAACATCATCCGCAATTATCAAATAACTAAATGCACAAATAGTTTCTCACGTGATCACTTGCAGCAATTCCAGCCATGACCAAAACCAATTATTCTCCGTGCTCAAAAAAAAAAAACCCACAAAATACTTAACCTGCTGTTAACTAATCTTCGATATTTAAGCCTTTGGCGACCGAGTCCAACAGCACCAGATGTCACCACAATAACTTCGTATCCGAGAGAGTTCAGATCTTTGATCTGTATGCAAAACTCATCGTTTTAATCTTCCAAAAAATAAGCAAGAAATACTATGATTAAGCAAAAATCAAACAATCATTACCTGCTCACAAAGTGCCCCTAATCTCCCAAGGGCTAATCTTCCATCAGTTCGAGTAACGACAGCAGTCCCAACCTTCATTAACCAAATCCCAAAATCAGAAAATGATGTGAAACACGATCACTAATCATATCAAACAACCCTCATTTGGATTTTTCATTTAATTCTGTTCAGTTAAAAGTAATAAAAGAAACATCAACTGAGATTCGAATTTTCAGTCTTTACAAATAAAAACAAAATGCTGCATGACATCTAATCAAAGAAATAAAATCAAAGTGAGCAGCATATCTTAACCAAAAACAAATCTACTTAATGACAATAACAATTAGGCTTTATTAACACAATAGCAAAGTTCATACGGAGATTAGAGCTATAAGAAAAGGGAAGGGAAAAAACCTTGATAATGAGACGCTTAACGTCTTTGAAAAAACCACGAGAAGGATCCGTGCCGTTCATTTTGAAAGGGAACTGGAACACGGAGCGCGTCAACTCAGATGGAGATATTTATGAGGCGAAGAGAGAGGGAGTAGAGTGGAGAATGGTAGGTGCTTCACTGGTGGCGATTTATCGAGAGTCGAAAGGGAGATGGAGATGGAGATGGGTAGATGGAGGGATTCGAGCACATAGAATACAACAGAGTCGCCTAAAATGATAGAAAAAAACGTTGGTGCCGTGCTGGGGTTGATTGTTTCGGCTCTTATATAAAGGAGGTCAGGGAAAGGCCGCCACGTTCAAGTATTACCGGGTTGGTGCGTAGTATTTGATGGTACCTTTGCCCTGTGCCTTGTGCCACGAGATTTTTCCCTTGTTTAATACGAACGGCTTGGCTGCTTTTTTGCACACTGAAAGAGAGATCTGCGGCTTGTTCGCCCTTTTCTGGTGCAGGGTAAATCTATCCTTTCGTTTCTTCCCTCCTCTATCCTTTCGTTTCTTCCCTCCTCGTGCAGCCTCGTCTTTTTTTAAACCGTCTTTCTTTTTTCCTTTTTCTACTCTCAAAATCATTATACATTGCAATTACAATTACACTGTAATAATAAAATTCTAAAAAAATATACTGTCTTGCTGTCAATAACTATGTTCTTATGCACAGTTTATTGTGAACGGCTTTGTTTATAAAACAGAAACGGTGCCGTTTTTTTTTTTTTTTCATATTCGTAAGCTATGCTGACGTTGTTTTATATCTTGGGATTTGCTTCTTTCGGCATCGTCTCACGGCCCTCACTTGGAGCGTTTCAAAATACTAAATTAAAAAGCAAAATTGATAAAATAACTTTTTAGATAGTATAAATATAGTTTTTATTATGTGTATTTTAATAATAAAAAACTATTTAGAAAATTTAATTATATTTTAACATATTTCATGTTAAATTAATTTTAATATAATTATATAACTAATTTAGATATTTTATATATAATATAATTATGATGTTATTAATTATATAATTAATATGAATAATTTATAAAAGTAATATAAAATTAATGAAGTAATATGAAATTTAAAAGATATAATTTAAAATTCAATTTAAAATTTATTTATATGAATATTTTTAATTTCATCTAATTAATACAACCGATATTATTAATTATCCGGAGAATAATTAATTATTGTTTTTCAAAATTTGAAAGAAGGGTGAGGCACAATACAAGATTTTAAAATTTAAAAGTTTCTTTCCATTTGCTTTTAAAGGAAAAAAAAAATTATTGACCAACTGCTATAAAAATAATCGTTGGCAACAGTAATTTTATTTTGTCATTTCTACATAAACATGTAGAAATAGCTTTGCACAGGTTGAATAGTTATTTTAACTATTCATTTACCTGCGCCGTTGGAATTGTTAGAAGAAGAAACAAAAGTTAAAATGATGTTTTTTAGAATTTAGCTATTTATTTAGCTCTCCGGTTGGAGATACTTTTATACAGGATACTGTGAGAATTTTTTTAAAAGTTGAATTAACAATTAATTTTATGAAATAGAATTTAAATTTATGGAAATTTTTTTAAAAAAAAGACATGAATTAAAATTAACAAAAAAAAACAAATTTTTTTTTACGTGGAAAACTTCATATGGATCCCTAAAGTTTATACTTACATATTTATTTTATTTGTATTGTTTTACGCTTTTGTGTTTCAGTCAATAACTCTATCTTTATTGCATTTAAATCCTTGAAAGCTTAAAAAAAAGAGAGGAAGTTGCTAAAAAAAAAGATAAAAAATTATATGTCAATAACTTCAATTTTAATGTTTACGAGTCTTCAAGAGAAAAACTAAACGAAAGTGATTTTTATATTCAATAATACCAAAGATTGTAGATTGTGACTCAAAAAAGGTTCTTTATTTAACATATTTTTAGTTTCTAGACTTGTTATAATGAATTTTATGGTTATAGATAGGATTTTAGAGGTTTATATGATTATTTTTTATGTTTTGGGTTAAAAATTTGAAGGTAAAAAAAAATAGATTCTAATTTTTTTTACCATTAAAACTACTTATTATTGTCAAAATCTAATTGAAAAAATGCATCCTCGATATATTTCTTAAAAAAATCTTTGACATGGGCTCAAAAGCCCAAATGAAAACCCATATGTGCTTAGGTTATATCTCAAAAGCCCCCCTTCATTTTTTTTATTTTAAAAAAATATTAAAATAAAATTCCATTTAAATAAACAAGTAAATACTTGAAAAACTATTTTATCATATCATGCTTTTTAAATAATATCTAAGATTTTTATGGTTATATTTTTTTTTACAGCTATGTATGAAACTAATATACATTATTTATAAAAAAAACTGCACATGATATTCAACAAGAATAAAAATATATTTTATTTTTTATTTATTGTCGATTTTTATATTGTTTATTTGATTTAATTATTCCTTTATTTCTTTGATGCTGTCTAGTGAAAATAATTGAAATATTATTTCTTGTTTCTTGGTCTGAAATTGTTATGCAAGTATGATAAATTTTTACTTGAAAAACAATTTTCATACAAAAATGCTCCTTCCAAAATCAAAAGAAATAGATTAATAATTAAAATATTTATTTTTTTCCAAGTAAATACATTTTTCCCAGTTGATTTAGATCTTTAGTTTATAAGGATATTTATTTTAATTTCTTTAAGCGTGTTTTGAAATAACCAACTGCTAATAAAAAATCAATATTTTGTAAAAGAAATATATAAATAAAAAATAGAAATTCTGATAGGAAAATTACATTTTTTCTCTGGAATTGAAATCATTGATTTTTTTTATAAATACCTGTTTTAGTTACCAAAAAAATGGTATTGAAAATGGTTTGATGGATTTTATTCTCTTATTTTTTATTTGTTTTTAGATATTTGAGAGTTTGACAGCGATTATTTTTTGAAATATTTTTTTACTTAGAAATACATCAAAATAATATATTTTTATTTTTTAAAATTATATTTGATATCAACACATTAAAATTATATGAAAATACCAAAAAAATATTATTTTGAAATAAATAAATAATTTTTTTAAAAAATAATTATTTTTAAAAGCACTTTTAAAATAAAAAAAAATTAAAAAAATAGACGCTTAAAACTCCATATCAAGCGGTGACATTCTTCTTCTTCATTTTTTCCCAAAGAGAAACGGGCTTGGTCTCAGGCTTAACTAGTGTGTGAATGTGTGGGTGCATCGTTTTAGTATCAGTTGAGAGTTTATTTGTTATTGAGTTTTAAAAGTATTAAAAAAAATTTATTTATTTTAAAAAAATTATGTTTTTAAATTGTTTAGATATATTAATGTAAAATATATTATTTTCATGTATTTCTAAACAAAAAACAATAGCTACTGGAGTAACAATTTAGCTCTAAATTATCCATAACACACTTGAATATAAAAGGATTGAAATATCAGAACTCGGAAAGAATGCTAAAAACTGCGACCAAAATTTAGATACAGACACCAAAACTGTAATTGACTATAAGACCAAAACAGCAGGATAATGAACGTAAGTTAAGTTCAATGGCTGGTGAATCTCTTTTTCAATACTAGCTCTTGCTTTGCCACGAGACTGGAACTGTGAAAAAAATTGATAGGAGTTTCAACATTCATGGAATGGGGTTCGTGATCGAGGGATTAGAACTTCCATCGTAGTTAAGCTTTCACAGCCTATCAGGGACTCGGGCGGAACCCAGTTATTCATCATAGGCACCGTAGCTTGTGGTGTTTCGTACAACCACTACCACTCTCAAACAACACCTAAATAAGTTTACGCAATTGTGGTAATTTAATAATGTTTGAAAATTTTTGAATTTTGTTATCTTCAAAATAATTTTTATGTATTTTTTATTGTTTTGATTTATTGATATGAAATATTTTTTTTATTTAAAAAAGTATATTTTTAAATAAAAAATAAACGTACTCAAAACAAGTTTTTAAACATCACCGATGCAACTGAAAAGATTAAGAAAAAATACATGATTTGATTAATACAGG
>Ga0307518_10002395_pt1 | contig 13693 bp, 7 predicted proteins | sample 25_EM_MG_FD_203889 | JGI IMG/M metagenome (GOLD analysis project Ga0307518, IMG submission 203889) | Populus trichocarpa ectomycorrhiza microbial communities from riparian zone in the Pacific Northwest, United States - 25_EM | ecosystem: Host-associated > Plants > Roots > Unclassified | place...
AAATAGTCCTCCCTTAAGTAGACTGTTTACATTTAAGTACTTTAATAACTATTTTCCTAAAAAAGGAGAAATAGCCTTGCATGAAATCTTCAAGCTTTGACTTAGAGGAGCTAAATTGCTGAAATAAAAACTTGGATATCGGTTTAGATGCTTCGGAACGTAATTTGGACTCGTTTCTTCACGAAACCTGTTTGCTGGCAGAATTCAGTTGTCATCTTTGAAAAATCATATCTCCCTCATATGACATCATTTTTGGCTGAAATTTGGAGCGTTTATAGGCTGTTGAGTCAAGAATCCAAAAAAATTGAGTTTTCATCAATTGGACTTCTGTAGATCCAGATATGCAATTTGGAATGGCTGAAGGTCAACACTGGCAGATTGCGAGATTTGACTTTGAAAGCTGCGATTTCCATGCTTTTCCTTATTTTATTTTCTTGACTTAGATGTACAGAAAGGTATGGATGTTATCTTTTTAATGCCACTAGAATCACTTCATTTCGACCTCTAGAGCTCACGCTCTGTACAAAACATCGACTGAAGGTCAAATCTGCCAATTATCTCCAATTTACTCATTTTTGCATCTTTCATCCAAAAGTGCCTTCAAACATAAAACAAAGAATATCAATGCATTATATATATAAAACATAAGCAAAACACTAGTTAAATGTGGGTGAAACTATTGAATAATATGGTTGCATCAGTGTCAAAATATTTAATTTGATAAAAATACCCTCAGACTTTTACTAACTTAGGAACTAAATTAGGTATTCTAATAGTGTTATAGTGCTATTTTCCCCCCAGAAATAATCGTATTATTATTATTATTATTATTATTATTATTATAGAAATCACCACAGCTTTTCAATCACATAGGATATTGATAATTAAAAATATCACCAAGCAACGAAAAATATTGATCTTAATTTCTTTTTTTTAAAAAAAATTAAATGATTTTATTTTGATAAAAGATTAATTTATCATAAAATGTTGACATCATAGAAATGTTGAGATGAGCTGCCCATTAAATGCTCATAGTAAGGTGCTCTGAAGGTATTGGCGAACATAGTCACCATCTCTGTCTCTATCAAAGGGGGTTGGACATGTGTTGCCTCATCTCTCCATCTTTGTGCGTAAGCCCTTACTGACTCCTGACTCCTTTTTTCCATTGACATAAGACTTTTTCTATCCGGAGCAATTTCCAAGTTGAACTTGTACTGCTTAAGAAAAGCCTCAACCAATTCTTTCAATTTCTTAACTTTAGCATTGTTCAACCTCATGTACCAGCTTAGGGCAGATCCTACCAGACTATCTTGGAAAAAATAGATTAGCAGCTTATCATCATAAATCACCTCGGCCATTTTATTGCAGTAAGATCAAAGGTGAGTGTTTAGACATTTCAATCCAGTGTATTTGATGAACTCTGGTATCCTAAAGTTCTTTGGTACTATGATGTTTGGTACCAAACACATTTCTGCTGCTCGCATGGGATCAAACCAATCAATACCCTCAACTGCTCTTAATCTTTCTTCCAAAGAGACAACTTGTCGTAGTTCATAAAATCAGTGGATTTATTGCCAGGGGGTCCATCTGCTATTAAATCCACGGTGATGGGAGCTTGACTTGGCGGGATAGGGGCGATAGGCATAAAATGTTGTTCTGCCATTGAATTTGTCCCCAAGTTTTGAGATGTCCCTGGGACATGAGCTGTTGGTGCTCCTATAATTGGTTGGGTAGACGTTCCTTCCTTGTTTTTGGCTTTCAAAAGTTGCTCGAGCAGATTGGTCATGCGGGCAACTTCATTTTTTACGGATTCCAACTCATTCTAATAATGGGACTCTAAGTGAGCTCTTTCCTCGTTCTCGATTCTTGATCTTAGTCGGGTGTGATAGACTTTGGAGGGGGGACCTGTGTTTCACGATATGGAATGCACATGATAAATTATAAACAAATGCGTGGTGAAAATGCAATGCATATGCGATGGCTCTTTTTTTGTTTTTTAGAACTGATTCATGACTGTTGTAATCCTTTAGGCAAGATTTCTGAGTCGAACTGATTGCTGTAAAAGAATGTTTGCCAAGTTCTTATCATGGTTGGTTACCAGAATACATTAGAAAGAAAAATAGGTCATAGCCTTTCAACCTTTGAACTGCAAAGCTGTCAATATAATCCTGACATTCTTGACATTCTTGCTTAATCTTATTCAACCCTTCTTTCATCTCGAAGTAATGGCTCCTTAACTCCCTCAACTCCTCTTCTCGTATTTTCAGCTCGGATTGCAAAGCTACTCTTTGTCCTTTCGAAGACTCAGCTCTCTTCTGGTAATCTCTCATATCAGACTCAGTGGCTTTCCTTGCACTTCTTTCTTCCTCAAGTTGTACGATATATTGAGCCCCGATCCTTCTTTTTTTTTCTATGGCGATCTCAAATAGCCGATTCTTCTCCTTCTAATCTTCTAACTTCTTTGTAACACCATTTCTTTCTTTCTTCAAGGAATCTGTCATCTCTTTATCAGCATTCATCTTGCCTTTTGTTGATCTCTTGACCTTGGCCAATTCTTTTTCAATGAGCCCATTCTTGTTAGCCAGCTCATCACATTCATTTATTCGATTCCTTAACTCATCCTAGACCCCTTTTGCTATTTCCTCAGCTACCTGGGCCCTTTTCTGCCAATCTTTCAACTGCTTATCCTTATTTTCCAACTGCTGGTTCAAGTAATTTCTCATCGTATTTTCTTCATCCAATTGCCTTTCCAGGAGTTGTTATTGCCCTTTGCTTTTGCTGAGATCAATTATACATCGTTCTAACTACTCTTTTAACTCTTCCTCATTATCAATCCTGTTCCTTTTTTGTTGCACTGTTGCTGATTTAGGTGTTACAACTTCAGAAAGCTCTTGATTTCTCTAAATTGTATAATTCTAGCTGAATGACGATTCAAATCTGCTTCCTTCTTCCTTTTTGCTAACAAGGGCCTTTCCTAGTCTTGTTGGATAAGCTCCATCTCTTCAAGGAATGGTTGATGCTTGAATAAACCTGTTAATAAACTGGTTATTAAAGCCAAAATGCATGTTGATACATATTTTTAAAATTTTCTTTGTTGTATGAAAATACAATATGATTTATTTTTATTTTTGAGAGACTTGGTCGTATGCATAAAAACAAAACATTTTATTTTTTAACAAAAATGTTTCGACGAAAATCAGGTATTTCAATACTAGATTTGTATCTTTACAGTATAAAAATACAAACCAATACTGATCAAAATGCATTAAAAATTGTTTGAAAAATCACAGATTTTTTTGAAATAATTTTTTTTAAAGAATTTGTTTTTCGGGCTGAGCCCAGCCCGACCCATGTGGCTGGGCTGGACCCAGCCAGCCTAGTTTGGTCACTGGCCCAAGCCAGTGACCCAACCAAACCATGTACGTGTAAAATTTTACGCGTGCATGGAATAGTGCGAAGGTAATTAAATTACCTTCGCACTGTTCATGCTCGTTTTTGTTGATTGCAAAAACAAGCACCCCTGGTTATCAATTTTTGTGAAGACTAAGAAAGAAAATGAGCATACCTGGTTCTGTAGAAAGGAAACCGGTGGTGGTGCTGACCTCCCCTGTTGTTTGTGTGCTTTGCTTCACCGTTCGGTTTCTCTTTGCTCTTTTGTTTCTGTATCCTCATGCGACCTTCCTTTGTGTTTTAATCTCCTGTATTTCCCACTGTGTTATCTCCTCTACTCCTCTTCTATTCCTTACGTTCTCCCTCTCTCGGTTTTCTTTCCTTTCTTACACTATCCTCTCTCCCTTTCCTCTCCCCTGTGTTCGGTTCCTCCTCTGGCTTTTATAGCTAGAGGACACAAGCCTTTTTGGTAACGGCTGACGTGCATCACGGTGGCGAGGGATGTCAGTCGCAAGACGTGCCTCTTGATTGAAAACGGCTTTATTGTCGCTGCTAACGTCTCCTGCCTTTACTGCCCAGTTGTTATGTTTTTAAGAAGACAATCAATAGTGCTTCAAAGGAACGGCGCCGTTTTGATACTTCTGATTTAGTCATTGAATTTTTTGCAATTTTGCAATCAAACCCCCAGAAAAATTATAATTGATCCCTTAATTTTAGCGCCTTTTCTGGATTGGTCCTTGGTTTTGGATTGTTTCAATTCAATCCCTAATTGGCCATCAAACTTTAATAATTATGCAATTAAGCCCCTGATTTCACCAAATCAATTCTTCAAAATTATAATTGGACCCGAGAACTTTAATTTCTTCCAATAAAAGCCTAAATTGACTTAAAAATCAATTTTTCTTGCAATCAAACCCTCTATAAATTCAATTAAACCTTAGATAAAATTTAATTGAGTCCATAAACATCTGATTTTTTACTTTTCTTCATCAAAAATTGAATTTTCCTTGTCAATAGGGCTCTCACCAGTTAAAAATATACTGTCAAATTTCAATTCTTGTTTTTTTGAATCTTATCAACCAATTTCTAGCCATTTTATGGGCGTTCCAGCATCCTTTTCTCACTTCTATTATTTTTTTGGATTCCTGTCGAATATATATATATATATATATATATATATATATTATTTTTGTTTGTGCGGGGACCCAAAAATAGATAACAACAACGGCTATGGTACACTCGTCTGAGTGATTTTCTGCTTTCTATTGGCTTTCACGCTTCCAAGGTTGACAACTCCTTATTTATCTTGTATGTTGGTGCTGATATCTTTTATCTTCTGGTTTATGTTGATGATTTTTTGCTTACGGGTAGCAACTCTACTATACTTCACCGCCTAATACAGTTGCTGAGCTTAGAGTTCAATCTTCGTGACTTAGGCGTCGTTCATTATTTTTTGGGTATTGAGTTTCAGTCCACCAGTATGGATCTGATGTTACGACAGCATAAATATATTTGTGACATCCTCACTCAGGTTGGTATGACTTCTTGCAAACCTATTGATACTCCTATCTCTACCTCCAAAGTTACCATATTATCAGATTCCTTGTTTTCTGATCCTACATGGTTTTGTCAAATCATGGGCGCTCTTCAATATCTCACCTTTATGAAATTAGATATCTGCTTTGTTGTTAATAGAGTCTGTCAGTTTATACATGCTCCCATAGATTCTCATTGGGCTGCCGTTAAAAGCATTCCATGTTATATTTAAAATACAACATCCTATGGCTTCCATATCACTCGTATTTTTTCCTTTGCTTTACGGATGCATATTGGGCAGGTAGTATTGATGATCGTAAGTCTACGGGTGGTTACCTTGTTTTCTTTGGTCAGACATCAATTTCATAGAAATCAAGCAAGCAACGCAAAGTTGCCCGCTCCTCTATCGAGAATGAGTATAAAGCCTTAACAGATGACACTGTTGAGGTTATCTGGCTTTAGTATTTATTAACAAATCTGCAGATTTCTTCTGCCTTTGTTCCTACCATTTGTTGTGATAATCTTGGTGCTACTTATTTATCTGTAAATCCTATCTTTTATGCTCGTACTAAACATGTTGAGGTTGATTATCATTTTGTACGAGATAGGATTGCGAAGAAAGAGACTCAGATTCGTTTTATCTCTTCTCAGGATCATCTTGTTGTTATCTTTACTAAGCCACTTCCTACTACTTTCTTTATTGCTTTTCGATTTAAGCTTCGGGTTGATCCTCCACCTTCGGCTTGAGGGGGCATATTATAGAATGTATATATATAGAAAATACTATATGACTACTCTAGTGTTGTAATCTCTACCTTTACTATTATATATTACCATATACATATTAATAGAAAAAGTTGGTTTTTTTTTTTGTTAAAAATCGGGGCTAAAACGCCCAATTAAATTAAACATGGCAGAGTTGATCCAATCAGATCATAATACAAAATACAATAAAGACCCGCAGGAGGGTCATTAAAGTAAATAGAAAATCTATCTAAAAAACTCCTGGTTAAACCGTAGTTGGCTAGCCAATCTGCCATTGAATTTGCTTCTCTGTAGACATGGCGCACCTGAATATCCCATTCTTTTGCTAATAATTCTCTAGCCTGCATGATTAGATTATAATTTTTGTCAATAAAAATTTTATTTTTAGTGATTAAATCAACCGCTAATGACGAATCAGATTCCAAAATAATTTTTCGGAATCCTTTGGACCAAGCTAATTTCAAACCATTGGTAATTGCCCACAATTCAGCACCCACTGATGTGCAAATCCCGATATTAAGAGCGAAACCAACAATCCATCTACCCATAGCATCCCTAATGACTCCACCAGCTCCAACCAACCCTGGGTTTCCCTTGCTGCAACCATCTACATTAATCTGCACCCAATCAATTGGAGGATATCTCCACCCTATGCAAACCCTCTGTTTGGTATTATCTTTGAATCCAGATTCACCAACCATAGAATGAATGACATCACCCATAAGTCTCTTGATCACTTGAACAGTGCTGGTGTAAGAGGATATAGAAGAAATAAAAATTCGATGGTTTATCTCCTTCCATATTTGCCACAGCGCAATGCCAAATTCAAGACCCAGAACTTTCTCTTAGAGCTTGGATGGTTACCTCGAAGGTTATTCAGTAGCCAAGTATACTAGTTAAGGGAGTAAAAAGCCTCTCGATTTGCAACTTCAATAATTCTGTCCCAAACCCCACGTGCATTTGGGCAGTCACGGAGAGCATGGATGATTGTTTCTAACTCTGTCAAACAATGACTACAGCAGGGGTTAGAAGTGATTTTCCTTCTCCATCTGACTTCATTTTTCATGATGGCCCCGTGAGCTACTGTCCAAAGGAATATCTTCACTCTTTCTAGACCCTTCCATTGCCAGATGATCTTTCACAAAGGGTCGTTTTGTTGATGAGTAGCTCTACTATCTTCCTGAATCTGATAAGCTGAATTAACTGAGAATTGACCACCTGTAGAATGTCTCTAATATACTTTATCTTCCCCCAACTGAGGTGTAGAAGGATTATAACCTGCCAAGATCAAAATTACCTGAATTGGTAGGAAATGAGCAAAAGTTTCCCATTGCCATTGGCCTCTGTCATCCACCATATCGGCTACTGAACAATTCAACATAACCTCAGGAATATTCTGGGAAGTGTGTATATGCAAAGGGCCATACCCTTCCAACTAGGAGTCCTTCCAAAACAGCACCTTGCTTCCACATCCCAGAGCCCAGTTTACACCTTGAGTGATAGATGGCCACACTTTGCAAATACCCTTCCACAAAACTGAATCTCTTTGTTTAGCTTGAGGACTAGAAATTAGCTCCTGATCCTTAACATATTTAGATCGCAAGACCCGAACCCATAATCTCTCACTATTCTGAAAAACTCCCTAATCTAGTTTCATAATGAAAGCCCTGTTCATACTGTCCATTTTCCTTAACCTCAGGCCCCCTTCTTCTTTTGGCTGACACATAGTCTTCCAATTGATTAAATGAATCTTATCCTTCCCATCCTTTTGACCCCATATGAATCTTCGACATAATTTCTCAATATCATAACAAATGCTTTTAGGGAGTAAAGCTGATTGCATTGGATAAAGAGGAATTGAGGAGAGCACTGCCTTACATAAGGTAATCTTCCCTGCAAGAGATAAACTATTTGCTTTCCACCCGGCTAGTTTACTTTGCAAGTTATCAACAATATAACTATAGGTCTGTTTTGTGACCCTTTAATGCAGAAGAGGAACACCAAGATACTTCCCTAAGTCCTTTGTAGTCTTGAAACCACTGTTCCTACTAATATTAGTAATTAGAGCTGGAGAGACATTTTTTGAGAAGAAGATTTTAGTTTTAGCCATATTCACCCTCTGACCAGAAACTTTACAGAATGTTTCCAGGCAACCCAAAATCCTATCCATTTGATCAGTACTTGCTTCTGCAAATAACAACATATCATCGGCAAAGCAAAGATGAGAGATAACAGGGCCAGTTCTTTTGATTCTGAAAGGGCGCCAACTGCCTTGATCAACCTCCTTGTTAATAAGTTGTGATAAACGTTCAAGACATAAAACAAAAATATAAGGGGATAGCAGGTCCCCTTGTCTTATGCCTTAAGATGGACTGAAATCCACAGTAGCATTACCATTCCATAGAACATTGATAGAAGTAGATTCTATACATTTCGTAATCAAGGTAACCAAATTAGATGGCAATTTCACCTCAGAAAGAGTATCACTAATGAAATCCCACTGTAATCTATCGTAGGCCTTTTCCAGATCCACTTTGACAACCATCATACCCTTTCTCCCTTTCATCTTTCTCATGGAATGTACAATCTCCTGGGCCACTATAATATTATATGTGATGTTCCTTCCTAGAATGAAGCTGCTCTAGGATTCACTAATCAGCTTTGGCATTATCAAATTAAGTTTTTTGACAAGAATCTTACTCACAATCTTATAGTTGACATTACAAAGGCCAATTGGTCGAAATTGGTAAATATATTCTGGAGCATTCACTTTTGGTATGAGTACTAAATGAGTTTGATAAAGTCACACACTGATTTACCTACTACTGACCACTGAGATTGGTAGAAAAAAGGTTGAAACCCAACTGGACCAGGTGCAGAGTAAGGCTTCATGTCAAAGATTGCAGCCTTAATCTCCTCATTAGTTACCTGCTTTGATAGCAGACTTAAGTGAGTTGAATCTATCTCTGGGAAACTGGTCTTAATTTGATCACCTTGTACCACTGAAGTCTCTTTTCGAAACAAATTCTGAAAAAACCGGCTGGCCATAATCTTTAATGAGTTTTCATCCTCCACCCAAATATTATTCTCATTTTTTAGCATCTTGATCTTATTCCTCTGCCTCCTGATGATTGTCTTAGTTTGGAAATAAGAAGAGTTTTTGTCTCCAAAAACAATCCAATTGCATCTAGACTTCTGAAACCAATGGATTTCCTCCTGCTTGGTAATTTGTAAGTACTCTGTAGATAACTCTTTCTCCAGTTTACTCAAAAATTTATTATTATACTCTGGTAAGGATCTCTGGATTCCATTAAGTCTAGATAGTACCCTACGTTTTCTTTGGAAAATATTTCCAAAGACTGATTTGTTCCAGTCTCTCAACTGGGTGGTTAAAGAATCCAAGTTCGCCTTTAAATATTTCCTATCCTCCCAGTTCCTCTTTATGAAGTCTGCAAATAGATGATGACTTACCCAGGCTGCCTCAAAACAAAACAACCTGGTATTATGATGCCTGTGGCAGTGATCTACCAATTCTACTAAGATGGGATGGTGATCAGATCTAATTCTAGGTAACACTTTGACTCTAGCTTTCTGAAATTTTAACCTCCATTGTTGATTCCCAAAACCTATATCCAGTCTCTCATAAACTCGACCAAAACCTTGTCTTTGAGCTCCTCTCCAAGTGAATTTATGATCATAACTCCCTAAATCTATCAACCCACAATCTTGCACCCATCTCCCAAATCTAATACATCTCCTCAAATCTACTTCAACTCCCCCTACCTTCTCTGAAGGCGATAGGATTTCATTAAAGTCTCCCACTACTAACCAAGGTTGAACAATATGTCTTGCCAGATTTGCTACTTCCTCAAAACATTGTTTTTTTTTCAAAGCATTAGGATTGGCATAAACTACAGTAAATAGCCATGCAGAATCTTTACCCTCATCAACAACACCATGAATACAATGGATAGACGAGTTAAGAATCTTAATATCGAACTTATTATTATTCCAAAGCAGCCAAATACCCCCAGATCTACCCTGAGCCTCTATTCTGTAACTTGAATTAAACTTTAATTTATCAATAATTCTATCTGCAATTGCCCCGCTCACCCTTGGTTCTACCACAGCTAGAATATCAAAATCATTAATTTTTTTCATATCATGCACTAATGCACTGAAATTTGAATTACCTGCTCCTCGACAATTCCAAAACATAAGACCCATATAATTAAGTAGATATAGAAGGCACCTGCGATCCTTAGGAATCATCCTCGTATGAGTTGGGGGGCTTTATCCTCAACCATCTTTTCCTCTTCAAGAACATTACATGTATTAGAAACAACATCCTCCTTTTCCCCGAAGTTGTCTTCCTCCATCAAAACCACATTATCTGGGGGTTCGGTATCTTTAGACTCGTCCATGACTCGTTGAATTAGAACTGGATCTGATTCATCATTAGCCATATCATCACAATGGGGAGGTAGTGGACTTCTGTCTCCTCTACGCAACTCGCACTGGGAATGGCTTGACATCGCACTTGAAGCATGAGATAAATCATTCGGGTTGATGCTTACAGCCATAGCTGATGTATTCCCAAGAGACTCGTTTTCACACCTCAGTTGATAAATGTTTCTTGGGCCAATTGGTGATTTGAACTTCCCTCTCAATAGAGGCCTATCAGCAGTATATCCAAGATTTGACAATGGGTTGTTCTCCAAGGCCCTAAGCCCATAATTCCTCTCTATTTCAGAGACTTGCCCTCGGAATGGGCCATGAATATTATTCTTTTTTCCCCCATAATCTGAGTTTGTAGCAACATTCTTACCCTTATTAGACACCATCTTAGTTCCATGACTTTCCTTGGAAGTAACATTCAAATCTCCTTCATTTTTATTATCAGCAAAACTGTTGCTTAAAACAGCATATCGTGAAGATCTGAGTTGGCTAGTATCCGTAACTGTAGGATCTGAATTAATTTCTTGAATCACTGGGTAACGTCTCCCTTCATCACGTTTCTCTGTCGCCTCCGGAACGTCTCCTTTCCGATTTTGACGTCGTCTCCTTCGTTGCGCTATCATCTAGTCTCCATAATTCTCCGTGATCTCCAGTTTTGTAACTGGTTCGGCATTTACTAGAGGGCACTCTGTTCGTGGACCTTATTCAGTATTACCACCCGATGAAGTATCAGCATCTGTACCAAAATGAACCTTCATCTTTGAGTCTGGACATGTCTCCTGCTTATGTCCATATTGGCCACAATGGAAACATATTAGATGGAGCCCCTCATACATGATACATCTGACTCTCCTTCGGAGTTTGAATTTGGCCAGTAGAGGTTTTGTAAGGTCTACTTCCACACAAATTCTTGCATAATTCCCCCTCATGCCGATTGAAGTGGCCCTGTCAACCTTCAAAGTTTTTCCAATTTTGTTTCCTATAGTCCATAAGACCGAATTATCATAGTACCCCATCGCTAAATCTGGTAATCTAACCCATACAACAACTTTGTCGATCTTTGCTTCGTAAGGATCAAAATTTGGATGCCACGTTCTAACTGTTAGGTAATGATCAGCAATCATCCAATGACCATTGTACAATGCATGCTCTTTGTCGGCCTCATTAGCAAACCTAGCGAGGAAGAACTCATTTCCTAAGTCGACTAATTCCAGATCTGTTTGAATTTTCCACATGGCCTTCAGTCGCTTAATCAAGTACATATACCCTACTCTTCGTCCCATAACTTTAACAATCAAAGTTTGTCTCCATGGGAACCTAATTCTCTTCTTTTCCTCAACTGAGAGTTTAATCACTGGGCAATCCTCTTCATCTTCGTCCTCCTCATCCTCAGAAATGCATTCCTTAAAACTGGCATCTTCACTCATATCTCGGGGTAAATAAGAAGAGCCAATCAGAGAATCTTTGTAGGTTACTCCTCCGGCTGCTCCCTGATGTAAACTCCATCCATTAACATCCACCTTTTTGTTAATGTTTTCCCCCATTTTGACTTTCTTATTCGATCGAGTTAACAAATCCGATTCCTCAGTCGTGATATATGTCGAATCAGATGAGAGCATCTTGATATCCCCAACTAAAGAAAACTATTTGGAAAAAAAAAAAAAAAATTGATTTTTAAAAAAAATTGGTTAACTAATAGGTTAAACCTCCTCCTTCTTCTCAATTGTTCCTCTCAATAAAAAAGTTGATTTTTTAAATATTTTTTTCTCTGTCACATTAGAAAAAGAAAAAACAAATTACAAATAGAAAACAAAACATAACACTCATTAGCTCTTTCCTCTCTCACCTACTTTCATTTAAAATACCATAGTATAAAATCTGATTCGAGAGTCCACCTTAATGACTTAAAAAAGAAGTTGAACGATTTTAATTTAACCAAAAAATTAATTTATCAAAAAATAACAAATGGTAACGAATGGTAAACCGTAACTGACAGGAAGGTTTCTGAAAATATAATAATGATTATGATTTGAAATATTTTTTACTAGAAATATTTATTTTTTTAAATAACAAATGGTAAACGTAAAAACGCACGCACACCTTGACAAGCAGTTCATTGATACGTCAGTCCAGAATACTCCACTGCGTTTCCAAACATGTGCAGTTAAATTCTGACCGGACAACGTTGAAAAGTTTAAACTCTGATCTCACGCAGACATACCTCAGATGGGACTTCGGGCCTTGAACCTTCTAATTCCTTATTGGCGAGCGGTAGCTAGGAAAACCCATCCTGGAACATTCAACATCGGGTCCCTAACAATCTAGGAAATTTCTTCTTTATAAAAATCAACGAGCACATGTGTCCCTTATTACAAAAGAACTCTAAAAGGAGGGATGCTAATTTAATTGTTATCTTTTTAATAACAACTCGTATATTTAATAAGATTTTGATTTTGAATGTTTTTTGGAGATTGATTTTTGTTGTTTTTAATTATTTTTTAAAAAGATTCACATACTTATAAGGTGTTTGAGAGAGTGATAGCGGTTGTTTTTTAAAGTGATTTTTATTTGGAAATATATCAAAATATTTTTATTTTATTTTTAAAAAATTATTTTTGATATCAATACATCAAAACAATCCGAAAACATATAAAAATTAATTTTAAACAATTTATTTTTGAATTTTTTTTTGGTAAAATGATGGTTGCTCTGCCCAGCCAAACACCACCTCCATGCTAAATAAACATTTTAGAAAAACAAATAGCATGAAATCTTTAGTCATTCCTACACTTTTAATAATTGATTCACTTGATTTTAAAATAAACTAGTATTGGATTTTTATTTATTTCAATCATTTCAAGTTTTTTCAATTACAGATATTACCAAATGTAAAAAATTAAAAACATTTTCAATAAAAAATAGTTTGAAAACTGTCATATTTTTATTTTTTATCTTAAATAAAATTACTCATAAAAATAATAATTTTTATTTTCAATTCTTTTTACATCTAATTAAAATAAAAAGAATGAGAAAATAACTTCAAAATTTAGCAAATTCGTAAAGTGGAAACTTAGTTATTTTCTTATAGAAGATCCTAGGTTATTATCATATGTTATCTTTCACTATTTTAAATTAAAAGATTTATGTCTTTAAACAAATTCTATCAATATTCAAAAAGGACTCCGTAGTTAAATGGTAACATGAAATTTTTATCTATGTGTATATAATTAATATTTTTCTCACATGTAACTAAAATAAACTATTTAAAATGATTCATAAAATTATACCATCAAGTTAAAGTTAATAGAGTAATTCATAAAAAATTTATCCACATCATACACTTTATATATATTTGTGTTATATATAGATTTTATCCGAGTAAAGAATTTATTAAAAAATATCAATTCATAAATTAGATTGTTTCTTAGGAATTTTTATAATACATATATATTTATGGTTTAGAATTAATTAGATATTAAAGCACATACTAGGTGTCAAAATATTTAATTTTTAAAAAAGGAATGATTTTATTTTGATATAAAAA
>Ga0307518_10002396_pt1 | contig 13688 bp, 10 predicted proteins | sample 25_EM_MG_FD_203889 | JGI IMG/M metagenome (GOLD analysis project Ga0307518, IMG submission 203889) | Populus trichocarpa ectomycorrhiza microbial communities from riparian zone in the Pacific Northwest, United States - 25_EM | ecosystem: Host-associated > Plants > Roots > Unclassified | place...
AGCTGCCTGTGGTTCAAAGTCAACTATATAGAAAAGTCTAACATCTTACACAGTCGAAGAGAAAGCTATTGGCACGTCATGTGTCTATATATATATATTGGACTGCTCTTCAGTAACAGTAAGGCGTGAGATTTACAGGCTACCTGGTCAAACAAATCCTTCCAGGTACCATAAGAAGACTTTCAATTTTCATCTTTTTGTTTTTTCAAAAAAGGGAAGCAATAATACTGAGATTGAACAGTTTATAGAAGGCGGCAAGCCACAATAAGAGAATGGTAAGAGATAGATGCCCTGAATGATTTTTAGCAAATTAAATTGTATTTAATTTGATAATATATATACACAAGATTATGTGATTTGATGTTCAAGATCCTCACGAAGATTCGATTCTCATCAGAAACAGTTTCAATCCATTTGAGAAATTAAAAAAGTTGATTTTTAAAATTAAAGCTAATTAAGGGTTAATTTTGAAGTATTCTTAACAGACAAGTTGAATATAAGTCGAGGTATTCTGTCATTGTCTTGAGCCCTTCACTCTCATTACATTAATTGCCTGGCGAAATAGTAGTATAGAGGATAGATATATCTAATTACCAAGCATTATTCTAGAATTAACACAAAGTGAAGATAATTAAATTATTTGCAAGCAAAGGAAACCGTGTTCTCATGTGGACTTAATTGCATAGAAATAATTAACGAAATCCATGCAAGCGGCATGCAAAAGAAAGTCTCTCTTTTACCCAGCAATGTAAGCTTGATTTCACCAAGTATACAATATATTAATCTATGAAAAAGGATAGCATTCTTTATATATATATATATAACAAGACAAGAGTACTAGTAAAAGAGTTGTTAATCTGAGTATTAAGCAGATGATTAATAATTAGTCGTTTTCAACTATATGTGTACAGAGCTGGCCAACACCTAGCTGTCACCAGGCACACCATAACAAGGAACAAAAAAAAAGGTCCACCTTCCTTATTCCCCTATATTAAGAGCCACATCGATCCATAGCCTTGATCACTACGACATTGATACATCTTCAAATATTTCCAACAATTATTAGCTAGCTAGGCCTCCCAAAAATGGCCACAAAGCTTTGTTTATCTCTTTTGTTCATGTGCTTATGCTCATTGCTTTCATCATCTATTGCCTCTAATGACCAGATAGATTACTGGTGCAGCAAAACCCCAAACCCTGAACCATGCAAATACTTTATGAAGCAAAACCCAAAACACTTTGTGCCGAAACAAAAGTCTGACTTCCGCAAAATGGCAATCGAATTAGCCGTGCAACGGGCTCTCAATGCTCAAAATCACAACAAATGGCTAGGACCAAAATGCCGCAATGAGAAAGAAAAGGCTGCGTGGGCTGACTGCTTAAAGCTCTATGAGGACACTATTGCAGAACTCAACCACACCATTGACTCCAACACAAAATGCACCCAGTTTGATGCTCAAACTTGGCTTAGCACTGCTTTAACAAACCTTGAAACCTGCAAAGCCGGGTTCAAGGATCTTGGGGTTTCAGATTTCGTGTTACCTCTCATGTCTAACAATGTTTCAAAGCTAATTCGCAACACCTTGGCTTTGAAGGACAATGCCTCATCAACTTTACCCCAAACTTATAAAGATGGTTTCCCTAGTTGGGTTAAAGCAGGTGATAGAAAGCTCTTGCAAACATCTTCACCATCTCCAAATCTTGTGGTGGCTCAAGATGGTTCAGGGAACCACCGTACCATAAAGGCAGCCCTTGACGCAGCCGCAAAGAGGAGTGGTAGTAGGAGGTTTGTTATTCGTATTAAGAGTGGGGTTTATAGAGAAAATCTTGATATTGGAAAGAAGTTAAAGAACATTATGCTTGTTGGTGATGGCTTGAGAAATACCATCATCACCGGGAGCCGAAGTGTTGGTGGAGGTTTTACTACTTTCAACTCTGCAACTGTTGGTAAGTTTTATACATACATCCTCTCCCTTAATTTCTCTTCATCTACTTTTCTAATAAAACAAGGTATGGAAAATAAAGATAGTATACAAAAAATTATCTTTATTTTTTATTTTAAAAATATAAAATTTATTGATTTATTTTATATTTTCATCATCAATTCTTTAACTAAACATGCATCTTTTTTGTATTTGTATCTTTTATTGTGAAAAACTAAACACTTTGTGAGAAGAAAATGTCCACATATAGACTTGTTCACTTCCTACACTCTTTGATTAATTAGAGACACTAAGAGGAAGTTTCAATTTTCAAGCCAAAGACTTTTGGATAAACATTAATTAATTAAAGAAAATCAGACTTAGTCTACGTACAAATATACATCATCAAACTAGTTAATTTTCATGAATCAATCTTAGTCTACGTACCATTAATTTTCATGACTTTTAAAATTAGAGCCATTAATTTTATTTTTCCTGGCAACATCAATCTTAGTCTACGTACCATTGATTTTCATGAATTTTCAGCCGTGACTGGGGAAGGATTCATTGCTCGAGGCATCACTTTCCGCAACACAGCTGGTCCACAAAACCACCAAGCTGTGGCCCTCCGATCAGGCTCCGACCTCTCAGTCTTCTACCGTTGTGGCTTCGAAGGTTACCAAGACACCTTGTACGTCCACTCCCAAAGGCAATTCTACAAGGAATGCTACATCTATGGCACAGTCGATTTCATTTTTGGGAATGCAGCTGTGATCTTACAAAATTGTATGATATATGCAAGAAGGCCTATGGATAAGCAAAAGAACGTCGTAACAGCTCAAGGCAGGACTGACCCTAATCAAAATACTGGGATTTCAATCCATAACTCGCGAGTCATGGCTTCATCAGACCTTAGACCAGTGCTAAGCTCATTCAAGACTTACTTAGGACGCCCCTGGAAGGAGTACTCTCGTACAGTTTTTCTTCAAACTTATCTTGATTCTTTGGTGGATCCAGCAGGTTGGTTGGAGTGGGATGGTAACTTCGCTCTAAACACTTTGTATTATGGAGAGTACAGAAATTCTGGTCCTGGAGCCTCCACTAGAGGAAGAGTTAAGTGGCGTGGTTACCGGGTTATAACAAGCTCAACCGAAGCATCAAGATTCACAGTCGCAAACTTCATAGCCGGAAGGTCATGGTTGCCGGCTACTGGTGTCCCATTTTACCCTGGACTTTGATGATATTAACAGTCCCCTTCGGTACCATTGATTATTTCATTCTGTTTGTTCTTTCATTGTTTCAACATTTTCTTAATTAATTTGTGGATTCCCTTGTAAAGGCTCACAACTTGTCTTGAAGACATTAATCAAATAATAAAGAAATTATTCTTTTCATTCCATTGCTTGTAACTTCTCATGAACCACTTATTTTCCATGAAAGCAGTACTGTAAAATACAATGTCAGGACTCGGATTATACAGTAGTTGATAATGACGTGGTCGGGATAAATTGACTTGTTGTAGTCTTTAATTAAATTAACACATGGAAAAAAGTACATCTCACTCGTATTTATTGAGAAAAAAAATTAAAAGAAAATAAGTCTTTAACTTATAGCACCTGTTTTTTAATTTGATTTTCCCCATTTTTACACCTATTTTTGTCAATATTTTTTATAATTTTATTTTTCTCCCATTATACTGTGCTGATCAATAATCTTGATTTTTTTTTCTTTTTTAAACTTTGATTCCATGGAATCTGGTTGGCTTCTTTATTGCCATGGAATCTTTGTATGGCCGGGTTCTATGCAAACCAGAAGATATGAAACTAGTGCACATGTGTTTTCTTTAGCTTTTCATTCACTCTCAGGGAATTAGATACATAACTTTATGGATAAGTCGTCTGTCTAGTTAGCTCATTGTTTAACCGAAAGTTATGTATTAGCTTTGCACCGTTTCTCAATCATCCATTGCTTTGTCAAGAAGTGAGAAGAAACTGTTCATGGAAGAAAGTGACAATTAGGCCTAAGTAACTCCTCCAAGCAGAGAAAAAGAATATCTTCCTGTGCCTCCAAAAGCCATTCTCTGTGACATTTTCACATATAAAAGATTGTGAAACATTCTTCCTCGACAAATTAGACCTAACAAAGGCAGATACTTGCTCAGCCCCCCTGAAACACATGTCATTGATCAATCGCCCTCGTGTTACAGTCAACGGAATCAGAAGAATGAGAACTTTTCATTACTTCTGGTGTCAAAATTGCCAGCGTACGTTAAGGTTAACCTCCTTAAACCGACTTGAAATCTTTTGTCCGCATTGCTTTAGGGAAATAAATCATGAGCTAGATGTATCAAGGCCCAGGCTTATTGCTGATCTATCTGGCTTAGAGCCGTCTCCAGGTGCACGGTTGTTGGACTCTTTGGCGCAAATGCTCGATCGTCCTACAAGGCGGCAGGATGCTGATTTTGGTAGAAGAATCAGATGGGTACCTGGAAGTGCCAATGGACCTTGGATTACCCTCCAGTTTGTGGATCCTCCAAGCCTGCAAAGACCTGCTATCGCGGCACCACGGCCTGTTGTTCCTCCAAGTAATAGTAGTGATAACAGAAGCCATATTGACAATTTTGGTAACGATGAAGATGATCTGCTCCTTCAAGATACGACACATACTGAACTGCTAGGGCCACCTCCTGCACCAGTTTCGGCAATTGAAGCGTTGCCGGTGGTGAAAATCACTGAACAACATTTGATGAACGACATGCATTGTCCTGTATGTAAGGAGATATTTGAGGTTGGTGGTGACGTGATGGAGCTACCGTGCAAGCATTTGTACCATTCTGATTGCATTGTTCGTTGGCTGAACTTGCATAATACTTGCCCAGTTTGCCGGTATGAGCTATGTGACGAATCTGACAAAGATCTTCCAGGTGAAAATGCTGAGTTTTTTGTCTTTGAAGAGCTGACAAACAGCATAAATTGGCTGAGGAATCAGCTCCATTCTTTACAGCCGATTCGTGCATTTTCTGATTGGACACAGCGATACCTTGATTTCTTAGACAGTAGACTTGCTACTTCGCGTGGAGGTGAGTTTGGAATTTCCTTATGCTACTTCCTTCTTCTCTTCGTTTTCCTTATTTCTGGTTTCGAAAGGCTACATGTAATATTTCAGGCTCTTTATCTCTTTTAACTTGGGATCTTGATGGTGGAATTAATAGAAAATTAAGCTCAAGCATCTGGAAGATATATTTATTTTATATATTTATTTTTATCTCTTTATCCAAATATATTTTTTTCTTTTCTATATATATATTTTTTTGTGTTTTGGAACACTGACCAAACACAAAATATTCTCTTATATTGATGTGTTAGTTATGTTGATGTATATTTTCACGCATATAATTTCCAAAAAGAAAAGGAAATTCAGAAAGAAAATTCAAATTGATCAATTTCTTCCCTCTAATAGCTTTTAGAAATTACACAAAATTAATTTGGAAGACTTGTATCTAATGTTTAACTAATTATGTGCTGATATTTTCCTGCAGCCAGCTCTTGGTGGCGTTCTTGGTTCATTTTTTAACTCTGAATTCCAAATGCCTCCCAGCTTTAAAGCTGTACATATTAGCCTCATAATTGAATCATTTCTTAGGCAGGTATGTCCATCTACCATTAATTTTTAAAGGTAGCAGGGATGAAAGATATCGAACCAGCTTACCAGGTATGTGATACGTAAATTTCTTTATTTTTCTACTTTGATGTCCTTAAAATGCCTCCATTTTCCTAACCCAAGTTTTTGTTTCTTATTTAGCAGTTGCAAAAATGACTACATCTGCTATAAGAATAGTTCCATTTGTTCTAATGTTTCTCTCTTCTGTCAATTGTTACATTTTCATACATATTAAAAAAATATTTATGCATGGTTCTAGGTGAAGGAGGATCTTCATATTTGATCTTCCTAGCGTGATCAAGGTTGGGAGAATGAAGAGAGTAGTTTGAGAAAGAGAAGCCTTGAGAGTTGGCTGTAAAAACAAACATGTTGTCACTGTAATGCCATTAATTGATAGAATCAATGGCAGAGCTACCTTAGGGCCAGTAGGGGCCTTCACCCCTTTGGATATTAAATTTATTATTTATTATAAATGGTATATGCTTTGTGTAAAATAATTTGAAAGCTCTATATATCCATGCCATAAGATCAGAAATATCCCATTTTCATCAGATCTTGTACTAAATAACTTAAGTATGCAAATTTTCTTTTTGGTGCTAGTTTTTTTTTTAGCAAGAAATATATAAGGAACATAGGGCTTGCATGGACCTTTTAAGTTGAAGATCAATGGTCCTTAAACAAGATAAATTTATTTCTTCTTAAATATAATAATGCACTTTTTTGAGTCGAATGTGCTTCATGGACTTATTCATGAGTGGGATCAACGAAGTCTAAAAACATTAATGCACAAACGACTTTGCATTTTATATTTATCTAAGCAATATGTAATGGTTTTTCCTAATATATAGGTTCGCTTGACCTTGTAGCTCGAAAGGTGGCTCCGCAGTGGAGCTCAACCACCTGATTTGTCGTTAGATTCACAACCCTACACTACTTATAAAGCAAGAAACTCTCTAAACTAGTGCATCATTAACTGAGATTATAGTCTAGCAAGTAAAATGTATACACATGAACCTTATTGACAAGTAGTCTCAAGATAACTTAAAGAATACTACATATCCCAACATATGAGCACATGAAGACGACGTATAGAGGCTATGTGAAATTAATAAAACCCTAGGTCAAAACTTGTAATTGTTGTCCATTATATCAAACAAAACAGTTTTGTTTCTTCTTAAACATGTACAAGAGGAGTAACTGCAGAAGTATGATGTCAAATTAAGCATGGAGGTTATAGCAAAAGATATGTTACAATAAAAGATTTATAACAGCACTTATTAATTTGATAAAAAAAAACTGAGTTCTTGGTTGAAATTTGTTTTTGTTTCCAACATATATAGTCGCTTCTCTTGAAGGGACAAAGTATTAATATCTTTGTTCTTATTTCTTAGCTTGTGTAGCTTTCGGTTGTTTCCTTTCCTACAAACTAGCCAAAAGCTGCAAGCAGAGGACTCACCATTTTCAAAAAAGATTACATTCACGTTTTCAAGAGTTTTTAGGCCTAACTAAAATGGCTACAAAGTTTGGTTTATCTGTTTTGTTCATAAGCTTTTGCTCATTGTTTTCACCAACATTGTCATCTATCACCTCTAATGAGATAGATTCATGGTGCAACAAAATCCCACACCCTGAACCATGCAAATACTCCATGAAGCAAAACCCAAACCCCTTTATACCTAACCAAGAATTTGAGTCTCGTAAAGTGGCAATCGAATTAGCCTTGAAAAGTGCTCTCACTGCTCAAAATCACCACCAGCGGCTATGGCCAACATTACGCAATGAGAAAGAAAAGAATGCATGGAAACATTGCTTAAACTTCTACAACAAGACCATTGATGAACTCATCCTCGCCCTTGACTCTAACATAAAATCCACCAATTTTGACACTCAAACTTGGCTTAGCGCTGCGTCAACCTATCTTGAAAGTTGTAAAGACACAATCAATGATCTAGGGGTTTCAGACTCTATGTTACCTCTCATGATGTCTAACAATGTTTCGAAGCTAATAACCAACTCTTTGGCTCTACATAACAAAGCCTCATCAGTTTTCCCTCAAACTTATCAAGATGATTTGCCTACCTGGGTTAAAGCATCTGATAGAAAGCTCTTGCAGGAACCTTCACCATCTCCAGATCTTGTGGTGGCTCAAGATGGATCAGGTGATTACAGTAACATAAAGGCGGCACTTGAAGCCGCAGAAAAGAGTAGTGGGAATGGGAGGTTTGTTATATATATTAAGAGTGGGGTGTATAAAGAGTATCTTGAAATTGGTAAGAAACTAGAGAATATTATGCTTGTTGGTGATGGAATGACAAAAACCATTATCACTGGGAACAAGAGAAGCGGTGGAGGTGTTGACACATTTCACACTGCAACTGTTGGTAAATCTTTTAACTCTCTCTTTGTCTTAATTTAAGTGTAAATAGCCTTTTTCTTATCTATTATGTGTGAAAATCAAGACCAATGTTAAAAATTTGATGAATCCTCAGGGGTCGATGGTCACGGATTCATTGCTCGGGACATCACATTCCAAAACACAGCTGGTCCACAAAACCATCAAGCTGTAGCCCTTCGATCAAGTTCCGATTACTCTGTCTTCTACCGTTGTGGTTTTGAAGGGTATCAAGACACCTTATATGTCCACAGTAAAAGACAGTTCTATAGGGAATGCTCTATCTATGGTACAATAGACTTCATTTTTGGAGACGCAGCTGTTGTCTTACAAAATTGCATGATATATGTAAGAAGGCCAATTGGTAGCCAAAACAACGTTATAACAGCCCAAGGCAGGTCTTGCCCTTATACTAACACAGGGATTGTAATCCATAATTCACAAGTATTTGCTGCAGAAGACCTTGGCTCATCAAAAACATACTTAGGAAGGCCATGGAGGAAATACTCGCGTACAGTTTTTCTCTCAACTTATCTTGATTCTTCGGTGGATCCGGCAGGATGGCTAGAGTGGAATGGTAGTTTTGCCCTAAACACTTTGTATTATGGAGAGTACAAGAACACCGGACCTGGAGCTTCGACTAGTGGAAGAGTTAAGTGGCCTGGTTACAAGGTTATAACTAGTGCAGAAGAAGCATCAGAATTCACAGTCGCAAACTTCATAGGTGGCCGTTCATGGTTGCCAGCTACTGGTGTGCAATTTGCTGCCGGACTTTGATACTATTGACAGTTCCCTGCACTATTGTTTCAATGCATGTTCTTTCATTTTCAATAAGTGTTGTGGCTGGTTGCATTGGCATCCAGGAGGGCAGCCACATTCATAAGAGTGAATTAATTCAAACCTTGTTGGGTTCTTCTCCTAATTTTCTAGCAAAACTAAATGCATGTAGCTCCATGTATGGAGTTTTTGAGGCATTTTTACCCCCATTGAGCTGTGAAAACTTGATTGTTAGATGAACAAAAATGAGCATGGATTTGTTGAGTTAAAAATCAATTGTCCCGGGATCACATAAACTGTAGGTTGGTGCTGTTCTTACATTCCTTTTGGCCTTTTAAACACAGAGTTAAATATAATTAGCAATTAATTTGTTAGTACTCGAAGTTGAATTCTGTTTAAGTTCATTTTCTTGTTCAAGCTCCTTAAAATAAAAGGAAAATAAAAGAGCATTTTCTTAAATGGTTCTTCAAGCTTGTTTGAAAAAACTACCTTAAAGAAAAACACTCGATTTATAATTCAAGGCTAGCTAGGATGTTTTAATTTAAAACATGTTTCGAATTCTTGTGTTATGTTGTGGCTGAGATGTTTTGTGGGATAAAATTAAAGCAGTACTTAGTAACCAGTGTTGTACTAATAGATGTTTAAAGCAATTAAATAGTATTTGATTAAATTCTATTTCTTGGTTTTTAAGATATAAAATTAATGACCAATAAGTATTATATTTAAAATATTTAAAAAAATACATTTCATTTATATTAAATAATCTATGAAATATTCTTAAATTTACAGAGCATGTTAACATATTTTTATGAAAGTTATTATTAAGTTAAAAAAAAATATTGAATAGGGTAATAATGTATATAGACATGTCATTTCAATAAAATTATGCAAAATACCAGCTACTTTGTATATATAGCTTTTTATTAAAAATAAAATAACGAAGAAAGTTGTCGATTTTAATAAAGAAAAGTATAGTAATACCAGAAATGCATATAATAAATTACAATTTCCATTCAATAGAGTTAATAACGGGCACTTAATAAAATAGCAAAAAACTGATTTCTTAATTATTATTTTTTTTGAAAAGCAGAATAAGCCTATACAAGGCAGACAAGAGGTCGTAAGGCCGGTTGTAATCTACAACAAAGTAAGCAATCAAGGCTAATCAAGGCTCTGAATATATAGCACAAGAGAAATAACAGCTGATTTCTTAATTAATTAACACTTGTATATATATAGTCGTTTCTTGAATAGACTAACATTCTATATATAGATCATGCATAGCATGGGATTTAATCCTGATTTTTTTTTTTAGTATTAATTTTGGTTTCTCTTCCTTTTACTTTACATGAAGTTTTTTCTTTCTATATATATATATATATATATATCCATCAGCCCTGTTCGCATAATATAATCTTTCCATTTGAATTTATATAAGGCTGGGTTTGGATTTCTCATGATGGGTTGTTTATACAATAAATTCTATATATTTGTTAATTTTTCACAAATAATTTCTCAGTAGTTTCAAGAAATTAGTTGAATTTATTGTAATTAATCCATGCTCTATTGCATCTCTGTAATGGTTGAGGTGTTTTAGGAGTGTGGGCACGGGAACATGGGCCTAATTTGGACAATAAGTTAGATTTAATGGCCTGAACTGACATTAATTCTAACAGGGTTTAATAAGCCCATCTCAATTCTAGGGCCTTTGACTTTGACAGTGATCCACCCCACTAAATATATCCACAAGCCCATCTTGAGGTAATAATTAGACAAATTGGAAAAGAGAGGGAAGGGGGAACAGAACTGGCTCAAGGTAACAGATTAGATTTTTAAAAATATTTAATTACATATATTTATTTTAGGGTTTTATTTATTTATTTACATTAATTAACTGATATGTTATTATAGAAACTATGGCAATTTTATCTTGGTGTTTAGGTATGTAGAAATTTTGTAATCTACAGGAGCTGTCATTCCATCCCGTGAGAAATGTTGATCAAGTAGTCCAGTTCCAAAAATTAATATTAATAATAATTAAAAGCATTGTTAATCACACAAGTCGATTTGGTGACTCATCAATTCGGCTTCCAACAAGATTAAATTTTAAATTAAACTAAATATAAGTTGATATTTGATTTGATTAACTTGATAAAAATAATATGTATCTTAGTTAATTAAATAAAATTTTATTTAATTTTTTTCAAGATGATATAATTTTAATGTTTTTAGAAAAAATCTTGAAACGATATCGTTTTAAATTTATTTAGGTTAATAACTTGAGTTAACTCACTTAATCTATAACTAAAATTTATATAGAGTCGGGTTAATGACTTTGATATAAAAAAATCCAGATTATATCAATATTAAAAAGTAATTAATTTTTGCTTTGATATGATTTAATTTAAGTTTGTTTCTTGCTTTATTATACCATTTTATACAAATGTAACAACATTGCCATATATCATTTTCCATGTAAATCGATCTTGGGGTGATTATCGAGCTAAATAAATCAATTGATAATTGTGTTATTCTTTTTCATAAACAATATATCATTATTTATCGAGTGAGCATGACGTTTTGCTTCCAATTACTAAATATTATCACCAGTTTTTCAAGTTCATCATTTAACAAGTAACTAGCTCAAAATAATTAGTATCCTGCACGATAACCAACTAGCTACAATTAGCTGTATATCATTGCGACACACTATACATTTCAGACAGTAATTCTCTAGATAAGCTGTAATTATGATCTTAATCATGTCAACTTCCACTCTTTTAACCTTTTATTTGTTCCCATTTCGTATTATATAATTATATTTATAAGTTATAATTACAGATTATTATTTTGACGGTGACTTATAAACCATAATGCAATCATAAAGTCACTATATATATATAAAAATCCTAAGCTCTTTTTAATTTATAGTAAATAAAAAATTAAGCCGTTTTTTTTCTTAGATGAATTAATGAAAAGCAAAATTAAACGATTAATCTGACTAGTTAAATCAAGGTGTGGCTCTATCTTTGAGAGGTAATTAATGGAGTTTTTTTAAATATCACAGTCAGTAAAAATATTTTAGAAACTAATATAGTTAAGAAAAACTTGAATCTAATACACTTTTATTGGTTGCTCTATCGTCTTTGAGAGGTAAATGGAGTTTTTTACAACTAACAGTGTAATAAAAAATACTTTTTAATTATGTTATTTTGAACTGCAATCCAATAAAAATATGATAGTTCTCAACATTTTTCCATGAATATACTCAAAATCTCGGCGCACTTCACAACTTGGCATCCAAGTTGGAGCTCGAATCAATCATCACCATAACCTGCTAACTATAGGCGAAGGTCCATTGTCATGTAGACTAGGGTATACCACTATAACGCTGCTTATAATGCATGCATGTGATGGCAGGCCAAGAACATACCTTGGTGATAAAGGGTGTCGATGGTGTGTTGGAGATTGTGATGAATGTATTTTTTAAAATATATATTTTTTAAGATTTATTTTTTATGTTAATATATTAAAATTATATAAAAAAACATTAAAAAATATTTTTTTGAAGTTAAAAATATTTTTTAAATAGTTAGAGAGTGTAGATTCATATCTTAAGCTGCGCCCATATGTGCAATTTGTTTTTAGAACGAGCAAATTTATTAAGAAAATTACAAGGCCAAATTACAGAAAAAAGGTTGAAAGCAAGAGAGCTGGAGAACCATGTCAACACCACATTACAAATAATGTAATTTGTCAAGTTACTGTCATAGCTATTACATTCATCATTTAATCAAAATTTTATATTCTATAGAAATATTTACTCATCATTTGATGATTTGACACTATTTTTTATAATTTACTTGAACCTTCGCTCCAATGACGCAAAACTAGCAGTCACCTTTCAAGAAATAAATACCCCCCCCCCCTTTTTTTTTCTTTTGAGAATATATTTAAAAGAATTATTGTTAGTGGATCATATATATTAAGATCAAATTGGTCCCAGAAAATATCTTCGCATGAAAGAAATATCTGATAAAAAGTATGCATCCTAAAATATTGGTCCCAGCTACTTACAATTGGGACCATGATCAAATTTATAATTAAATAATTCATAATTATCATTGCACATATAGACTTCAGACAAATACGAATGTTCACTAGATTTTATACCGACTGGCGCCCCTTTCTAGCTAGCTTTGAAGAGGTTTATCCCTTTTTGAGGTTTGGTGTAATAAACAAAACATTTTGGTGGACCCAGAAACTTTTTCTACCACTTTCTTGTTTTAATTACTATATTTTTTTTTTCTTCTGTAAAAAAAGCTGGTGAACTGTCCTTCTTTCGATTTCTATACAGTACATGATTATGTAGAATTTCTCTTTCACATATGGCCTACCCCGTGTATTCATACCCTATGCTTTGAGTATATCGTACTTCTGGCAGGTATACGTACATTATACTCCTAGATATTTTTTGAACTTTTGATTCCAAAGCTGCCCTCATATACAGGGGCGGAAGAAGGGGGGCAAGCAGGGGCCCGGGCCCTCCTCAATATATATATATATTGGGTATTAAGAAAGTATTATATTTTTTTATTTTAAAGAGGTGGTGTGATTTTATTTTTTATTTTCTTTGAATTTACTCTTGACCTACATGGAAAAGAAAAAAAACATAAATGCATTACTTTGTGAAATAAAAAACAGAGCCATCAATTTATCCTAATATAAATTCTGTTGCCGATCAAAAACATAAATAAAAACATAAATCGTGAGCAAAATTTTTCTACAAAAAAATTGAAGCAGAGTTACTAATTAATTTATCTTTCATAAAAAAAAACAAGGTAACTTAAATTTAAAATATATTTTTGTTTTGTTTTGAGATGTTTGTTAATAATTTGATGAGGTTTTTTTATATAATTCTACCATTTTTGCTTCTT
>Ga0307518_10002397_pt1 | contig 13686 bp, 6 predicted proteins | sample 25_EM_MG_FD_203889 | JGI IMG/M metagenome (GOLD analysis project Ga0307518, IMG submission 203889) | Populus trichocarpa ectomycorrhiza microbial communities from riparian zone in the Pacific Northwest, United States - 25_EM | ecosystem: Host-associated > Plants > Roots > Unclassified | place...
CTCTCTCTATATATATATATATATATATATATATATATATATATATATATATTTCATTTATAATATTTTTAACGTCTTTATCTATAGATATTTGACATGTAGCACTAAATCTAATAGGAAGGGACGAAAAGCTTAACAAAACAAAAATAAAAGGTTAGAATTCAAAAACATTTTGTGCAAAAGCAGAATCAATAAAGAAAATAAGAATATATAATGACAAGATGTGTCATTAATTCTATAAGAATTGTCACATGTAAGCAGGCGTTGCGATGATTTTATTTTCTAGAAGGGATCTTTTTCAATCCTAATTCTATTAAAAAATAATTCTATAATTAATTTAATTTAGAAAGGAATTTTCAATCCTAATTCTATTTAATTTAGAAAATAATTAATTTTATTTTCAGTGGAAACTACAAATTTAAAATTTTTTCAGAGTTCCAAGAATCTTATTAGACAAATCTAGAGTTGTTTAAGATTTATACGAAGATTACCTGAAAATCATATGTTTGTTTTGGCTTTGAATATTTGCATTAAGGCTGGGTTGTCACAAATCACAAGTCGTCTTAGTGTTCACCCTCTAACGGTAATCCACACTAATCACTAGTAATAAATCTCCTAAACCTTTTTAGAAAAAAGAGATTGTTATATCTTAGAATGCAAGCTTTTTTTTATGTTTAGGTGTTTGTGTACTTGTAAACACCCAAAAAAAAAGAGTAAAGCCAAAAATGACTCCATTATCGCTGCTGATTTCTGAATCGGTAACGACACAGTTTTTCATTGCCGATTTCTAAATCGGTAACGACGTAGGTTTTGCTACTGATTTTTGAATCGGCAACGACACAATTTGGCTGTTGATTTCTGAATCGGCAGTGACACAGTTTTTCATTGCTGATCTCTGAATTGGTAGTTGCATAGTTTGGCTGCTGATTTCTGAATCGACAACGACACTATAAAACCCAACAAAAAATTAGTGTTGGACCGGCCTATCCCAGGGGAAAATTAGATCTAAAATAACTTAAAAGAGGGATAGAGACAACCTTTGTCCAACACCCAAATACCTTACCTAATTTAAGAGGGGTATAAATGTAATAAGAGAGAGAGAGAGAGGTGGGGGGCTAATTTTCCCTCTTCCCAAAACGAGTTGCATGCTCTTGCCCCTTTTCCTCTTCCCAAAACGAGCTGCATGCTCTTTCCTCTTTCTTCATTCCTAAAGAGAGCTCAACCAACTCTGCTGCATGTGCGTCCTTAGGCGTGAGAGAGAGAAGGGAGAGCTTGAGAGGAGGTTGAATAGCTGCAAACATGAAGGGAGTAGAGCACTAAAACCGGTGGGAAACTGACAGGAGGAGGAGAAACTGAAAGAGAGGAAGAGGAAGAAGCAAACCGAGAGTAGAAAGGGAGAAATATTATCAAACCCTTTCCAAAACTACTAGATCCGTAAGGTATGAACCATGTCTTTCTCCACCTGTTCTTAAGGCCTTGTAACTGAAAGGAAGAAGAAAACTATGGGTGCATGGCCCAAGAATTTTACATCAACTGTTAAGGAAAGAACTAAGCTAAAAAAAGGGACAAAACAGGGCTAAAAAGGGTGACCTTACTCCAGAACATTCAATAAGAGAAATGGACGATTCTGAATATACAAACCTAGAAAGAGGACCGACCATAGTGAGGGCTGGACAGATTATGAACTCAAGTGACAAAATGCATGAATGATGATCTTGTTAGAACTCTAAAAAGATATTTGAACCAAAAATAGAATACATACATGAGTTAATGATGAAATTTCTGCATATTGAGTCGCTCAAATTATATGTAAATGTGTTGAATTAATGTTAAATATGAATTTCTACCGCTAATAAACCTTGAGAGACAAGTTGCAGCTGAAACAAGAATTTCTCTAGTTAATGCCTTGGTTCATTGATGCGTTGAATGGATATGTGTGGTTGTGAATCAAGAAAGTGAGAATATGTTTATGAATTGTATTGGTACATTGCCATAATACAAGAGAGAATGCATGAATTTATGTAGTAGCTATGCTAAATGCCGATGTTGGAAGGAATGAGTTGGGAAAACCTTACTAAATAAATTGTGTTGATGTTTGTGTTGTTGATGATGAATGATGAAAGGAATGTGATTCGGTGAGCCCTATGTCCACCTCGGGTGAGAAGCATGGGTAGAGGGAAGCCTAGCGTAAGCCTTACGTTTGGCCAAAGGGAAGTAATGAAACCAGAAACGATTTCTTCGCCACAGTCGATTCAGAAATTAGCAACGATATGAGTTGCGTTAACAATTTCTGAGTCGGCAACGACTCAGTTTTCATCAATAATTGTGGTGTCTGCAGCAAATCATTTTTCACTGCTGAATTGTGTGGTCTACAACAAATTAGATTTCGCTGTTTAATTGTGTTGTCTGCAGCGAATCAGGTTTCGCTGTCGAATTGTGTTGTCTGCAGCAAATAAGGTTTCCCCTTGAATATCACATATATTATTTTAAGATAATTTTAGAAATTTATTCAATCAAGTCTTTACTTGATTGTTTCTAGGTCTAGAATTATAATCCCCTGTATTAATTACATTCTAGTCTTCATTTCTCTAAAATTTATTTACAATCAAGTCACATTTCATTAATCATCCCATTTTAATTTATGGCCAATGGTTCTTATGTTGTGACCCATTAGGTTTCCCAATAAATTGACCCAAATATAAATTACAATCCTAAATAAAATAGGGTTAAATAAATTAAACAAATTGATGTATTATCAATTCAACGATTGATTGATTTTTATTTGAAGATCAAGTATAATGTCTAGCAACCTGTCATGACCCCCTAAATATTAGGAAAATCATAAGGGATTTGACTCAACCTTTCAGTTCCTAATTTCTCAATAGAATTATTATCATTTTATCAACAATGTTTCGATTTAGACATTATAGCATAGAGTGTGTCTACCATGTCAAATAATGTTTGTTCTTAACACCATAATCATTGATTCTTTGAATAAAATTTGAAACTCTTTACAAATCTCATCCCACCTTGCGCAAGGATTTACAATTAAAAGAAAACTAAAAGGGCTCAGGAAAACACTATAGCCACTGAGTGTAATTACTGTGTACTGAAGCAGTTCTTATCACTTGAAGATCTATGGTTTTCTCGCGCGGAGTTGTTTTATGTAGTTTTATCACGTGAAAAATTGCTGGAGATCTACTTCTGTGTTGGTTTGTTGGCGTGAGATGAGAGTTTCTAACCTATTAGATCTCGGTTGTGTGTGCTTATGTGGGTTTGAGTGTGCCTTCAAGGCTAGGTTGGCTGATGGTTATTCCCGGATATTCGGTGATTGTTGGGAGACTTCTTATTTGTAGGGGTGTTTATTTTCGGTTCGGTTCGGTTTTTATCAAAAAAAGTAACCAAACCGAATTTTAAAAAAAAAAAACTGAAACCGGTTCAAACCGATCGGTTTCGGTTCGGTTTTTTAGAGCAAAACCGGTTCAAACCAGTTTGGCTCGGTTTTTTCGGTTTGGCTCCGTTTTTTCTGGTTTTTTCGGTTCGGGTTCGGTTCGGTTTTTCCGGTTCCAGGCTTAAAAAATCAAAACCGAACCGAACTGGTCGGTTTTTTCAAAATTTTAATCGGTTTTTTTTCACGGTTCGGTTTTTTCGGTTATTTTTTTTCTGATTTTCTCGGTTTAATCGGTTTTTTGGTTTTTTTGAACACCCCTACTGATTTGTATAGTGTGAAAGGATTGGGCATTAAATGCGCACCTTACCTGGTTGTTTGGAATTGTTATTCTCAAAAATTCATGAAATAATTAGCCCCATATTAATTTTTTGGTCACTTTGAACGACCACAAATTAGCAAAATTGATATGAAAATATTACATTTGATTTAAAAATAATAATGTCATACATCAATTTCTCTAATTTATATTTAATGAAATTAAAAATTAATGTGTTGGTTAATGAATGAGTATTATTGTAACATATACTAAAACACATCAGTGTTTTAATATGGACTGCACAGTGCAGTCCACAGTAAAAAAGGCTGAGTGCAGTCCACAGTAATAAAAGGCCGAGGTTTTTTTTTTTTCGTTTGGCTTTTTTTTTTTAAGCTATGTTTTTTTCTTTGTTTTTTTAAAGCTATTTTTTTTCTTTTCTTTGTTTTTTTTAATGAATATTTTTTTGTTAAATTTTTTTCTATTTAGTTATTAAACTTTCATGATATGGATTCCGGGTTTGACGGGTTGATTATAACATATACTAAAACTGTTTAGTCTTTTACTGTGGACTGCACAGTGCAGTCCACAGTAAAAAGGCTGAGCTTTTTTTTTTTTGCGTTTTGTTTTTTTTTAAAAGCTGTTTTTTTTTCCTTTTTTCTTTGTTTTTTTAAAGCTGTTTTTTTTTTCTTTTCTTTGTTTTTTTTAATGAATATATTTTTTGTTTATTTTTTTTAATGTTAAATTTTTTTTTATTTAGTTATTAAACTTTCATGGCACGGATTCCGGGTTTGACGGGTTAACCTGAATTTTTTTTCTGGTTTTTCTTTTTAATTAATTTTTTTATTTAATTTAGTTTGTTAATGTTAAATTTTTTTTCTATTTAGTTATTGAACTTTCATGACATGGATTCCGGGTTTGACGGGTTAACCCGGTTAATTCTGGGTTAACCCGTAATTTTTTTTTTCCTATTCAGTTATCAAACTTTCATGACACGAATCTCAGGTTTGACGGGTTAACCTGGTTTGAAGGGTTAACCCAGTTAATTCCGATTTTTTTCTTTTTCTTCATTAGTTTTTTTCTTCATTTAGGCTTTTTTTTCTTTTAAAATAATCTTTTTTTTGTTTAGTATTTTTTTTGCTTTTTTCTTTTTAATTATTTTTTAAAAAATTTAGTTTGTTAATATTAAATTTTTTTCTATTTAGTTATCAAACTTTTATAACACGGATCTCAGGTTTGAATGGTTAACCCAGTTAATTCAGATTTTTTTTTCTTTTTCTTCATTAGTTTTTTTCTTCCTATAGGTTTTTCTTCCTTTGTTTTTTTTCTTTTTAATTAATTTTTTTTGTTTAATTTAGTTCATTAATATTGATTTTTTTTTTAGTTATCACACTCTCATGACACGAAAAAAAACTTTTAATATTATAATTAACCCACAGTGAAAAGGTTGGGCAATTTTTTTTTTGTTTTTTTCTTTGTTTCTTTTTAATGAATTTTTTTTTAAGTTTGTTAATGTTGAATTTTTTCTATTTAGTTATCAAACTTTCATGACACAGATTCCGGGTTTGACAGGTTAACCCAGATTTTTTTTTCTGATTTTTCTTTTTAATTAATTTTTTCGTTTAATTTAGTTTGTTAATGTTAAATTTTTTCTATTTAGTTATCAATTTCATGACATGGATCCTAGGTTTGACGGGTTAACTCGGCTAATTCTGAGTTAACCCGTAATTTTTTTTTCCTATTCAGTTATCAAACTTTCATGACACGAATCTCAGGTTTGACTGGTTAACCTGATTTGAAAGGTTAACCCAGTTAATTCAGAATTTTTTTTTCTATTTCTTCATTAGTTTTTTTCTTCATGTAGGCTTTTTTTTCTTTGTAACCTAATTTGGTGGGTCAACCTAGTTGATTCAGATATTTTTTCTTTTTCTTCATTGGTTTTTTTCTTCCAATTTCATCTTTAAATATTGTAATTAACTATAACTAAAAGGCATCAGCCTTTTTTCTTCTAATTTCATGACACGAATCCTAAATTTAAAGGGTTAAACTAGTTGATTCAGATTTTTTTTTCTTTTTCTTAAGTAGTTTTTTTCTTTGAATTTCATCTTTTAATATCGATTTGATTAAGAATTAAACTTTATGAATTGTTTTGTTTATTGTTCATTAGATTATTGTGATCCCATGAGAGGATTTTACTGTACCCCTCCTTACAAAGCTCTATTTATCGAAATAATGCTTTGCTTTATTGTTTTTTTTCTTTTCAATTAATTTTTTTTTAATTTCATTCTGTAATATTAAATTTTTTTCTTTTTAATTATCACACTTTTATAACACGACCTTGCAGCCAAACCCATATCCAAGGCTCCGGGTTTGATGTTGCAACCAAATTTACTTAAACTTGAGTCATACAAGTTTAATATTATTATTAATATTATAAATATAACTTCTAGGTCAGGTGTAGCAGACAAACTCAATGCTCTTAGGTATAACTTTGCAGAAAGACCTAGCACTCTTAGATCTTAATTTTTTTTTTATATTTTTTATGTAAAAACATTTGACCCCGCAGCGTAGCGCGGGCCGCGTTCCTAGTCAATACTATTTAAGAACATATGGAACATTTCTCCTAATTCACCAAGGGTGATGAATCATCTCTTGATTACTTAAATACCTTCATGTAGTTCATGTTATAACCAATATCTGCTCATTTGTTACCCTTGATTAGAACAACGTGTAACAGAATCCAAACATAACACTCCATATATAAGATAACTTAGTGATCTCAAATTTAAAAATCACTTACACAATTGTCACGTGAGTCTTTTCATAGACATAAGTGATTTCTTTATATGAAATTCTCATGTGGGCTAGTTCAATGTACATGTCATCTGACAAGAAACTACATATTAGTTCTAGGTATCTCTCATATCTCAGCTTATGAGAACAACTGTTTTCTTTTATAAAGAAAATAACATGATATGTATCAGTCTCAACAGCTCTAATTAAATTTCAGTCTTAATAGAGCATTGATCAGGGACATTTAGGAACAATACTTTGATGTTATAGGAATCCTATAATTATAACAACTTTATAATTTTCTTTACAAAATATTTTTGTCCTAAGGACATTATCTTTACTTCAAATTCATTAATCAAATATTATATTCATTAATAAAATATTTGATGGATATTAAAGATAAATAAACTTTTATTAATAAATTAAATATATTTACATGAACAAAATTAATATCACATATAACTAATCGAATAACTATAAGTTATATTCCCAAAGAGTGAGTAAATAGCTAGTTTGATCATTACAAACTTACTATATCTCTAATAGATAATGTTGTCCAATAAAGTCAACTGTACAGTTTGATGGTGTTACTGCACACAACTTCAACCTGCTAGGAGGAGCAGTCCACGTTTGAGTCTTGCAGTGAGTGGAACCAAAAAAACCACACGAACACAAACTCACATACTCTCTCTCTTCTCTTATTCACGTTGTTTCCAAGAGCCTGTCTTTCAGTGCTTTTGTAATTGTAATTCCATTTTATGCAGATCGTGTTGACAGACATGTGAGGGGCAATGGCTTTTCTTTTGGGGCCAATGGGGCGGTGTGCATGTGCCTCTATATATCCGCCCCCTTTTAACTCAGCAGTGAGGCCCTTTCCTCTCTAGCTAAGCTAGTTTTTATACTACTTCCATATATCCAATATATAGTGTGCTCCAATGATTTCTCGAAAACACCAACACCCCATCATAAAGAAGTCTCCCCATCCACAAAATGTCCATATTTTTTAAAATGAAACTTCTGATAATACAGACATTCATGCCTTGATTCTTGAAGAACGGTGTTCCAAGTCTTTTTTTGAGTCAAGTAGTTGGCTCAGTTAAAATATTGTTGTCATTTTAATTTCCTGTGAAGGGTCTTTATTACCTGTGGTATTAGAGAGTAGGGTCCCTTACTAGTAGGGTGCATGGTTTGGCCTAAGTGGCTATTCTATCTCTCTCTTTTCACATGCTTAGTTCAAAGTCCTATATATGTGTGTGTGCTTATGCATTCCTCTTGGCTAGCTCAAATTGGAGCATTTCCATACCATTAACAGCTCTTTGTGAAGAGGGGTTGGAGCTGTTTTTTCTTCTTTGAAACACCAATGGCTGTTTTCTTCGTGGTTCTTGTGGTAGTTCTCTTTTTGTTCGGTATGTCCTCTGCTTTGTTGAGGTGGAATGAGGTGAGATATAGGAAGAAAGGGTTGCCTCCAGGCACCATGGGATGGCCAATCTTTGGAGAGACCACTGAGTTTCTAAAGCAAGGCCCGAACTTCATGAAAAATCAGAGCGCAAGGTGATGATTGTTTGCATGACTTTCAATTCGATATGTTGATGATGTTGTTGTTGTTGTTTCTTGCTGATGTCGGAAGGAGTTCTGTTCCTAGCTCTAGTTCATTTGGTGTGTCAACTGTTGATATATTACTTTCAAGTGATTTTTTCTTGGTTGAAGCTGTTCACCTCTTTTGTTTGCATCCCTGCTTGTTTATGGTTAGCTGACAATTGCTTCTAAAGTTATCTTCCTTTTTTTCTTTTTCCATTTCAATCAAAACATAAGAACAAGGACTTGTACCTTCGTTTTCCTTTTGGGTGGGGATTGGTCCCTGCTAACCCACAAAAGATACCTATATAGCTAAAGCCAATCTCTTAATGAAGCCTGGAACAGTTGCGTGAGGGTTTTCTTGTAAATTTAACTTGGTTTGTAATAATACTAACCACTAGACATCACATTCTTGAAATCTATCTATCTTCAGTGTACTTTTAAGATAAGATGGTTTTTTGTTTGTTTTTTATTAACCTTGTCTCGTAAAACTGCAGGTATGGGAGTTTTTTCAAATCCCACATTCTGGGGTGTCCTACCATTGTTTCCATGGATCCAGAGCTCAACAGGTACATACTAATGAATGAGGCAAAAGGCCTTGTTCCTGGTTACCCTCAGTCCATGTTGGATATCTTAGGCAATTGCAACATTGCAGCAGTTCATGGCTCCACTCACAAGTACATGAGAGGGGCATTGTTATCCCTCATCAGCCCCACCATGATCAGAGAACAACTTTTGCCAACAATTGATGAGTTCATGAGAACCCACCTCAGCGATTGGGATTCCAAAATTATTGACATTCAACAAATGACTAAAGAGGTACCTGCCATTACGCAACATATCAGGACTTGATCCAAGTTTCCCCGTATCGATAATGTGCATATGTAACCATTATTTTATGCAGATGGCCCTTCTTTCTGCACTCAAACAAATTGTTGGCATTGATTCTAGCTCAATATCTCAAGTATTCATGCCTGAGTTTTTCAAGCTGGTTTTAGGCACTTTGTCATTGCCGATTGACCTTCCTGGCACTAATTATACGCGTGGAGTCCAGGTAATTGATTTAATAAAGAATATGAACACTTCTATGTCAGTTTTTTTATTCAAGTTTTTCTTGCTGTATTGAATGTTTCACCACGTTACGCAGGCGAGAAAAAAGATCATAAGCATGTTTAGGAAGGTAATACAAGAGAGGAGGGCGTCAAGATTATCGCACCAGGACATGCTTGGTAAACTGATGAGAACTCAAGAAAATAAATACAAATTAACAGATGAAGAAATAATTGATCAGATAATCACAATTCTGTACTCTGGCTACGAAACGGTTTCGACTACTTCAATGATGGCAGTCAAGTATTTGCATGATCACCCAACAGTCCTTCAAGAGCTAAGAGTAAGCCTAGACCCACTGTTTAGTGTTGATACATTTTGTCACATTCCTGTGTTATCGACTTCATACTTCATCTTTATGCAGAAAGAGCATTTGGCAGTAAGAGAAAAGAAAAGGCCTGAGGACCCAATTGATTTGAATGATCTTAAACCGATGCGTTTTACTCGTGCCGTAAGTAGAGATTATAGTGGTCGATCATTGTCTGCTTACTGAGCTTAACTCGATCATTTGTTCTGTTTTATCTCATGCAGGTGATTCTTGAGACCTCAAGAATGGCGACGATAGTAAATGGGGTTTTGAGGAAGACTACTAGAGAAATGGAACTGAATGGTAAGTATCAAAAAGTCTAATGCTTTGTCTATGTGGGCTCAGGAAGCCGAAGCATGCCATGAGAATAGGATCATCTCCTCTTGTGGGCCTTTCAGCTATTATGATCTACAAGCCAAAGCCAATCCAGCCAGCCCATTCTCTTGCTGACCCAAAATCATGTTCATCAAGCAAGAAACTTGAGGTCCCACATTTGTTAATTATTTGCTTTTCTTTCTGTTGTTTTCACTCAGGATTTGTGATCCCAAAAGGATGGAGGATATATGTTTACACAAGAGAGATAAACTATGATCCACATATATATCCTGACCCATTATCCTTCAATCCATGGAGATGGCTGGTAAGTTGTTTGTTGTTGATAAAGTGCGCACTACTTCTCTCTGAAAAAACGCGACTTCCTTCAGTAATGTTTGCCAAATGCAGGACAAAAGTCTGGAGTCTCAAAACTATCTCTTCATTTTTGGAGGAGGTGCTAGGCAGTGTCCAGGGAAGGAGCTAGGAATAGCTGAAATCTCAACTTTCCTTCATTATTTCGTAACTCGATACAGGTAACTACAAGAACCCACAAGATACAAAATCACATTCTTTAGCGGCAAACAAAGATGACCTTAATTGGCTGTTTTCTGCTTGCAGATGGGAAGAGGTTGGAGGGGACACACTAATGAAATTTCCAAGAGTTGAAGCACCAAATGGGCTACACATAAGGGTCTCATCTCACTAACTAATCAGTGACCTGTGGGTGTACAGAAAAGAAGAGGGAGATAATGTTGTTCTAACAGAAAGTGAGCGACTTCAAGCTAGTGTTAATTTCCATTTTTGGCTATATAATAATCCTGTTCATTTTCCTTTTCTTCCCCTTTCTGCCTTTCTGGTAGGATATACAGCTTATCAAGTAATGCCACAGTATCCAAGCCTGAGAATTCCTTCATCTTCCTGCAGAATTTGCTATCACAATTTAACGAAAATAAAAATGGGATTGAGAGAGATGGGGCCTTGAGCCCTCTACTGTTAAAGCCTAGCCCGAAAGACAAGAAAGACTAGGCTCAATGAATGTTTGAACTTTGAACATGTAATTAAGTAAAGCCCTTGAAATAGAATGATAGCTTCATTTATGCCCAAACACATAGATGCTCTTACAACTTGTTTGCACTTTCTTTTTTCATTGGAAGACATTATAGACTTTGGCTCCGAACCTGATGGATACCCATTAAAGCCAATCAGAATGGGTTGAATATTCTATGAATAGTATATTTCGGGCAAAACTTGAACGCATAAAATCAGGTTTTTAAAGGATAGTCGATGCTACTTTACCCGATTCAGAACCCAACTTATACTTGATCTGGAATTTCTTCGTATAATATATACGAGATGAGATGCACGCGTGCTGTCGTGGGCTTATAAAACAAATACACTTGATAGTGTTATAATTGTGAATCAGCACTAAATAAGTAATAGAAATTAAAAGTATGATGGAGCAAATATTTCATGACGAAAAAAAAAGTTGTGTTGGTGATAAAAAACTTAGAGACTGAACAAAATGATTTGTAGCAATCTACAGTGTTTTGTGAGAAAAAATACAGTGTTTTCACCACATGATTTAGCTTTTCAGTTAATAAAATGAAAAAAAATACAAAGCTAAATTCTATACCAACTTAATATTAAAAAAAAAACCAACAAAAATAATTTTGGAAGGAAAAAAACCTGTGAGAAAAAACCGTTGTAGCAATTGACAATGTTTTGTGAGGAAAACTATAACGCTTTTCCATATAAAATAAAATAAAAAACCATTTAGAGAAATATTGTAGCAATCCACAATGTTTTGTGAGAAAAATTACAACGGTTTTCTCATATAATTTAGTTTTATTGTAATTATAATTCTTAACCAACTCAATATTCAAAAACAAATCGACAAAGATAATTTTGGAAAAAATCAAATGGAAAAACACTGCAACAATTCACAGTGTTTTAAAGAAAAAAAATTACAAAGCTAAATTCTTAATCAACTCAATATTAAAAAAAAAAATTCGACAGAGACAATTTTAGAAAAAAAAATAACAAAACAAACACCAAAAAAAGTAAAAAAAATTATGTTGGAAACACTGTAGCAATTCACAGTGTTTTGTGATGAAAGCTACAGTACTTCCCCACATGATTTAACCTTATTTGTAATGACTTGTAATTGTAATTCACAAACAACTCAATATTAAAAAAATCAAATTGAAAAAGATAATTTGAAAAAAATTATAACAAAAAAAAAACCATGCGGAGAGACACTGTAGCAATACACAATGTTTTATGAGCAAAGCTACAATGCTTTCCCCACATTATTAAGCTTTATTACAAAGTTAAATTCTAACCAACTCAATATTAAAAAAAAAATCGACGAAGATAATTTTGGAAAAAAATATCACAAAAAAAACACAAAAGAAACTGGAAAAAAACCATGTGAGGAAAAACTGTATCAATCCATAGTGTTTTGTGAGGAAAAACTTGTATGTACTTGTAATTGCAATTCTTAACCAGTTTAATATTTAAAAAATAAAATTGACAAAGATAATTTTAGGGAAAAACATAACAAAAACAGAAAAAAATCATGTGGGAAAAAACACTGTAGCAATCAACAGTAATTTTTTAGGAAAGTTACAGTACTTTCCTCACATATTGTAACTGTAATTTTTAACCAGCTCAATATTAAAAAATAAAATAAAAAAAGATAATTTCAGAGAAAATCATTAAAAAAAAAACCATGCGGAGAAATACTGTAGCAATCAACAATGTTTTAAAGAAAAAAACATTACAAAACTAAATTCTCAATCAATTCAATATTAAAAAAAATCGACAAATATAATTTTGAAAAATAAAGAAATAAAATAGAAAAACTATGTGGAAAAACATCGCAGCAATCCACAGCATTTTAAAGAAAAAAATTACAAAGCAAAAATTTTAACCAGGTCAATATTTAAAAAGTAAAATCAACAAAAATAATTTTGGAAAAAAAAGAAAAAATAAATGAAAACAAAAAGAAAAAATAGGAAAGTTGAAAAAAAAAGTAATTTTGAAAAAAAAATAATTTTGAAAAAAAAGAGAAAAAAAACGAAAAAAAAAGAAAAAAGAGAAAAGTTAGGAAAAAAAAGAAAAAAAAAAAAAAGAGGAAAGTATTGTGGATTACTGTTGTAATCCACAATGCTTTTGGGTGTAGAGAAATAGTAATTCCTCCACACCATTTAGAATATATTGTAATATATATTTATGTTTATAAGAAACTATATTCTTGAGTAATGGATACTTAAATGAATACACGAATCTGGTTGTGGTATCTAAAATCCAAATTCATCAGGATAATAGATCCAATATAGATAATAATTTTAATTTTGGGTATAAGCATCAATAATATTAAAACCTAACTTTTGAATACTCATTACCATCTCTAAATAGAATTTAGAATGCATAATTTTGATTCTATCAGGTTTGACCAGGTTGGTGTATCGATCGATCTTTTATTAAATCTGAATAGATTTGATTTTTAAATCGACCTGTTAAACCAGTCCAAGTTTAATACCTATATTACTAAAGTACCGTGTTGCCCTCATGTAAACAAAACACAAAAGGTATAGCTTTTTTGGAGAAGCCATTTTATCTTGTCCAAGTTTGGAAGGATAAATTCCTGGCCCATAAAACGACGATAAGTCTTGAGGCCACTAGCAAGTTAAGAATTAACATCGAAGGACCCTTCAAAAATAGTTGAGAAAGTTCACCATCGAATATTCATTCAAAAACAAAATTAAGTCTACAATTATTGAATAATCAGTCGATGGTATCACGCCGTCATCCAAGGCTGCTGAACCTCTAGTCCTCCACAAGGTTCCAAGTTAGGTCTAGACTTTCTGAAACTTCCAA
>Ga0307518_10002400_pt1 | contig 13679 bp, 10 predicted proteins | sample 25_EM_MG_FD_203889 | JGI IMG/M metagenome (GOLD analysis project Ga0307518, IMG submission 203889) | Populus trichocarpa ectomycorrhiza microbial communities from riparian zone in the Pacific Northwest, United States - 25_EM | ecosystem: Host-associated > Plants > Roots > Unclassified | place...
GCTCATTGCCATTGCCATCAGTGGTGAAGCTACAGCTTGAAATACATCAGCTCAATGAAGATGAGAAGGTTGATGTACCTAATGCACACAAAGTCCAGGGTACCCAGAGCATCAAGAAAACTCATCTTGAGGGGCTCCTTGAACCTGAACCACTACCACAGTCGGTTTTTTCCCACACACAGACAGTGAGGGCAAGGACGTGCAAAGCACCGAAAAGCGCACCCAGGTACCCCTGGCCCCCCCAGAGAGTGATTAAGAACGCCCTCACAGCTAAAAAGAAACAACGAACCTCAACACTCCACCCCACCACCAGCCAAAAACTCTACCATCCAAAAGAAAAGAAAATGGATCCACACCCTACCACCACCCACACTTTGACCATGGATCAAGTTCGATCCTGCCGAACCACAATGAAAACCATCGCCCACATACAACCCCCAGCTCCCTGCGACTGGCTGTCGCCAAAATGCTGTGATTTCTTCACGCCCACCCCGCCACCAGGCTTCCCAAAGACCCATCTTGCCCACCCTCTACACCTTCTGGATAACATCCCGGAAAAAACCATAGAGGCTTGGACAGCACTCCCAGATGAAAAACTCATCGCTAGAATTTTCGGACGACCAGTCCCCCCAGCCCCCAGAACAGCTCCCTCCCATATGAAGTCCTGACCACTGCGATCAACCACGCCCTGCATCACCGAGACCCTGCCTCCCCACTGGCAAAATGCCTCCCCCAAGGCTCCCCCCCCACCTCCACACCCTCCACATGTGCCCTGATAAGCCTTCCATCGAAGGAAGCCCACCAGCACCTTTTAGACAGGAGAATATGGGCATGCAGGTTCATCACCTTCAAAGTCTTCCCTTTCTCACCTGCCCCCATTCCATCTCCGCTCTTCACATTGAGTGGTTTCACTACCAGCGACCACTTGATACCCCGTGCAGCGCTTCTCCAAGCCTGGGGGGACCTGAAAAATGACCAATCCATCAAACAAATCTTACTCAGCCCTGCAACCTCCACTATAGAGCGGTACCAAAACACCACTTTAATCCTATTACGGCTAGAGAAATCTCGTAATGAACCACTAGACTGCTTCGACTTCGTAATCCATGCCACGGCCCCAAAAATCTCTCTTGAAGTATGGGCCAACCTAAAAGCCTTTCTTTTCTCACTCGAATATGGCCTTATGCCTGAAGGAAACCCCATCCATGTTTCCCACCTTCCACTATGTGCAATTTGCCTCTCTTGCTCCCATTTAGAGATGTACTGCCCTTTCCCAATTGTCCCAAACTGGTATGGCCCCTCTTAACCGAATACCACTAGAACTCCTTTACGAAAATAAAATAACCCACACTAGCACTAAGAAATACATGATATGAATACCCTTGCCCTGAAAATTCTAGACTGCACCTCATTACCCTGACACCAATGACAAATAGCCCCCACCCTGAACCCTCCAACCATAACCAACTGTGCACGGACACACCGCCCAAACTACACATAAAACAAACCCCAGATGCACCTGCCCTGTACTGAAACGACTCCCACACATGCCACCCACACTGCAGAACAAGCGTAAAGCGTCCACCTCCCCCCAGCGCCCCCCCGCCAACCTCATACAATAAACGGCCCGCGCATCTTCCACAAGGAGTTTGCAAGCCCCCAGGTGATGCCCACCACGTCAACCATGCCCCACCTACAATTCCCCGTGCCCCCAACCCCTCGTCAACTGGAGAGCATGCCCCCCCCTCTCCCCCCTCACAACCAAAGAACCCCCCTCACACCAGCCCCCCCTGCGGCTAATGACATTGTGATGAAAACCCCTAGTACCGAGGAGACCACTCCCACAGGTCTAGAAAGGTCCGTCCATGCCCCAAGTACTCAAACGCCAGCACCCCATGCTGCCCCTGCTACCTCCTGGCAGAAGGCCTCACCCCCCCCAACCGACGAAGACACCCTACTACTCGACCTCATAGCTGTCGCAGAAGCCAACAAAGGGATGGCAGTCCTAAGCTCCCGCACCCCCAGCACCCCCTCCATGTTCACACCGGCCCCAGCCGGGGGCTTCCCGATCACCCATAGAGGACTACCCGGAGAATTCTTCTACAACCTTCACCCAGAGTCCATGAAGGCATGGCTGTCAGCCAAACCAACCAAATTCTTCATTAGAGTCTATGACTATGATGGCTTTGACCAGACTACGCTACATGCCCAAATCATAAGCAACTTAAGAGCCGTCATAGGCGAGATCGCAGCCTCTAACGGTAGCGCGGGCACCTCATACCGCATCGCCCCTCCATCCACTCCACGCTCCAATAATGATAGCCCACCCAATACTTTTCTGGTGCACGAACTAGAACAACCCATTGCAAACGTCATACTTACGCAAAGGGTCTGGTCGGCATCCAAAATCACCTTCAAAGCCCACCCCTTCGAAGTGAAGAACATCCCCTCCCTGATCATCTGCCTGGCAGGTTTCATATCCCCAGATGATGATGCAGCTCTTGATACAGTCCGTATGATGTGGTCGCAACCAGAGATCAAAGAAAAAATATCCAAACTCCTAACCCTGCATGATCCAACCTTCTCTGGAGACGAAGCCCAAACCCGAGCGACAGAGGCAACTGCTGCCCTTATACGCTCCACCAGAGTTGAACTCCTTGATGTCAAGGTGACGGGAGGTATACCCTCTCCGAGGTACAACATTTTTGTCAACTCCCCAACGGACAACATGAGAGTGTGGACAAAAATTAAAGACCTCTTCTTCAACCTCCTTTACCCATCTCTCCTTAATGGCACAGCGAAACCAAAGAAGCTCTTCTTGTGCCAAATCTGTCACTCTTTCACGCACCTGCGTGGCATGTGCCCCCTCCCCGCGGTCCTGGGTTGGAAAGGCCCAAAGCACGCCCCAAAATCTACTAACAATACGAGGAATCCAGAAAAAGGAAGGGGTCACAACCGGAGGGGTACCTAACCTTTAACCGCAACTACACTTGATACCCACCAAACATATTAATACGTATACTGTAAATACTAAAACCAAGCCCTACTCAATGCCTGCCCATCCAACATTGCTAGGCTCTCCAAACTAACCTGAGTCATGTGAGGAAAGACCAGGCGGATACCTAAAACAGACGCCCAAATATACTGACTGCATGCAGGACAGGAAAGTGTCTGTCCCTCATGGTGAGAGCCAAAATGGAGACCTATTTAGGTCTAGGTGACCCGTTGGGTAGGACCCGAAGTCTACGAGTTCAAGCACAAGGAAGATGGGTTCCTCGTACGTGACCTCACATTAGACAACCGCCGCCGTGATAGCCAGATAAGCTACCCCTGGCCCATCCAAGATGTTGTAGGATGAGGGCTAAGTACCACGACATACCACCACTCAATTAACTCTGTCCACACCCTCACCCGGTTTTTCATCTGTCCACGGTCCCCTCGCTTCTGGCCCCCCTCCCCCCTTGTGCATGGAGGCGGCCCCCTCCTACTGCCAAAGGATCGACTGATGATGTGCCAAGAGGGTCTGGCAGGATTTCTGAACAGCAGAGTGCCTCACCAGAGGCTAACCCTGCCACGAACCAACCTGACCAAAATGAAAACTCGAACTCACAAAATAATAACACGAACAACCCACCCCCTTTTGTTGGTACCCCCCCAACAAGAAAAAATACAGAGCAAACACGGTGATCGCCTCGCTAAACATGAGAGGACGAACATCCCTGAACACAGGATCTGGCCCATTCCCAAAATGGTCCACTACTCTAAACATGCTCAGAAAAAAGAAGATCGGAAAACTCGCACTCCAAGAAACTCACCTTACGGGCGAAGTAGCCGATCAAATTGAGTCCCTCTTCACAAAACACATCCGCCTTTTAAACTCCAGCTGCGAGATAAACCCAACGGCATCTGCCAGTGTGGCCTTCGTCATCAACAAAGATCTCAGTGCTCATCCCGGGCAGAGCACTTTTCCTATCCATATCCTGGCAACGGGACAGCCTGATACACCTACTAAATATATATGCACCCTCCAATTTAAATGAACACCCAGCTTTCTGGAAACAGGTGGAACAACGGTGGCACGAACTAAACCTACCTGCCCCCCACTTCACACTAGGGGATTTCAATGTGACGGAAGACCCAATTGACAGAGCCCCAACACGCCCCGACCTCACAACAGCAACAAATGCCCTGAGAGAGTGCAGACAAGCCCTCAACATCCAGGATACCTGGCGCATAACCCACCTGACAGAACGATCCTTCACATATACCAGCGCTAATAACTCAATGTCAAGACTGGATAGAATATATTCCCAAGCAGAACTCACCCAACTCCTATATGAATGGACAGCTGAACCCTGCCAAGTCCCTACTGACCACAAACTAGTCACAGTGAGATATGCCCCAGCCGACTCCCCCTTCATCAGAAAAGGCAGGTGGTCATGGCCCCTAGGCCTTCTAAACGACACCAAACTAGGGAAACAAATAAAAGAGATTGGCCTGAACATCGAAGAAAGGATGACAAACCTCCACCCTGGGGACAGAACATCCAACCCCCAAACACTCTGGGAAGAGTTCAAAACAACGATAAAAATGGAAGCGATGACCGCCACGAAAACCCAAATCCCAAAAATTAACAAGCGGATCAATGACTTAAAGAAAGACCTGGCAACCCAACTGAGAGCCGAAAACATAGACCTTGAAGAGAACTCCAGATGGAACATAATCGCACTGGAAAAAGAAATTGAACACCTAGAGTGAAAGAGATACAAGTCGGCTCACCTATGCTCTCAAGTCACATGGCAAATGAAAGGTGAAAGCATAAACAAGTACTGGATGAGAATAAACAACCCCCAAAAACCCCATGACCTAATACATCACCTTAAAACCCCACCAAAAATAGAGTGGAAATGAGATCAGATAAAATGGCAGAGATAACCAGGAACTACCATAACGACCTCCAGAGCGTAGGACTGCTACACCAAGAGAACGACCTGAGAGCTGCCGCAATCAACGAAACGCTTGATGCAATCCCCAACTCCCAAAAATTACCTAACCCTGAACAGTCACCACTGAACGCCCCACTCACCAGATCAGACATAGATGACACCCTCAGGAACGTAAAACTTGGCACAGCGGCCGGCCCAGACGAAATACCCTATGAGCTATGGAAACACCTAGACAGAGACTTTGAGTCAGACACCAAAAATGAGGCCCCTGGTTTTGATGTGATGAAGTGCATGACCAAAGTGATAAACAATATACAAACTCACAGCATAGACCCATCTATGCAATTCACCCTTGGCCACATGTGCCCCATCTTTAAGAAAAAGGAACGAGACAACATCCAAAACTACCGCCCGATCACCCTGCTGAACACAGACTACAAACTCATGATCAAAGCCCTCGCAACCCAACTGGCCAAACATGCACACACACTGATTCACCCTGACCAAACGGGCTTCATCCCAAAAAGAACTATCTTTGACCCAATCAGACTTGCACAAACGCTCTGCACCTATGCCGATTACATGGAGGAAGACGGTGTAATAGTAGCCCTAGATCAAGAAAAGGCCTACAACAAAATAGACCACTCCTACCTAGAAAAGGTCCTCCAAAGATTCCAGCTCCCGGACAACTTCATCAACACCGTGAAATCCCTATATGGGAACGCGCACACAGCAGCAATAGTGAACGGGGAGATCAGCCCCACTTACTGAGTAACTCGCGGAGTACGCCAAGGAGACCCCTTGTCCTGCTTGCTCTTCGACTTGGCCATCGAACCTCTAGCATGTATGCTAAGAGCCTCCCCAGATTTAGCTGGCTTCCAGATCCCAGGAGCCCCAGGAAAAGTAATCGTTAACTTGTATGCAGACAACACAACAGTGTTTCTGTCCAACACCGACACCTATGCTGACCTACAACACATCCTGTCTAAATGGTGCCTAGCTTCAGGCGCAAAATTCAACGTAGAAAAAACTGAGGTAATCCCAATTGGCTGCCCAGCCCATAGAACCTGTGTAATAAATACGAGATGCATCCACCCCACGGACCAGCCCCTACCCCAATCCATCTGAATTGCGAGAGACGGGCATGCAGTAAGATGCCTTGGCGCCTGGATCGGCAACAACGTGAAAGAGTCTGCACCCTGGAACCCCATCCTTGACAAAGTGAGAAACACCCTACAAACCTGGGATAAAGGGAACATGGCCCTAACGGCCAAAAAGCACGTATTACAAATATTCACCGGTGGCATGACCCAGTTCCTAACAAAGGCACAAGGAATGCCAAAAGATATTGAACAGGCCTTAGTTAAAATCATACGAGAATTTATCTGGAGCTCGACTGCCCCCCCAACAATAAGTCTAAAATGACTATACGCACTAACCGGCGACGGAGGCCTTGAAATCCTAGACATCCCCCTAAGAAACAAAGCCATCAACCTAACATGGCTAAAAGCCTACCTAGACCTATCCCCCTTGCGCCCAACCTGGGCCCTTATAACCGATGCAATTATCAACCACATATGCCCTGACTACAGTTTTACTGACAAGAAACCAAATTTCTCTTTAACGTCATGGCCCCCCCCAACCCAAGGAAGAAGAGCGAACACTCTACCAACCTGTGTGCGAGATCTACTGAAAACCGCCCGAGAGTTGAAACTATCCTTTACCCCCATGAAGCTATCTAAGCGCTTAAAGTCACAATTACCAGCCTGGTACAACTTGGGCACCCCACCAAGAACATACAATAAGAGAAGAGACAACTGTCTCCAAACTACCCACAAAATACACAAGGTCAAAAAACTAGTAAAAACCAGTAAACGCCTCACTCGACGCGACCCCCTGCACCAGCCCCATAGGGATTGCCCATGCACTGACTGCCACAATGATAGAGAGAAAGGGTGCACAAACCCACATAAGTGTGCAGAGAATGCGAAACGAATACTAGACAGCCTAGCCCCCCTCTTCAACCCGAATATAAAACCCAAAAAGACAACCTCTCCCTCACCCACCACCGTCTGGAAAAAAACCGACAAGCAATCATCCACCACGGTGATGAAATCACCTTCGACCCGTCAATAACGATAAGAACGTTGCTCACGGACTGTTTCAGAATCTTCACAACTCCCAGACCCAACCCCCCCACCCCCTTTCACAGACATACTCGCCAAGGGATCCCCCCACAAATCACCGTCTACACGGATGGCTCCTGTATAAACAATGGAAACTATAACACTAGAAGTGGCGCTGGCGTCTGGTTCAGGGAAAACCACCCAAACAACAGGGCTTTACGTGTCCCAGGCCATGACCAGTCAAACCAAACAGGAGAATTAGCGGCGATAGTAATAGCCCTCCAATCTACCTCACATGAAGTCGACCTAACTATTGTAACCGACTCACAGTATGCCATAAAGTCCCTCACCCACTCCCTTAGCACCTTTGAGGACCAAGCCTGGACAAACGTCCCAAATGAAAAATGGCTACGGCTGGCCGCCTACCTCCTGAGAAAACAAGCTGCCCCCACGCACTTTAAGTGGGTGAAAGGCCACAATGGCAACAGAGGTAACAAAGGCGCTGACGAGCTAGCAACGCTTGGCGCAAACAAAGTGGAGATAGACGACATGGACCTCACGATACCTATCCTAGCGGAACCCTCCGGGATGCGCCTAAGCTCACTCTCACAAGCATCCACGTATAAATTCTTGCAATCCCTCACCCCTACCCCTGATCAAAGAAGATCAGAGCTCCTGCTAGATTGCACTAGAGAGGCCCTGAAGGACCTGAATAACGCCCCTCCAAAAGACGAGTCAATATGGAGAAACTTAAAACACCCCGACATAAAACAACCCATACAGTCCTTTCTATTCAGAGCTCTGCATGGATCCCTGAGAATCAGCGAGTTTTGGCACAGAATTCCGAATTTTGACCACCACGCCACGTGCATTAACTGCAGAGACACCACAGAATCCCTCAAACACATCCTACTTGAGTGCCCACATGGACAATCAGAAACAATATGGTCACTAGCAAGGTCGATCTGGCCAGAGTCTTTTGGTGCATGGCCAGCAATTTACCTGGGAACAATCCTAGGCTGTGGCTCTATTCGCTTCCCAGCCCAATGAAACAACCCATGCCCTGAGCGAGGAAGATCCCGTCTCCTCCGAATCATCATCTCAGAGTCAGCGCATCTCATCTGGGTCCTCAGATGCAAACACATGATTCAAGGCAAAGCCCATGATAGAAACACCACAACCCGACAATGGCTCAATAAAATCAACCAAAGGCTATCCTTAGATAAATACATTGCAACAAAGTGGAACAAAAAACCGATAACACAAGACCTAGTAAATGAAACCTGGCTACCGCGCCTACTCCAACAAACACCATCCCTCGAACAGAACTGGATAACTAACTCAGAGGTTTTAGTGGGTATAACGTCGTCCGTACCCCTGATTAACTGGGCTAGACGGACAACTCACAGAGCCCCACACACCCTGCATAATGCAGATAGTGTGTAAGAGCATTTTTCCTCGGACCAAAACCCAACTGGGCTTTCGATATAGTGTATTTGTTATGACCATGTCCAACTCCGGGACTTATCCGGTTACTCCGGTCGCATCGCAGCACTCTAGCCCAACTCTGGTCGCTCACAGTTACTCCGGTCACGGTCGCGCAGATATGCCTCCATTAAGTACGACCCTTGGACTATCCTCTGTTCGCTCGTTACCACACCTCGCTGTTTACCCTGCCTTGACATGAGTTCTCCGTGAACTCGATATATCCCATACCTTGTAGCATTTTCACCGGACCGGACCTGACTTTATTTTACTTGGACCTGACTTAGTACTTTCTCCGGTTATCCCTTGTCCGCTTTTTAGGCTGTTTACTTGTCACCGTAAGTACTCGTCCCTAGTTCTTACTTAGTATAAGCACTCTGTAGATTATCCTGTATTCTTCAGTCTGAAATCAACTTAGTCTCTACTCCAGTCTCTGTCTGTCTCCGACCCCATCGCCTTGACTGGAACCTACGCAAGGGATCAATACTCGACACCCTTGTCGTTGAATCCAATCGGTCTCAACTCCGGCCAGACTAATCCCTTGTCCAGCCCTCTGCCCTTCTCCTTCGTCCACTTTCGTCTGGACTTGACCGGACCCCCTACCGGAGTAGACCCGGACTTGACAGTATTTCAGACTCACACTTGTGTGGGTTCACTATCCCAAACCTTGTATGCAAACTAGTTTTCTATCTCTTATGACCATGACTACGCACTCTCGCACTTGTACCGCTGCAGCACTTGCTGAGGAAGCAGGTGCAGTAGATGACCTCCACCTCTCTGCTGCCCAACAAGCCCTGTCTAACTGCAGGCAACCTCCGGCTTCTGTTAGCCAATTCCGGAGCTTCACAGCTCAAAACCCCACAGCGTCTGTGACTCCGCATCGAGATGCTGCGTCCCAGAGCCTTCGTGGTTCTGCAGACTTAGGTCACCATGAATCTGTCTCTGGTGATCGGTTTCCCTACCATCGTGACTCCACCCCGGAGCGTCGTGAACCCGGTCACTTCCAATGGTTCGGCCCTGAGGACGGTCCCGGAGATGATCCGGACGACCCCGGAGATGACAACGACAATGACAACGACAACAAATTTCTTGACGCCACGGAAGAGCTAGACCCTAGTCTGGCTGTCTTCCACAATCTCGCCGTCGCCGTCAACCGCCTCTCCCGCTCCTCTCGTCATACCAACGACTCCTCTTCCTCCCGTGCCAAGGTCCGTGAGCCGGACACCTTTGACGGCACGGACCCCAAAAAACTCCGGACCTTCTTGGTCCAGTGCGAACTGTGCTTCCAGGATCGTGCTAAGGCTTTCCGCCAAGATAGGGCAAGGGTAACGTTCGCCCAATCCTATCTAAAAGGTATGACGCTGGAATGGTTCGAACTGGACCTCCTCAACTCCGGTAATCCGGCTGACCATCCACGTTGGATGGACAGTTGGGTCCATTTCGTAGCAGAACTCCAGAGTACCTTTGGTCCTCACGACCCAGTTGCTGATGCTGAGCACCAGCTCGAGCATCTCCGGATGAAAGACTCGTACCGTGTCACACGGTACATCGTGGATTTCAACCGACTCGCATCACAGGTCCAGGATTATGGAGATGGCGCACTCCGCCACCTATTTTACTCCAGTCTACCGGACCACCTTAAAGATGAGATTGCTCGAGTCGGGAAACCCCTGACTCTGAATGGGTTGAGAGCCCTTTGTCAAGAGATTGACGCGTGCTATTGGGAGCACAAAGACGAAATCTCTCATACGACGAAGAGCCAGCCTACCTCGTCCACTACCAAGCCCTCCAACTCCGGAGGCAACTCATCCAACTCCAGTCAGGAGAAATCCAAGGCCGGCAACTCATCCACCTCCGCCTCTGGCTCGTCCAAAACAACTAGCAACCAGTCCTCCTCTGGCTCTAGACCGGACTTAACCAACAAGCTTGGTAAGGACGGAAAGCTGACTGCTGACGAGCGCAAACGGCGGCTCGAAAACAACCTCTGCATGTTCTGCGGAGGTACCGGTCATTTCGTGGACAATTGTCCTAAGAAGACCAAAAAGGCCAAAGCTCGCGCTGTGGCCATCGCTGCTGAGTCCGGTAAGGCGGACTCGAACTCAGGTGCCAACCCCGAGTCAAAAAAAGAGTAAGCAGCTCCCAGCCCTCCGCACAACCGGCGAGCTGCGTTGACTCCGGAAGTGCACCCAAGGAGGCCCACCTCAACGTGTCCGCTCTTTATGACCCAAATTCCCTTATGCCTCATGTTACCCTCTTATCATTTGACTTACCTAAAACCCGCACACTTGTGGACTCCAGGTCCATGCATTGCTTTGTAGATGTACAATTCGCGCACAAAAACAATATCTCCACTTACTCCATTCCTCCGATTACTCTCCGGCTCTTTGACGGTACATCAAACTTTGTAATTACTCAAGCTGTCGACCTATCAGTGAAATTCCCCGCATCCGGTGATGTCACCCCTATGACCTTTTACTTCACTCCGTTAGACTCTGAATGCTCGATTGTCCTTGGACATAACTGGCTCACCTGCTACAATCCGTTGATTGATTGGGTACTGAGCAGTTTAACTTTCCGGACCCCTGCACCAAGTTTGCTAGCGCCCCCGTCGACTCCCTCTCTGGTTCAGTCCAGTAACCCTGTCTCCGGCCTCTCCGGCCAATCTGACCCCGGCCTCGCACCATCTGTCGACACTCCGGTTTGCACCTCTCCGCACATCTCTCTAATCAATGCAGCCACATTCATGCGTGCAAGTTAGAGGGATCCACCAAGTACCAACTTCAGCTGCGTCCCTCTGACTCAGTGAAGGCTCGTTCTTCCTCCGCCTCTACTCCGCCGGACTTGGACATTGTCCCTCCGGAGTATCGCGATTATGTGGATGTGTTCAGCAAGGCGAAGGCCTCTGAACTTCCCCCGCATCGCGACTATGATCTGAAGATCGACCTTGAAGAAGGTACCTCTCCACCTCTGGGAACTCTCTACTCACTGTCTCCAGTTGAGCTTTCCGCTCTCCAGACTTTCATTGACGAGAATCTTAATACAGGTTTCATCCGTCCTACCGCTTCCTCCCACGCTGCTCCAGTCCTCTTCGTAAAAAAGAAGGACGGCTCACTCCGCCTCTGCGTTGATTTCTGAGGCCTAAACAAAATTACCAAAAAGGATCGCTATCCACTCCCCCTCATTTCTGACCTACTAGACTCCCCTAGCTGTGCTAAGATCTATTCCAAGATTGACCTCTGGCACATGTACCATCTAGTCTGGATTGCTCCGGGTGATGAATGGAAGACCGCCTTCCGTACGCGCTATGGGTCTTATGAGTGGTTAGTAATGCCCTTTGGCCTCACTAACGCCCCTGCAGCCTTCCAGCGCTTTGTCAACACCATCTTCGCTGACATGCTAGATGTCTGCGTCGTCGTATACCTCGACGACATCCTCATCTACTCCGAGGATATGGAGCCCCACCAGCAGCACGTCCGGGAAGTGCTCCGCCGCCTCCAGTTACATGGCCTCTTTGCCAAACCAGAGAAGTGTGAGTTCCACTCGGACTCGGTAGAGTATCTTGGCTACCGCCTATCTCCGGACGGTTTGACTATGTCTCCAGACAAGATCCAAACCATCTCCGACTGGCCTGAACCTCGAAAGGTAAAGGACATCCAGTCCTTCCTAGGCTTCGCCAACTTCTACCGCCAGTTTATATTCAACTACTCGGACATCGTGGTCCCTCTTACCCGGCTCACCCGGAAAGACGCTCCTTGGAACTTCTCCGAGGACTGTCGACGTTCCTTCAACACTCTCAAGCACGCCTTCACCACTGCGCCCATCCTTACCCACTTCATTCCAGACACCCCTATCATCGTGGAAACGGATGCCTCTGACTATGCCGTCGCTGGCATCCTGTCTATTACCTGCGCAGACGGAGAGATCCATCCAGTCGCATACTACTCCTGGACTTTGACTGCTCCAGAGTTAAACTATGACACCCACGATAAGGAACTACTTGCTATCTTCGAAGCTTTCCGGAACTGGCGCCATTACCTCGAAGGCTCTGCCTCTCCTATAGACGTCGTCACGGACCACAAAAACCTTGAGTACTTCTCCACCTCAAAAGTACTGTCCCGCCGGCAAGCCTGGTGGTCTGAATTCCTATCCCAATTTAATCTTGTCATTCGTTTCTGTCCTGGAAAACTCGGTGCCAAGCCGGACACTCTCACTAGATGTTGGGATGTCTACCCCAAAGAGGGGGATAGTGGCTATGCCCGGGTTAACCCCCAAAACCTTAGGTCAGTGTTCACTCAAGAACAGCTCTCTAATTCTCTTCACGCTACTTACCTAGAGTTTCCAGTTGTGCAGTTGCTATCATGGACGTGGAAACACTCCACAGTGACATCCTTTCTGCACTACCCTCTGACCCCATTGCCCAGGTCCATCTCGCTGATCCACTGGACTCTCGCTGGTCCACCGACGAGACTGGATTCCTTTGACTAGACGGTCACATATACGTACCGGACTTGGATGATCTCCGTCTCTGGGTACTCCGTTATCGACATGATCACCCACTCGCTGGTCACTTTGGGCAAAACCGGACTCTAGAGTTAATCCAGCATGAGTATACCTGGCCTGGTCTCCGGACATTCATCAAGGACTACGTCCGGTCCTGTACCTCCTGCACAAGAGCTAAGACACCATGCCATAGACCCTACGGACTGCTGAAACAGCTCCCCGTACCGGAGAAGCCATGGAATTCCATCTCGATGGATTTCATTGAGCAACTCCCTTCATCTACTGGCTTCACAGCCATCCTGGTCGTGGTAGACCGGCTTTCTAAACAAGCCATTTTCATCCCTACTCACGACACCATCACTAGCCCGGAGCTCGCGAAGCTCTTCCTACTCCATGTGTTCTCCAAGCACGGTGTTCCCGCCCACGTCACTTCAGATCGCGGTACTGAGTTTGTCTCACACTTCTTCCGGTCACTCGGAAAAGCCCTCGACATGCGCCTCCACTTCACCTCCGGTTACCACCCGGAGGGCGATGGCCAGACAGAGCGATCCAACCAGACACTCGAACAATACCTCCGCATCTACTGCAATTACCAGCAGGACAACTGGGCGGACCTACTCCC
>Ga0307518_10002401_pt1 | contig 13671 bp, 8 predicted proteins | sample 25_EM_MG_FD_203889 | JGI IMG/M metagenome (GOLD analysis project Ga0307518, IMG submission 203889) | Populus trichocarpa ectomycorrhiza microbial communities from riparian zone in the Pacific Northwest, United States - 25_EM | ecosystem: Host-associated > Plants > Roots > Unclassified | place...
TTGTGAAATATGGGTCAAATAGCTAATATGAAAATAAATCTCGCAGTCCATCTAGTTCGGTCTTCGTGTGTTATTGATATTGTGGTGTAGAGTATTTTTAAAAGTTTTTTTTTCTTGAAAATACATAATATATATATATATATATATATACATATATTGATATTAATATATCAAAACTAATAAAAATATTAAAAAAATATAAATTTAATATTTTTTAAGAAAAACATATTTTTGAAAAAAAAAAAAAACAAATAGCATCGAATTCTCGCCTGGGCTAGGAAGAGAGGACAAAGTATTTGAAGAAAGAAGTGGCATGGAGTTGTTTGAGCGAGATAAACAATTTCTTACTTGTAGGAAAACATAGTTTTGTTTGTAACAATCGAAAGAAAGAAATTAGTAGTTTGATTAAAATATGTATCTACCTTATTTATTCTTGATGACACAGATTTTTTTCCTTACACCTAGACTTTAGATTTGTTGCGCTTTACAACTCAACATTGCTAAGTATGTCGAGGACTAGTGTAGAATTCTTTAACGCTACATCCTACATGGACTAACTCGTTAGTTTCAGTAAACTAAAAGGACTAAATCTATTTGAAAATACCTTTAATCTTCATAGTTTATAACATTTTTGGTATTGTTGTAGTGAATATTTTAAAAATATTTTTTATTTAAATATATAATAAAATAATAATTTTTTTAAAAATTTCGCAAGCATAATCTAAAAATATATAAAAAAATTATGAAAAGACACCTAATGCTTATCTCTGTCTCTCTCTCTCTGGTCTCTAGAGACCTCTGTCCCTATCTCTCTCAACCTTTGTATGGGCGTGGGCCAAGCTCCGAGTCAGTGAGTGCGTGGTGTTGTGGTGTGGTGGTGTGGGATGGTCCTTTCCTCCTTTTGATAGATCATAGATTGGATGAACAGATTCTTTCTCGAGTACTACAACTCTTTTAAGTTATAGCATTGCTAGCTACTCTCTAGAAACAGTAGTACTACCTCAACAGCAACAGGATCCTTAACTTCTTCACTAAACTCTTATCCCACCTGGCTCACTCTTTAATAAACCCCACTTTTCTGTTCCTGCTTTGTTTTTGCTGTCTGTGTGCTCTTATTTTTGAATCTGGTTCCAAGTTACCACTAATCTAAGTTACTCTACTTAATCAAGTAATTAACCACTTAAACAGACCCATTTTTGGAATACTTGCTACCTTTTCTTTATGTATAGTTAATCACCTGTTCAACCATGCTTATTCTCAAGAATCTTTTCTGGGAGTTCGGTCTTGTCTTAAGCTAAGTTGCTACTCTCTCTGTCTCACTGCTTCTGTGTTTCCAAATCTATCTTTCCTTGTTTAGCTTAATCTCTTTCTCTTCCCTTTAGCTCACTCTCTTTAAATTTTAGCTTGTGTAATAATTTATGGAAGACGTACTCTTGCTTCCAATATTTCTGCTTTCAGATGTGAAAATTTTACTTTAAAGCCTGTTGCTTTATTGCCATTCTCACTACTTTTGCTTCTAATTAAGATCAACTATATATATATATATATATATTTATAAGGATACATTTCCTTATCTTCATAACTAGATTTGATCTGCCTCCTACTCTACTAGCTACTTTTGCATCTGGGGTTTCTGCTATTGGTTAGCCACCGAAAGATTAACTCCCTTTTAGTGCTTGCCAGTAAAATTTGTCCCTCAACTTGAGACTAATTCTTTAGCACATCTTGTATTGTCACCACTGTCTGCTTCGGTTCTGATTCAAGGGCCAGAAAGGGTTGCTAAGAGTTGATTTTTTACTGTCTAGAAAGAAGTTTAGCTCATTTATTTGAAGAAAAGAAAATATGGGTTTGTATCATTTGGCTATTGGATTAGTTTCCTTGCTTTCTATGGTGAGTGGTGCGATGACCATAGGTGCCAACTGGGGAACACAAGCATCCCACCCCTTGCCCCCAGAAACTGTGGTGAGGCTACTTAGGGAAAATGGGATCCAAAAAGTTAAACTTTTTGATGCAGATTATGATACTCTAAAAGTTCTAGGTAAGACTGGGATTGAGGTCATGGTGGGTATTCCAAATGATTTGCTTGCTTCTCTCGCTGGTAGCATGAAGGCTGCTGAGAAATGGGTTTCCAGAAATGTCTCCGCACATGTCACCAACAATAATGTCAACATCAGGTCAAATTTGCTCTTGCTTTTATGTTTATATATATTTTGTTTCCTGAATTTGGCTGACAAGAAATTGAGATTATTGGCTGAAATTAATTGTTCGTTGTTCTTCCTTTGAACTGTTTCTAGCCATTATGTGACACTTTATCTTTTAGTTTGAGTTTTTTGAGAGAAATATTGCTGGGAGGATAAGGATGTTGCTTGGTCTTATGATCGGTAACTACCAATTCCTATGTGGTTAAATTCAAGGTTTCATGTAGTAAGTTAGATGCTGGGATGTTATGTCTTGCCTTCATCATTTTGAGAGCCTTTTCTCTGTGCCTCATTCAAATTTATCTGCAATGATGTCTAAAGCCCCTTTGTGATTGGCGACAGATTTTATCTGTACGTTATGCTGTGCCCCCCTTGATTTATTGCAGACTGACCAAGCAAGCAAAACAATTCAATTAGAATTTGAATTAACGAAAGCCTTTTTGTAATTGTTGATAGATTTTATCTGTGCATTTTGCTGTGGTCCCAGTAGATTGATTGCAGACTAACCAAACATGATCATATACTGCAAAAGGTTCCAATTAGAATTTGGATTGACTAAATTCAAGGTTCCAAATTCAAGCCTTTTTGGTATTGGGAGGATCTCAGGTCCTTTATTCTAGTGAAATTCAAGCCTCGTTGTTAGTCATGATTTATTGCATTTCTCAAGTGATCCCATCGGATGGTGGTGTTTGGTTCAGAAAGAGTTGAATATGACATCTTTTTGTCAATGCTTTGATTCATGTAAAAGGAATGAACTGGAAGAATTTATGATGGGTATGACAAACATAGAGTTGATTGAGTGAAGCATCATGGACTTTCTGACTTCTGTGTGCTCCAACATTCAGAGTTTAGGTGCAATCTGCATTTAGATTCCCACGAAGTCTTCAGTTTTCATAAATTTCTGTGATTTCTGTTAAAAGATTTTGGTTTCCCTTCATCTATTTTAGATCATAGAATGTAGCATCCAAATAGGAACCAAACTATAAAAGCTTGAAAAAGGCAGCAAACTGTGCCCGAGCCAACATCTCTTAACGACTACCTCTAGAAATATTAATGGTATGGGATCTTATTGGTAGAACTGAACTTTGAGGTCCCTTTTGTTTCTATGCTCAGCTAGAATAGATATTGATGGCTCTATTTTCTTTGTTGATCCCTTTTTTTCTTGTAGAAATCTCATATTCAAACATCCAAAATACAGACCATGTCATTCTTTCACTGTTCATGCAATCAGATGTGGATAGATTCCTTCAATACAATCACTCGTGCTCTCTACTCTTTTTACATTACCCTGAATGTGAAATTGTCCTGTAATTCTTATCTAAAAAAAGCTCTTGAAAAGCAAGTGCATTTAGTATTACCTATTAGTATCATCTTTAACGTATTGATGACAGATCTTTACGAATTTGGCTGATATAATCTGCCGCCCCCCCCCTCCCCCCAAAAAAAAAGAAAAAAATAGATCAAATGCCTGTACTTTCTAGATGTATGTTACGGAGATGATGGGCTTTAATAGATTGGACTGGCGCACATGCTTCTCTTGCATGTCCTGGAATTTGTCATAGCCATCTCCCAGACATGTAGGTTCTTCTATGCCTCGACATGAAATGTGTACTCGAACATTTTCGATGTAATTATATTGTCTAGATAGAGAGTTGATGAAACCTCTGCAGGTTTATAAGAAAGGAAAAATGGTTCCCATAGGCTTCTGCTATTTCACCCTGTCATTTGAAAACTTGACATTAGGATCCATGACTTGACAATGTAATTTTATGCTTTTTGTCTAACTCATCAAAATTTTCTTGTACAGATATGTTGCAGTTGGAAATGAACCTTTCTTGCAGACGTACAATGGAAGCTTTCTCAGAACAACCTTCCCTGCTCTCCAGAATGTCCAATCTGCTCTGATAAAAGCTGGGCTTGGCAATTTAATAAAGGTCACTGTCCCTCTGAATGCTGATGTCTATGAGAGCTCAAGTGGTCTTCCTTCTGGTGGTGACTTCCGAGCTGATATCCATGATCTCATGCTTACCATTGTAAAATTCTTGAATGATGCCGGTGCCCCCTTTACTGTGAATATCTATCCTTTCATAAGCCTCTATATTGATTCCAACTTCCCGGTTGAGTATGCCTTCTTCGATGGCAATGCAAATCCTGTAAACGATGGTGGCACATCCTATTATAACATGTTTGATGCTAACTATGATACACTTGTGAATGCTCTACAAAAGAATGGGTTTGGGAATCTACCTATCATTGTTGGAGAGATCGGATGGCCAACTGATGGAGACAGAAATGCTAACGTAGAATATGCCCGGCGTTTCAACCAAGGTTTCATGTCACACATTGCAAGTGGGAAAGGAACCCCAATGAGGCCTAATGCCGGTATTAATGCCTATTTGTTCAGTTTGATTGATGAAGATGCTAAAAGTATTGATCCTGGAAACTTCGAACGGCATTGGGGGATATTTACATTTGATGGAATACCCAAATACAGTCTCAACCTTGGCACAACAAACACAGGAGCTTTAATTCCAGCTAGAAGCGTCCACTACCTGGAAAGAAAATGGTGTGTGATGAAGCCGTCGGCCAAGCTTGATGACCCACAAGTGGCACCAAGTGTAAGCTATGCGTGTGGACTAGCAGACTGTACTAGCCTCGGTTATGGGACATCATGTGGAAATTTGGATCCTAGGGAGAACATATCATATGCATTCAACAGCTACTTCCAGATACAAAATCAACTGGGAGATGCATGCAAGTTTCCAAACCTGTCGACAATAACCAGGACAGATCCATCAACTTCAACTTGCAGATTTGCGATAATGATAGAGCCATACTATGGTGGCGCGGGACAGACATTCCGGTATGGCAAGAAGGTGGCCTTGGGTGGTTTGATTGCTCTATTTTTCCTAACGATTGTGTAAAACATGAAAGATCCCCCTCCTAACCTTCTTTTGAGGTAGCAGTTTTCCTCAACTATTCTCATTAATTAATTTTGGTAAGGGAAACTAGCTAGCCAAGAGCGATTTCGGATTTGACAAGATTGTATTTTTTCCTCTTTTGTGTTGGTGATCTAGAAACCAAATGTTCGCATTCGGATGTCTCAAGTATTTATTTGTGATAAACATGCTTGCTTAATTAATTAATATGATGACTGATCAGTTGTATTAGAACCTGGTTTGGGTTATGTCTCGTGTCAAATTATTTTTTTTAATCAAAATATTACGCCCTCTTTTGAATATACTATTCACTAGCATAAGAAAAAAATATTTGAATGCTGAACAAAGAAAATGAGAATCGAATAGAGAAAATCACAAGAGAAAAAAAAAACAGATTTCTAACCTTGTAAAAAAATATTAGTGAAATGAAAATCAAATATTTTACAAATATTAAAAAGAAACTATGAGCGTGTAAAACCGAGTGTTATTCGGAAACGGTACATAGACAAAAAAAAACTATAACGATGATGATGGTTATAATATACAAGCAGCAAAGCTGCAAAAGGAAATGTTGATAGCAGACTTCGAGATCCGAAAACCGTTAGGAAAAAGAAAATTCGGTAGTGTATCTAGCCCGAGAAGTGAAGATCAAATACATAGATAATGTCTTGGAATGACGAACCTTTCAGAGAGCTCAGGAACTCCAGCTATCTCACCGAGCAAAAAGCCGCCACCGTCCGTCTCTCTCTGGATTAAAGCGTTGTTGTCGTATTGTTTGAATGCTGATATTTGCAGGGTAGATTGAGAATTGCGGATTTCGGACGGTCATTGCAATCATGGAGTAAGAGACACACAATGTGTGGAACTTTGGATTACTTGGCACTGGAAATGGTGGAGAACAAGGGTCATGATTATGCTGTTGATAACTGGACTTTGGGGGTTCTTTGCAGGAATGTAAGGCCTGGTTTTTTTCTTGAAGAGCAAGTTAGTAAAGAAATGAATTTGTTCAGATACAGGGAGGACTAAAGGGCCTAGAGTGGTAATGTTGGCCTTGAGTGCATGGCCTCCCGTCTCAACCAGGTCCTTGCTAACTGAAAGACCTTGCCTTCCTTCTGCATCTTCCTTCAGATGCATGCTTTTGAAGCTTCTGTTGTCCACGCCTTGGTGAGTTTAAACAAGCTGTAAATATTATTAGTGCTCTGCTTTGACAAGTATGGCTCTATAAATTCACTGAATAGCAAAAAAACTAATAGGACAACACATGATTATAGGGACTTTAGATTGCGATTAGTTGAAACAAATATCTGAAAAAAAAAAAAAGGGTAGTACCCGCTTCATTTCATACTTAGAGCGCCATCGGTCAAGCTTGCAACTAGATAGGAGCATTGCTGCTGCTCCCATTGTGAAGAAACAACTTGGAAGGAGCATGTCCATATCATTGCCACTGTACCACGTAGAACTCACCACTTATGTGCTCACTACCAGTGCATAGGAATGAGGATAGGCATTCAAAAGGTCTTTAGCTAGATCAATAGCTATAATGCCAGCTGCACATCCCATTCCACCGAGATTAAAGCTATTAATATCATGCCTAAGCTTGTAGTGATTGATTACCATTGATGAGAGTGATGGGGTAGTATTTAGGATCCCACAGTTGACAATAAGAATGTTTATATCCTTAGGCCTTATTTTTGTGGCTGCAAGAAGGTCATCTACAGCTCCAAACATGACCATTGCTGCCTCTTCACGGCCATCCTTCAGTGTTATCTTGTGTCCAGGTTGAAAAACTATTCTGGGCATATAGGTCTCATCTCCAATGCCAGAATTCTTGAGAGCTCGGTGCTGAAATTTGATTGCGGCATCATTAAATTTGCCTGATTTTTATTTGCCAACTCAATGAGTTCATCCTCTGTAATCTGTACACAACATAACAAGGAATTACTGTTGTTCTTTCTGTCAGTCTATTCGCATAGTTTTTGCTGATAAGATTATGATATTTAATGTCAAATGCCTAACAGAACAATCTAGGAAGAGTAGAAGTAGAAGTTGATTACCTTGAGCTCATCTGGTGCACGAAAACATGCAAAGTCGACCAAATAAGTAGACGGTGGGGTTAAATCAAGATAAATGTATATGATTAAACCCAAAAATCCCACAATGAAAAGTGCATCAATGGGGTCACGTTTTAGGCAGAAATCTTGCCAGATGAAGAGTTTTCCAATCTGAGCACTGAGGATCACTATGAGAACTGGTGCTGTTAGGAAATAAAACATAGGGCTAAGGAGATAAGAATATCCCGGCTCGACATATTTCAAGTTAGCTGAGTTCAGGAAATCTGGCAATCCCGTGACAGAGAAATTCAAAGAACCAGCATATGGACCTGAATTCTCTACACCTCGGTTCACAATTTCAGTGGATAACTACTCCTGCTGTCTTTCCATGGGAAGTAGTCTGATGAAACTAACTTTGATCAAGAAACCAAGAGGCAAAAAAGAAAGAAAGAAGGAAAAATAACCCGAGCCTGGCCAGCATGGGAAGTGAAAGGGGTGTGAAGAAAGAGGGTTTGCAAACAGAATCGATATATAGGTCTGGTAGGAAATAATATAATAAAGCATGGAGTTAAGTTATGGGTAATACTAAGTAGGAGGAGAAGCTAACAGAAACAGGCAGGCTCTTTGTGCTTGAAAGCAAGTGAACAGCAGATTTGTATCATCCAGAGAACCCATGCGTGGGGGAGATGTTTTGCTTTGCTACCTCGCAGAGAGAGGGAAAGGGAGAGACTAGAGAAAAAGTGGAGTTTACATGATTAACATGTGTAATTATTCTTCTACGTGAAAGGCAACTTCAAAATGAATGAATTAGTACAGATAGTTAAGTTAATGTGTATGTAGTTTAGTTTTTGCGGATACGGTTTGAAAAGGTGAATTCAAGAAAAAATATTAATTGTATCTTTTTCTCGTAGTTCAATCTTAAGAGATAGTTGATCGTGAGATTTTATTAAAACTATAATTTATGTTAATTAACCAAAGATAAAACGCAAATAGTAGTTTAATTACTTTCTCAAATTAATGGTCTCTCGTATAAATCTGAGGTGGAGAATCGGGAGGAGGACTAATCGCTGGGCTTGATACTGGATCACAAGGGGGGTCATTTGGACTGTCTTTCAGAATACTTACTATCTAGGGGCTACTTAGAAGAGGCCTCTTCCCATGAGCTGAGAAAATGGCTGCAAGTTGGCTGGTAGGAGTCGTCTTCCAAGAATGTAATCGTCATCATATTTCTAGGCAGGAAGGACCCATTTCCGCTAGTGTAATCATATGAGCGCTGCCTTGTATATTATATCCAAGTAATGTGTACTTCAAGGGAAGGATGGCATGGCCACACGCATGTTACTGTGCAATCATCACCCATAATGATCCACCTAACAATCATTTCACTCACGAGTTATCCACCATTTGCTTCTTACATTAACCTACTAATTTACCAATTGTTATTACGTACCTTACACACGCAGACAGAAGATATATATATATATATATATATATATTGAGAAGTTAAGAGAGCAAGCTAGCTTGTGTTGATTACTACTGCCTGCCTAAGATATCTGCATGCCAACATACAGCCATGGAGGTATGCCGTTCTTCTCATTCTTTACAATTTGGATTCGCCTTCACAAACCCTTTGTTTTGATATATACCATTAGCGTATTGCATGATAGCAGGTTATCGAGTTGAAGGTGCATCTGCATTGCAAGGCCTGTGAGAAAGCAGTACGCAAAGCCTTGTGCAGGATCAAAGGTAATAACGAATGCACCAAACCCATAGTAAACTATTCTCTGTCATTCAAACTTATAATTGAGGGCATGGCTGAACGATGAGTGATCACTTTACAGGGGTAACATGCGTGCAGATCGATGGTATATCAAACAAGATTACAGTGATGGGGTATCTGGATAAAAAGATGGTGGTGAAAGCCATTTGGAAGACAGGGAGAAGGGCTGATGTGCTGCCATCTTCTCCATCACCTCGCTTGGAGGCACCGGCGCCTAGTCCTAGATTGCCTACTGGCTTTCGGTGCATCATTCCAGCTAAATGGTGTTTCAAGAAACCAAATACCATTCCCAGAAGCACTGCTGTAACATCATGAATAAATTGTACTAAGATATCGATTAGAATCTTAAATAAAATCATCTAAGTAACACCATTATTTTAATTTGTGCAGGAAACATATTTTATTAACCCTGTAAAAACTTAAATAGTTAAGTAAGGTTCAAGATGTGATTGAAGGTGTTTGAGATTGTGGCGGGAGTGCTTTTTAAAATAGCTTTTCGCTGGAAAATACATTATAATTTTTTTTATATCAGTAAATCAAAACAATTAGAAAACACTAAAAAAATCAATTTAATGTTTTTTCAAGGGAAAAATATTTTTGAGAAGCAACTAAAAACAAAATCAAATTAATGATGATGAAGAAAAGTTGGCACAAATATTGCAGAAAATGCTGGAAAAAAATATTGTAGCTGTTTTCAGGATGGAATCGGAAGCGAATAATGAGGAATATTAAGAAGAGCCGAAGCCAAGAAAATTGATGATGATGAAGATGTTGCTAAATCTTTCTTCCTTAATGGCTGTTGTTTAGGTATTCTTTTAACATTTTGTTTCGGTCACCATTAAATCAGATATTAAATACCATCTTCTACTTTCTAGCTCCTATATATATATAAAAGGGTAAAATGCTTCTCTTCTAGTTGTTTCAGGGTAGCTATTTTGTTGATCTTAATCTTTAGTGAATTGTGTCGAAGAGTCTGCTTTGTATTTGAAGTCTTGAACGGGTTAAACCATTAAAACCCCCATATTCTTCTTGGTTTCTTGAAGTCACCCATTACCCTAATAACAGCTAAGAAGTGCCATTGATATTATCTTTGAGTTTGTTCTGTCTATATGTGATAATATAGAAATTAAGGCATTTTTAGGTGATTTTTCATAATCTTGATGCCTAGTTTCAAAACCATCTACAAACACTCAAAATAAGGATAAGTTGATGTTTTTTCAGTTCAAAAAAACTTTGAAAAACATTTTCAAACTCAGTAACATTGCCAGCCTAGGGGATTACTAATTGTGTTTCATCCCAGCCTGTAGGGCGTAAGGCATTGGCAGTTGAGTTTGAAATGGTACGTATGTTTTCAGCTCGAAGCTAAAACATGGTAATGGCACGCGATGTTACAAACTTCACGTGGCAATACAAGTTAATACTTCAGTGTTCCACAAGTGAACTTTTAAGATGACGCAGGTGACTACAGATCATGCAAATTAGATGCGAACAAGAGAAGCAATGCAGCTCATGTCAAAGGGAGCGGAGCAGGTGGAGTTAACATGATAATGGCACTCGATGTTACAAACTTCACGTGGCAGCAGAGATACTGTCATGTTGTCAGCTTGCCATAGACCCAGAATTTCCATTTGCAAAGAACAGAGATTGGCAAGACACGAATGTAATGCAGTCGTCACGTGGACATTCTTAAATAAACAACTTAAACCTTGCTATTAAGGAAAGGGAACAGACAACTTTCTCCTGAGTAAAAAGATTATCATTCAATAGACAGACAAGATCTAGCTCACAAATATGGGATTTTTGTTAATGATAGAAGGTATGATTTATCAAATATGTCTGGATGAAATAAAACACAAAACAGGACATAAATCCCTCCTCTAGTTATGTTTCAGTAACCAAAGGTTCATCTTTCTAAAACACATACAAAATTTGAACAAACACAAACAACAAACTTTAATTTCAGCTATCAGCCTTATTCTAAGCAAAATGTTGTAGTTTGCTAATCCCAATCCAAGACACCTTACTCTTTTAGATGCCTTGAGCAAACTTTCACCTGCCATGGAGAATAATGGAAACATCAGGCTTGTACACCAGGAGGACTCCATTTGGGTTAATATCAATTTTCCTTTGTGTGCTGGAATTCTCACACTATGCTAACATAAAACTATTCAAAACAATATTCCAGTACATTTACATGGCAAACTGTATTTCTAAATTTCCAAGCATCACTACTTGGAAGTTATTTAAGAGAGCATTAAACACTAGTGTAGACGTCACATGTTTTCTCCATACTAAACTAGTCCCTACCAAAACACAATACTACCAAAGACACGACATCATTCTCTTCTGTAGCGTTACCATGTTTGCAAACTCTGAAACCACTACAAAGAAAGAAAAAAGAAAGGAAACAATAATAATAACAAAAGAACAAGATAAGAATAAAGACAAGATGTTAATTACAACACAAAGTTGTTATCACATTGATCATGCCTTCACAATTTTGTTCCCCAAAGCCATCCCTGAATCCATTAAGGTTTAAATAAAGAAAGAATCGATCAGATAAGTATCTCCACCACAAAAAAAAGAATTGCAACAATACCAGGATAACATTATGTTAAACCCCAGCTAAGCAACCTGTGATCGAAGTCTTAAACATGCAGGCATTCTCACAATACGATAAACATGCAAATTAATCCAAGAACATGAAACCTTCACTCAGTCAACTTCACTTTTGGTTTTTTGCAGAAACATAACATGGAATGCAGATTGAATTGTGCACACAAACCTTTACTTAGGAGGTCGAAGAAGCCGACGCTTTCATCCCAGCAGTATTCGGAGCACCGCTATCCCCTGCTGATGGAGGCACATATATCCTTGCTTTCTTGAGAATTTCAGCAACAACCCAATGCTTCCGTTTACTTAACGGCCTCGACGGATCCAATCTAACCTGAAAATCCAAGCATTTCCACAAATTCCGAAATCACCACTGATTAATTATCAAAGTTTCGTTTTTTTTCTTTTCATTTTATTTATCAAGAACCAATTTTTTTCGTTTAATAAAATTATTAATTGAATAATCAATCAATGATTCAAAATATTAAGCAAAGAAAAGTAAGAAAGAGAGTTAGAGAGTACTGACTCGATCGCCGATGTTGCAGAGGTCGTTTTCGTCGTGAGCCATGAACTTGGAGGTCCGCTTGACGTATCGATTGTAGAGCTTGTGGTGGAACAGCCTGTCCACCGCCACCACCACCGACTTCTGCATCTTGTTCGACACCACCATTCCCACCACCGACTTCATCCTCTTCCTCTCCCCCCCTCACTCTCTCCAATAAAAAATCCTTAAACCCTAAATCCTCACTAATTCTATTTTATTTTCTCTCTCTGCACTGTTGCACTTCAGGTACTAAAACGAAAATGACGTTTGCGCCCTTATTTTCTTAGAGAAATCTCTATTTAGTCCCTAAAGTAATGTGTATTATCCTACTATCAATCAAGCTTCAAATATTATGGTTTTATCAATTGAGTCCCTAATGTGTATCGATTTTACCTCAAGTTTATCAGCATCACCCCTCCAAGCTCCATCTATTTTTTTTAGTAGCAATAGCAAGATTTTGTCCAATTTTGAAATACTTGATAAGTTTTCCAACCAAAAACTTTTGATTTTATCAATTAAGTCCCTAACAAGTACTAATTTTACATCAAGTATAATTTATATCAGATAAAATCACCCCTCCAAGATTCATCCATTTTTTAGTAACAATAGTAAGATTTTGTCCGGTAAACATGTATTTGGTAGGCATTGCCATCAAAATGCTAGAGTAAACAAAGATCAATTTTAAAGAACAATTTCATGTCAAAATATAGTAATCTTTTCTTTTGTATAAGCAAGTGAAAAAACAAATGTAGCTTTGGTTTAATGCTAAAATGATTTTTTAGAAAAAATACAGGGATTGTTTAATATTTTGAATGAAAGTAGTTAATGAATATGTCAGTTAAGGGTGAGAAAAAAATCGAAAAATCAAGAAAACCGAGAAAACAAAAAAAAACTGAAAAAACCAAACCATGAAAAAAAATCGATTAAAATTTTGAAAAACCGACCGGTTTGGTTCGGTTTTATAAGTCTAAAACCGAACCGAACCCAACCGAAAAAAAAACGAGCCATACCGGAAAAAAACCGAGCCAAACCGGTTTGAATCGGTTTTTGTCCTAAAAAACCGAACCGAAACCAGTCGGTTTGAACTGGTTTCAGTTTTTTTTTTTAAATTCGATTTGATTATTTTTTTGGATAAAAACTGAATCGAACTGAAAATAATTACCCCTGATATCATTAGTAGGACTTTCCAAACCCTCCCTTCCAAATTGGATGAACGATGAGCTACTATTAAAAGAATATTATTCAATGTTGATTACTTTTTATTTTATTTTTATAAAAGCAAAAGTTTTGGCAATCAATTGATAATGAGGTAACACGTTAGGGGCTACATTGAAGATTCACCATTTTTCTTCCTATTATCTTTCACGAATCTATAAGGTTAACACAGTAATTAGCAATTTAAATGGAATTCTTAATTCTTTTTTTTTTTTTATTATTATTATCCAGTACTGAGAGTGAAAGCTAAAAAACCGTCATCCTCTTGGCTTTGCTTTTGCTTTCCCTCTCTAGCCTTTAAGCTGAGGTTAGCTTTTATTTCATCACAATT
>Ga0307518_10002402_pt1 | contig 13669 bp, 11 predicted proteins | sample 25_EM_MG_FD_203889 | JGI IMG/M metagenome (GOLD analysis project Ga0307518, IMG submission 203889) | Populus trichocarpa ectomycorrhiza microbial communities from riparian zone in the Pacific Northwest, United States - 25_EM | ecosystem: Host-associated > Plants > Roots > Unclassified | place...
ACACTCACCACTCACGACCACCCGGACCGAGGTGCTACCCGCGCGGGAGATCGTTCCCTCTCCAGCGGGAGGGCCGGGCCCGCCGATCGCGAAAGGCTCGATTCCAGCCGGGACACACCCGGTTTCTGGAGGGAAGTCATGAAGATCAAGGCCAAGATCGCCGCCGTCGCGGTACTCGCCGTCGCAGCGGGAACGCTGGGGGCGACCCAGGCGACGGCGGCGCAGGTCCCGCCGTCCGGCTCGGTCGTCCTCGGGTCGGCGGGCGGTCCGCTGACGTTCCCCGCTTACGAAGGCGAGCCGGTCCGATTCGACTTCGCCGCCTACGGGGAACCCGGGAAGTCTTCAGGCCGGTTCCACGTGAATCACCTGACCAAGGATGGCAAGCTCGTCGCCGATTTCGACGGCAAGGTCGACTGCGTCTCGCGTGATGGCGACCTTGCGATCCTGACCGGCGTGATCGAACGCGCCGACATCCCCGCCTTCCCGGTGAACGTGGTCGGCCGCCGCGTCGGTTTCTCGGTGCGGGACGTGCCGCGCGGCCACGACCGGATCGGCTGGAGCTGGGGGTACGGCGGTTTCGAGCAGGACGTCCTGCCCTGCACCGGGCCGATCCCGTTCTTCGAAACGAGCACGGGCGGCTATCTCGTGCGCTGAATCGGCTTGACCCTCTCGCCACGGGAGGGTCGAGTCTTGGGCGCATGAAGAATCGGACCGTGTACCGGGCGGAGGACGGCGAGCACGTCGGCTACGTCGTCCCCGCGCCGGAAACCCGTTGGCAGGCACTGACCGTTTTCGGCTATCCGCTCGGCGGGCCCGCCGCCTTCGACGACTCCGTCGCGTTGCTGGAGGCGGAGGGGCTGGCCATCCTCGCCGAGCGCTGGTCGGTCAGGTACGGCGAAGACTGGTTCACCTGCAGGCTGGTCGAAACCTCGCCTGAAGCCGTCGTCGTGCGGATCGAGGACTTCGGGGCCGAGGACTTCGGCAAGCACATCAGGCTCGAGCGTCCTGGACCTGAGGTGTTGAAGCGTGCTTGATCGCGCGTAGGTCGGGGGCGCCGTCGAGGAATCCGCCGATCGGGTCGTCGTCACCGGCGAGGCGGACCGGGTCTTTGCGTGGCTGGTAGACGTCGCGGATCACCAGCGCGCAAAGGCCGAGCACCGCCAGGTCGCGGACCACGACGGCGCCCAGGAACCAGTCCTGGGGCAGGCCTTTGTTGTCGACGCCGAGGTAGTACATCATCCGCGGCGCCCAGACCAGCGCGTCGAGGATCATCCAGCCGAGCAGCAGCCGCCAGCGCGGGATCGCGAGCACCGCCAGCGGGACCAGCCAGAGCGAGTACTGCGGGCTCCACACCTTGTTGGTCAGCAGGAACGCGGCCACCACGAGGAACGCCAGCTGGCCGAGCCGCGGACGGCGCGGCGCCTTCAACGCGACGTAGCCGATGCCGGCGCAGGCGGCGAGGAACAGCAACGCGACGACGGCGTTGAGCACGACCGGTGTCTCGCCCGTGGCGAGTTTCCCGTCGAAACCGGCCCAGCCCGACAGATGGGAGATCACGTTGTAGAGCGAGTCAGGGTCCATCGGGCGCGCCGTGTTGAGCCGGAAGAACTCCCACCAGCCGGTCGGCGCGGCGAGCGCGAACGGGACGTTGACCACGACGAACGTCGCCACGGCGAGCCCGGCGGTGAGCGCCCACTGTTTGACCTTGCCCGCCCGCAGGCACAGGAAGAGCAACGGGATGAGCAGGAGCAGCGGATACAGCTTCGCCGCCGCGCCGAGCCCGAGCAGGAATCCCGCGATCTCGGGCCGTCGCCGCGCCCACGCGAGCAGCGCGGTCGCGGTGAACGCGGTCGCGATGGCGTCGAAGTTGGTGAAGACGTGCACCAGCACCAGCGGCGAGATCGCGACCAGCGCGGCGTCCCACGGACGGCGTTTCAGCGATCGGCCGGTCGCCCACACCGTGACGAGCCAGGCCAGCGCGAGCCACAGCGCCGAGATGTCGAAGTACACGGCCACCGGGAGCGCGCCGGGCAGCCAGCCCGCTTCCGCGACCGAGAGCCAGGCTTCGGTGAGCTTCGCGTTGATCCACTGGAACAGCCCGGTCGCCACCGGGTACTCCATGTACCGTGTGGTCTCCTTCGCCGTTCCCGCGTTTTCGGTCCACGAAGTCACGTACGGGAAGGTGTCGGAATCGTTCAGCCGCTCGGAACTGTAGAGCGGGATGATGTCCGAGTAACACATCGCGACGAACGGGCGGCCCGCCCGCCAGTCGAGCTGATGGGTGCCGGAGTCGTCGGTGTACTGCTGGATGCACGACGCCTTGCCGAACCACGAGAGCACCAGCGCGAGACAGGCCAGCAGCAGCCCGACCCGCTGCGGCGACCAGAACCAGTGCCGCCCCACGGCCGCGTGCTCGCCGAGCGGGCCGCCGATCGGACGGGTGGCCGCGGCCACGAGCGGTTCGTTCCAGCTCGGGATGACCCGCTCGCCGGGGGTGAGGGAGAGCGGAGCCTCGGGCTGGGTCGTCTGGTCGGACACGTGGCGGATGTTAGCGCCTAGCCGGGTGACCACCCGGTGATGTCGCCGCTCTCGTAGAACCCGGCCAGCACCTCCGCCGCCGCGCCGAACGCGACGACGTCGTCGCCCATCTCGTCGAGATCGACCTGGATCCGTTGCCAGTGCGGCAAAGGCAGTAACTCCCGCAGCCGCGCCGCGACGGTGTCGCGGTACACCTCGGGTGCCGCGCGGACCGAACGTCCGGTCAGCACGACACGTTCGAGGTCGAGGACCTGGACGAGGTCGGCGAGCCCGATCGCCAGCAGGCCCGCCGCCTCCTCCGTGGTCGCCGCGGCGTTGTGCAGCACCTCCACGCAGCCGCGGCGGCCGCATGCGCAGCGCGGTCCGTCGAAGGCGAGCGTCGTGTGCCCGAATTCGCCGGCGTTGGTCCGCGGCCCCCGGTACAGCCTGCCGTCGATCAGCAGGCCGACGCCGATCCCGGTGCCGACGAGCACGACGGCGGTCGCGGTCTGGTCGCCCTCCGCCCAGTGCTGCGCGAAGGCGGCGGCGTTGGTGTTCTTGTCGAGCCGCACGGGCAGCCCGATGCGTTTCGCGAGCAGGTCGCGCAGGGGTACGTGGTGCCAGCCCGGCATGTTCGTGGCGTCCCGGACCACTCCTTCGCGGTGGTCGAGCGGGCCGACGCTGCCGACGCCGAGTCCGAGGACACCCTCGACGCCGTCGAGCAGCGCTTCGGTCGCTTCGCCGAGGGCGGCGACGGCCTGGTCGGGGGTGAATCCCGGGGTCAGCGGGCCACCACGCGACGCGACGATCTTCCCGGTCAGGTCGGTCATGACCACCCGGAAGGAGTCCCGGTCGAGCTGGGCGCCGAGCGCGTGCCGGGCGTTCGCGCGGACGCGCAGCAGGGTGCGCGGCTTGCCGACACCGGACGCGGGCTGGCGTTCTTCGTCCAGCAGGCCGGCTTCGAGCAGTTCGGGGACGATCTTCGAGACGGCCTGCTGGGTCAGCCGGGTGCGTTCGGCGAGTTCGACGCGGCTGAGGCCGCCCGCGCGCAGGATATGCGTGAGCAGCAGTGTCCGATTGTGCTGGCGCAGGCCGCGCAGATTGACCCCGGTCTCCGGCATAGCGCGCATCCTGCCATGACTGGCTGATTACGCAACACTGTTGTTTAATGGGCTCATGGCTGACTTGCGAGTGGGGATCTTCGGATACGGCACCGGCGGACGCGTCTTCCACGCGCCGCTGGTCGACGCGACGCCGGGGCTGACCCCGGCCGCCATCGTCACCTCGAACCCGGACCGGGTCGCGCAGGCCCGCGCCGACTATCCGGCCGCCGACGTGCTGCCGGACGCGGACGCGTTGTTCGCGAAGGCCGGTGAGCTGGACTTGGTCGTCGTCAGCACGCCGAACCGCACGCACGTTCCGCTCGCGCTCCAGGCGATCGAGGCGGGTCTGCCCGTCGTCGTCGACAAGCCCTTCGCGCCGACGGCGGCCGAAGCGGCGAAGGTCGTCGAAGCCGCGAAGGCCAAGGGTGTCGGGCTGACGGTGTTCCAGAACCGGCGGTTCGACTCGGACTTCCTCACCGTCCGGAAGGTCCTCGACGAGGGACGGCTCGGCGACGTCTTCCGCTTCGAGTCACGCTACGACCGCTGGGTGCCGAAGCCGCGCGACAACTGGCGCGAGTTCGGCGACCCCGCCGAGGCGGGCGGGCTCCTCTACGACCTCGGCGCGCATATCGTCGACCAGGCGCTGCAGCTGTTCGGCCCGGTCTCCGAGGTCTACGCGGAGGTCGACAGGCGCCGCGCCGGGGTGTCGGTGGACGACGACGCCTTCGTCGCCCTTCGACACACCAATGGCGTGCGTTCGCACCTGTGGGCGTCCGCGCTCGCGGGCACCCGGAACCCGCGATTCCGCGTGCTCGGCGACAAGGCGACCTTCACGAAGTACGGCCTCGACGTCCAGGAGCCGCAGATCAAGGACGGGCTGCGGCCCGGCGACCCCGGCTGGGGCGTCGAACCGTCGTCGGACGCCGGCGTGCTCGGCGTGAACGACGACGTCGAGGCCGTGCCCACCGAGGTCGGCCGGTACGAGGACTTCTACGCGCGGGTGCGCGACGCGCTGCTCGGCAAGGGCGGCTTCCCGGTCGATCCCGCCTCCGCCGTCGAGACGCTCCGAGTCATCGAAGCCGCTCACCTCGCGGGTGCCGAACGGCGCGTCGTCACCCTCCAGCCCAGGGGCTGAAGGGCCCTTTCAGCTATTCGGTATCGCCTCTGCCGCCCCGGCCGGGACCCCCGTTGCCGTTCTCTTCGTTGTTCTCACTGGACGTAGGCGGGTTCTTCGAGCTGGACGGCGGGTCCTCTTCGTTGCGCGAAGACGAAGACCCGGTCGACGGGCCCGTCGACGGCGTGCCGGTCTCGGTCGAGCCCTCGTCGTCGTCCGGCGGGGTCTGCGTCGACGGGACGGTGTTGCTGTCGTCCCCGCCGATGATCTTGACCTTGTCGAAGCGCTCCCCCGGTTTCCCGTTCAGGTACAGGGAAAGGAACTTCTGCCAGATCGGCCCGGCGATCGTCGAACCGAAGATCGACTTGCCGTTCTTGCCCTTCAGCGCCTTGTCGCCGTCGCCGCCGACCCACACCGCGGCCGAGATCGACGGCGTGTAGCCGACCATCCAGGTCTGCGAGTTGGCGTCCTTCGCCGACGCGGGCTCGCCCGGCCGGTAGGTGTGCTGCTGGGTCCCGGTCTTGCCGGCGCACTCGTGGTTGTTGGGGCACTTGAGCTTCGAGAACGGGATGACACCCTTGAGCGACTCGGTGACGTTGCCGGCGATCTGCTTGCTCTTGTCGGCGTCGTCGGCGAAGGCCGGCTTCGCCTCTTCCGGAGCGGAGTACGCGGCCTCGTCCTGCGAGTTGGTCACCTTGACGACGAAGTGCTTGTCCCGCCGCTGGCCTTCGCCCGCGAAGGTGGCGTACGCGGCGGCCATGTCCTCCGGGCTGACGGCCGTCTTGCCACCGCCGAGCGCGATGTTGTTGTCGGCGTACAGCTCGGAGACACCATCGGGGGCGGGTTTGATCCCGGCGTCCTTGGCGGCCTGCGCCACCGGCCCGGGTTTGGTCACGTTCACGACCATGTCGTAGAACACCGTGTTCGCGGAGCGCTGCATCGCTTCGGACACCGTGCACTGCGCCGAACACGAGCTGCCGGGACCGGCGTTCCGGATCGTCTGCTTCCCGAACTGCCGGTTGTTGGAGCCGTCGAACGTCGAGTTGATGCCGCCCTTGCCGAGCTGCATGTACGCGGTGAGGTCGAACGGCTTCATCGACGACCCGGGGTTCTGCGGCGTGTTCGCCCAGTCGCGGCCCTTCTGGTCCTTGCCGTTGGGCCCCTTCACGATGGACGGGCCACCGTAGTACGCCTTCACGCCGCCGGTCTTGGGGTCGATCGCGACGAGCGCGTTGAGCAGGTTCTCGTCGGTCTGGCCCTTCATCCCGTCGGCCACCGCCTGCTCGGCCGCGGCCTGCGCCTTCGGGTCGATGGTCGTGTAGACCTTGTAGCCGCCCCGGTAGTAGACGTCGTCGGTGATGCCGTTCGCGGCGAGCTCGTCCTTGACCTTGTCGCGGATGAACGGGTTGACCACCCCGGCCTGCTGCTTGTCCTCCTGCGGGATGGGCGTCGGGAACTGCAGGTTCGCGCGGTCGGCGGCGGAGAGGAAACCGTTCTGCACCATACGGTTCAGCGCGACGGTCCAGCGTTCGTTGGCGACCTTCGGGTTCTCCGAGCGGCCCGGCTGCTGGATGAGGCCCGCGAGGAGCGCCGCCTCGGACGCGTTCAGCTCACCGGCGGGCTTGCCGAAGAACGCCTGCGCGGCCGACTCGATCCCGTACGCGCCGCGCCCGAAGTAGATGATGTTCAGGTACGCCGTGATGATGTCCTTCTTCTCGTACGTCTGGTTCATCTTGAAGGACTTGGCGAGTTCGGTCCATTTGCGCGCGAGCGACGATTCGTCGTCCCCGCTGGCGACCTTGATGTACTGCTGGGAGATGGTCGAACCACCGCCCTTGCCCGCGGTCACCTGGTTGTAGACCGCGCGCAGGATGCCGCCGATGTCGAAGCCCGAGTTCGTCTCGAAGGAGGCGTCCTCGGTGGCGATCACGGCCTTCTTGACGATGTCCGGGATCTGCTCCGGCGTGAGGATCTGCCGGTTGCCGCCCTTGGGGACGTCCTTGCCTATCTCGGTGTTGTCGGCGTAGTAGTACGTCACCGCCTGGCCCTGCGTGGCCGCGACGGACTGCGGCGAGGGGACGTCGACGGCGAAGTAGGTGATCACGAACGCGATCGCCGGGATGACGACGAACAGGCAGAACAGTGCGAGCAGCACCCGCCGAATCCGTCTCCACCGGCGCTTCTTGCGCTGGGCCGGGGTGAGGATCGGCTTCCCGTTCTCGTCGGTCTCCGGGCCGTACTGCTCGTCCTCGTACGGCTCTTCGTAACCACGATCGGTGGTGCCGTTGTGCTCGTGATGCGTGATGAGGTCCGGCTCGTGCTGCGGCGCGACCGGCGGCCGCTGCGGACGGCGCGGGGGCGGCTGCTGCTGGGACGGCCCCTGGCGCTGCCATGGTGCCTGACCCGGCCCCTGCGGACCCTGCCGCTGCCCGTAGCCGGGGGGCGGACCGGCGGGACGACGGGGCGGTCCGGCCGGGCGTTGCGGACGACGGGCGGGGTCAGGGTCCTGACCTGGCCATCCGCCGTGGGGATCGTCGTTCACTGGGACGTCCTCCGAACCTTCCGTGGTGAGCGCGGTCCTGCGGTCGCAGGTCTCCTTCTAGTTAAGACGTGTCGGATCGGTTCAGGTTCACCGATGCCACGAAAAAAGGCGTGCCGGGCAACTCGCCCGGCACACCTTTCGTCACCTGCTCAGCCCGATCGTCACGGATCTTCGCCGTTCGGGAACAACGGATCCGAAGTCCCCGGCCCCGGCCTCGTCCAGGTCGGCTTCGTGGGCTTGGTGGGTTTCGTCGGCTCCGTCTCCGTCGGCTCGGTGGGAGTCGTCGGAGACGGGGTGGTCGTCGGCGTCTCGGGGGTGGTGGTGGTCGGTGGCGGCTTTTGCGCCGTCGTCGTCGGCACGGAGCGCGCGTCCTTGCCGATCGGCTTGACCTGGTCGAACTTCTCCGACGGCTTGCCGGTCATGTACCGGGACATGAAGTCTTCCCAGATCGGACCGGCGATGGTGCGGCCGTAGATCGGCTTGCCGCTCTTGTCGTGCAGCGGCTTGTTGCCGTCGCCGCCGACCCACACCGCGGTCGAGATGCTCGGCGTGTAGCCGACCATCCAGGTCTGCGCGTTGCGGTCGCGATAGCTCGCCGGGTCGCTGTCCTTGAAGTCGTACTGCTGGGTCCCGGTCTTGCCGGCGCACTCGTGGCCCTTCGGGCACTTGAGCTTCGAGTACGGGATGACCTCTTCGAGCGCGTCAGTGACGTTGCCCGCGATCTGCTTGCTCTTGTCGGCGTCGTCGCTGAAGGCGGGAGCCCCCTTGGGAGCCGTTTCGTCGAACTCGACCTCGTCCTGGGAGTTGGTAAGCTTGGCGACGAAGTGCTGTTTCTGCCGAACGCCTTCACCTGCGAAGGTAGCGAATCCGGCCGCCATGTCTTCGGTGGTCGTAACCGTTCGGCCACCGCCGAGAGCGATGTTGAGGTCCGGGTAGAGAACCGACTTGCCGCCTTCGTCCTCCGTCTTGACGCCGGCTTCCTTCGCAGCCTTCGCCACAGGGTCGACCTTCGTCTTGTTGATCACCATGTCGTAGAACACGGTGTTCGCGGAGACCTTCATAGCTTCGGCCACCGTGCATTGGCTGCCGCAGTTGGAACTCTCGCCCGCGTTCCGGATCGTGCGGTAGTTGCCGCCGCCGACGTCGAACTTCCGGTTGTTGGAGCCGTCGAACGTCTCGCCGAGACCGCGGCCCATCTTGAGGAACGCGGCCAGGTCGAAGGCCTTGAACGCCGAACCCGGGTTGTGCGGCACGTTCGCCCAGTCCATGGCCTGGACGTCCTGGCCCTGCGCGTTCTTGGTCCAGTCCGGGCCGCCCCAGTACGCGACGACGCCGCCGGTCTTGGGATCGACCGCGACCAGCGCGTTCAGGATGTTCTCGTCCGTCTGGCCCTTCATCCCCTCGGCGACGGACTCCTCGGCCATCTTCTGCGCCTTGGGGTCGATCGTCGTGGTGATCTTGTAGCCGCCCTGGTGCAGCCGGTCCTGGTCGTAGCCGCGGGCTTCGAGTTCGTCGATCACCCGGTTGCGGATGTGCAGGCTCAGCGTCCCGGCGTCGTCGGCCTTCGCCTGCGCCTTCGGGATGGGCTTCGGGAAGGTCGCGGCCGCGCGTTCGGGGGCGGGCAGCCAGCCGTTCGCCACCATCTGGTCCATCACGAAGTTCCAGCGCCGCTGCGCGTACGCCTCGTTCTCCGATTTGCTCGGGCCCTGGATCAGGCCGGCGAGCAGGGCCGCCTCGGGCGCGTTGAGCTCCTTGGCGGGCTTCTTGAAGTAGGCCTGCGCGGCCGCTTCGATGCCGTTCGCCCCGCGACCGAAGTAGATGGTGTTGAGGTAGGCGGTGATGATCTCCTCTTTGGACATCTGGTTGTTCATCTTGAAGGACTTCGCCAGCTCGGTCCATTTACGCGTGAGCGTCGGTGCCTCGTTGGCCGTGGCCTTCTTGATGTACTGCTGGGAGATCGTCGAACCGCCGCCCTGGCCGCCGGTGACGTTGTTGTAGACCGCGCGCAGGATGCCGCCGACGTCGAAACCGGAGTTGGTCTCGAACGACGAGTCCTCGGCCGCGTACACCGCCTTCTTGACCACTTCCGGGACGTCGCCCGGCTGCAGCAGGTACCGGCTTCCGCCGCTGGCGGGCGCGATCTTGCCCATCGGGCTGCCGTCGGCGTACATCAGCGTGATCGGCTGGCTCTGCAGGCTCGCGACGCTTTCCTGCGACGGGACGTCCACCAGGAAGTAGGTGATGACGAACGCGATCGCGGGCACCACGACGAAGAGGCCGAACATCGCGTAGAGGACCCGGCGGACGATCCGCCAGCGGCGTTTCTTGCGCTGCTTCGGCGTCAGGACCTTCTTCTTGCCGTCTTCGTCCTCGGCGGGCTCGTCTTCGTACGGATCTTCGCCCTCGGCGCCGAGCGCGGTGCTTTCGTGACGATCGTCATAGCGATCGTCGTACGGGTCGTAGCCGTACGGGTCTTCGGTGCCGTTGTGCGCGTGATGCGTGATGAGCTCGGGCTCGCGCTCGTACGGCTCCGGCTCGACCGGCCGGACCATCGCGGTCGCCTGGTCGGCCGGGGCCGGAGGACGGCGGTTGCCGGGCGGGGGCGGCGGCGGACGGTGTCCGGTGGCGCCCTGCCGGGCACGCTGGTCACCGGGCGGACGCCCACCGGGCGGCGGGGGTCCCTGCCTGCGCGGGGGCATGCCGTTGGCCCGCCGCGGTGCCGCGGGACGGCGCGGCTCGTTGTCGGAGGGCCACTCCGGGCCGCCGGCGTCGCCGCCCGGCCATTGTGGTTCGGAAGGACGCGGGTTCGCGGACCGGGGCGCGGCCGAGCGGGGGGTGCCGTTCGGGGGTGTCCGGCGCTGGGGGCGGCGCGGCGGTTCTTCGCTCGGCCAGCCGGGTTCGTCTTCGCCCGGCCATTGGGCACGGCGAGGTGCATCAGGCTCCTGGCCAGGCCAGGAGCGATTGCGGTCGTCGTTCACGAATGGGCCTCCCAGACCGGCGCTTCGGGGGACGCCGCTCTGTGGTCAACTGCGTTTTCGATACCTGTCACTGACCCGCTGTCCTCTGCGACCGGGTCCGTGGCCGGGTGGTCCCCGGTTCTCCTGTTCCGAGGACGTAGGACCGCACCAGATGGTTCCAGTGACAGCTCCCGCAGACCTCGACCTCGTAGACGGTGAACTCCGCGAAGTGCCCGTCCATCCGCACCAGCTCTTCCGGTGTCTTGGCCGATCCGGCGGCGTGCTTGAGCTCGTCGCCGTAGACCCAGGACACCAGGGTCAGTTGTTCCCGGTGGCAGACCGGGCAGTCCTGCTCGCCTGGCCTGCCGTGGAATTTCGCGGCCCGCAGGAGGTACGGACCCGCGTCGCAGACGTCGTATGTGCCGACCCGTCCGGAGTGGACGCCCTTGAGCAGCGCGCGCCGCTGTAAGGCGTAGTCCACGACCTGCCGCTGGTTTCGCACGCCAACAGAGTACGGGCTCTTGCTGTGTGGTCCACGCCCCGTTCTCGGGGAGACGGTCCGCGCACGGTCGGACACGCCGACGATTCGATAACTCTCCGGTGAATTTCGTCAGGATTCGACGGCGCCCGATCGGGTTAGCTACGCCACTTCGATGTATCGGCGCGATATAGTGGGCCGGTAGGTTGACCGAGCCGGTCACGGTGGCCAACGCGACCGGTCGCGGTTTGTTCCCGGAAGGGGGTGCGGTGTGCTCGAGCTCGCGATCTTGGGGCTGCTGCACGAGACCCCCATGCACGGTTACGTGCTGCGCAAACGTTTGCATGAGACGCTCGGGATGTTCCGGACGTTCTCGTACGGCTCGCTGTACCCGACCTTGCGCCGGTTGCTTCGCGCCGGTTACCTCGTCGAGGAGCTCGAAGAGGTGGAAGACCGGGCGTGGGCGCGCCGGGGCAAGCGCGTGTACAAGCTCACCGCCGAGGGCAAGGAACGGTTCGCCGAACTGCTCGGCGACGCCGGGCCGCAGACGTGGGACGACGAAGGCTTCGGCGTCCACCTGGCGTTCTTTTCGAGGACACCGGCCGACGTCAGGATGCGAATCCTGGAAGGCCGTCGTCGTCGGGTCGAGGAACGCCGAGAAGGACTTCGGACGGCAATGGCGCGGGCCGAGGAGAAGATCGACCGCTACACCCGTGAGCTGCACCGGCTCGGGCTGGAGTCCAGTGAGCGGGAGGTGCGCTGGCTCAACGAGCTGATCGCGCACGAACAGGCCGAGCAGCGCGGACCGGAGACCTGAGGCGCTCTCCGAGCGCGCTGCGCATTACCTACAACTGTTGGACTAATGAAGGAGAAACCGGCATGGGCGAGAACCGCCGCGTTCGGGTGGCCATCGTGGGCGTCGGCAACTGTGCGGCCTCGCTGGTCCAGGGCGTTCAGTACTACCGCGACGCGGATGCCGGCACCCGCGTGCCCGGGTTGATGCACGTCGTGTTCGGCGAGTACCACGTCCGCGACATCGAGTTCGTCGCCGCGTTCGACGTGGACGCCAAGAAGGTCAGCCGCGACCTGTCCGAGGCGATCTTCGCCAGCGAGAACAACACGATCAAGATCGCCGACGTGCCGCCGCTGGGTGTCACCGTGCAGCGCGGTCACACTTACGACGGTCTCGGCCGCTTCTACCGCGAGACCATCGAGGAGTCCGACGAGGCTCCGGTCGACGTCGTCGCCGCGCTCCGCGAGGCCGAGGTCGACGTGCTCGTCTCCTACCTGCCGGTGGGTTCCGAAGAGGCTGACAAGTTCTACGCGCAGGCGTGCATCGACGCCGGTGTGGCGTTCGTCAACGCGCTGCCGGTGTTCATCGCCTCCGACCCCGAGTGGGCGGAGAAGTTCCGCGCGGCAGGCGTCCCGATCGTCGGTGACGACATCAAGTCGCAGGTCGGCGCCACCATCACGCACCGCGTGCTGGCGAAGCTGTTCGAAGACCGCGGCGTCCAGCTCGACCGGACGATGCAGCTCAACGTGGGCGGGAACATGGACTTCCTGAACATGAAGGAGCTGGAGCGGCTCGAGTCGAAGAAGATCTCGAAGACCCAGTCGGTCACTTCGCAGGTAGACCGCGAGCTCGGCAAGGGCAACGTCCACATCGGGCCGTCCGACTACGTGCAGTGGCTCGACGACCGCAAGTGGGCCTACGTCCGGCTCGAAGGCCGCGCCTTCGGCGACGTGCCGCTGAACCTGGAGTACAAGCTCGAGGTGTGGGACTCGCCGAACTCGGCGGGCATCATCATCGACGCCGTGCGCGCCGCGAAGATCGCGAAGGACCGCGGCATCGGCGGCCCGATCCTCTCGGCCTCCTCGTACTTCATGAAGTCGCCGCCGGAGCAGTACGACGACGCGACCGCTCGCGACGAGGTGGAGAAGTTCATCGCCGGCGAGGCGTGACCGTTCTCTGACGTGGGCTGAAGGCTCCCTTGACCGCATTAGACGCGGTGAAGGGAGCCTTCCGCATTTCCGACTTTCCGCCGCGAGTCGTCCGCCCGATCACGTGTGTCGTCCCTCCAGTCACGTGTGTCGTCCGGTCAGTCACGCGACGCCGCCACCCGCGCACTGGCAGTAGGTGCCTGGACACCTTTGCGCCTAAGCGTCCTCACCACTCACGAGACCTGGCCGCCTCGGCGCCGATGTCCGTGGGCTCACGTGTGCTGAAGGCTCCCTTCACCGCATTAGACGCGGTGAAGGGAGCTTTCGTCGCATCACATGCGGTGAAGGACGCTTTCAGCCCTCCTTGAGCAGGGCCGACGGCAGGTCCGTGATCACCGGGACCACCGTCGTCTGCTCCAGCACCGCCGGATCCGGCGGGAAATGCGGATTCGGCACCGCGTACACCGTCATCCCCGCCGCCAGCGCCGCGCGCAGCCCGTTCGTGGTGTCCTCCACGGCCGCGCAGTTCTTCGGCTCCGCGCCCAGCAGCTCCGCCGCCTTCAGATACACATCGGGCGCCGGCTTCCCCGCGCCGACCTGCTCCGACGAGACCGCCGTCGGCACCGGCAGCCGCGTGATGTCGAGGAACGCCTTGATCAGCAGCGGCGGCGACGAGCTCGCGATCGCCACCGGCCAGTGCTTCGCGACCTCGCGGACGACGCCCGGCGCACCCGGGATGATCGGCGGTTTCTCCGCGTACCGCCGCGCCATCCGGTCGATCACCACCTGCGCGACGTCCGCGGGCCGCAGCTGGACGCCGAGGTCGTGCGCCAGGTAGGCGGCCCATTCCGGGGTGCTCATCCCCTGCATCGCCCTGGTCGACTCTTCCCGCCAGGTGCCGTGGAACTCGTGGACGACCGCCCGGCGGACCTCGTCCCACATCTTTTCCGAATCCACCAGGACACCGTCGAGATCGAAGATCACCGCTTCCACACCTCCAACCCTAGGCGTTGAGAA
>Ga0307518_10002403_pt1 | contig 13663 bp, 15 predicted proteins | sample 25_EM_MG_FD_203889 | JGI IMG/M metagenome (GOLD analysis project Ga0307518, IMG submission 203889) | Populus trichocarpa ectomycorrhiza microbial communities from riparian zone in the Pacific Northwest, United States - 25_EM | ecosystem: Host-associated > Plants > Roots > Unclassified | place...
TTACCCCATGTAAAGGCCGATAGGGTTCCTGGTATTGTCGAGGTCAGGAATCTGGTCGGCGATCTGCCTAACGCGAGACCACAGAGCAGAGTAAGACCATAGGATGCCTGCACTTCTAACAGCAACATAGAAAGGATGCTCCTTGGCTACTTGGAGGAGAGCCTCGGTGGGAGTAAGCATCGTTCCAGACATGCTTCCTTCAGTAATTCGCTGTTGTTCGACTCCGGTGAGCACTGAGTGGACATCGTGAGCCCGGACCCATACCTTAATGTGTTGAATGGAATACAGCGTAACTCGTTTCCCCTTGATAAGAACTTGAAGAATGTGGATAGACTTGGGACCAGCCAAGCAAAAAAAAGTATAGAACAAAAAATGCGAGAGGAAGAAAAATAAAGGGAACCTGCCCAAGGGAAAGAGAACGAAGGCGAAGAAGGCAGTGAGGTCGACCAGGAGCCTAAGGAGTTCTGGGGGGGAATGGCGAGGACATTATATACGCCCACGTCGCCGGTGGCAGTTGCCACCAGCACAGATTTGGGCGATTGATGCACAGAGTAGCATAGCCTTCCCATCAACGAAATCTCAGTAAGCAACTGGCTGAGATCCGGAGCTTAAGACCTGTGGTTAGACGTAAGGTAACTTCGTCCATAAAAACCGACCGGGGACACAGAGAACATAGCCTTGCAGGCCCGAGGCTCGCGGAAGAACAACCTCTGCTGGTTTCGAAGCGGCACCTGTTGACGCCAGTTGTACAGTGCCTTGTCAAAATTCAGTGAGCGTATCACCCTCACCGCATGTACATGGGTTGCTTGAAGTGAGTTGTGACAGTCTCATGAATGACCAGGAACATAGATCATTTCCCATCATGCACTCCCAGTGACTCCCAATGCCGCTCGTGCTGGAGCGATGGTAAGCTTCCTCAAGACAAGTATTCACTCGCGAACAACAGAGTCGCCTGCATATACGTGTAGGACATATGGATGATCATCGAGGCTGTATACCACAGCAGTGTATGCCAGTAAGTTAACTCAGTGGCGCAGGCACACAAAGCTGTACTGTCGCGATAGTGGCCACTTGTCCATGCACCTAGTATGTACAAATATCCCAGCATCAATGAAACATGTGAAGTTGGAAAGCCGTTCCTGGGTCGGTAGCACTAAGACCCACTCTTAGCTCTACGAAGCGAGTTCTGACATAACTGGGATTAGTCTCTCATGGGGTAAGATATCGGACCATTTGTACCTTCGACTGTAACAAGGAGATTAGGGATACGATATTTTCGACTCGCCTGCAGGCTGACAGTGGAACCTTTAATGGAATCCTATGCCACAAAGATCCCAGACTCCGAAGTCTTCAAAGAATTGTCCTCGATTTCGAGTCGAGTCGTACGACGATGCGGGAGAGTAATGTCTTATGTCGATGGTTACAAAAAACCACCATAACCCATGCCACGCATCCGAGCGCAAACATCAAGAAGTCCCTGAGATTGTGCACTTCTCACGTCGTTATTAACTCCATGTGCAGACGGTTGTTCGTTTGGAGCCCTCCCGGTCTTCTCAAGCAGTTTGCTGCCGTTCACAACTACGATCCAATATAGACTTGCACTACGCCTCGAATGAATGAATGAACAGGTGGATTCTAATCGATTGTCGTACCTTGTGGTAACCCTTTGCACAATGCCAGAAACGCCGCGCAGGTTCTTGTTGGCTGACCAGAGAGGGCCTACCAAAGTGATCGACACAACCGTTGAAATTGCGTGGAGCTTGATAACCACTGAGAGAGAGAAGCGGCACGGGGAAATTAAGAGGGGGGGTGTGCTGTCGGTCAGAAGGAAACTGACAGCAGGAATACTGATTGTAGAGAGGGGTCGGTGGGCATGGTAAAGGATGGGCCCACCAATCAAGATAGACCTATCCTATCAATGCGACCCACTGCAGGAACATCGAATTGACAGTGCCTGCGATACGGAAAATAGTAGCAAGGACTCATCCGAAGATGGCCTTCGCGATCACGTGAGAAGCCGCCACCCTTGTTAATAGCTCTCTTGACACGCGGGCCTGCTTGACCAGATGGACGTAGACGACGTGGTCGATACATCCGACGTTGACGAACAAGAGATCATCGATGTTTCTGAAGTTCATCATCGGACACTCTATTCTCCGCATAATACACTCAATCATGACGCGTCCAAACAGTCAGATTCTACCACACGCGCTAGCAACGTATTTCAGGTGTCTCCCTTTCACAATATGAACCTCACTCCCTGTCGCCCGTCGCCTAGAAAGCGACTGAAGGTGCGTCATTTCAACCCTACATTACCATTTTATTGATATTCTGTTGTAGATTTCTCATGACAGTCTGGAGTCTCCAGAAAGCTCGACGTTGATCCCAGCTGTTACTTCCCTAGTTCAACCATCCCATCCTGCGGACATTCCTCCACGACCCAGCTCTACAGCCTTGCGGGATGTAGAACTACAGTCATTCTCTGAGGCACTCGAGACTATGGATGGTCGGAAGTCTCCTGATTACATGCCTCTCTTTTCATTTCCGCCTCGATTTTCACAGCCTACTTCTTCACCAGGGCGTTCTGCTTTCTCAACGGATGCTGTTGGTCGATCATCTGTTCCGTCTTCAGCATCGAAGCCACCTGAAAGCTCTCACTCTTCCCGCTCGATATCGACAGACCCATGTTCGCTATTTTCGTCGCCTATGCAAAGATATCCTTCGCCTCCTGCAACATCTTCGCAGAATCGAGTTGAATTGTCTAACATGACGTTTCCCGGTCGAGCCGCGATACAATCATCCCCTCTCACACCCTTATCTTCCCCCCCTCATTATCAGACCCGCTTTTCATCTACTGACGAATTACAATTGGTATCTCCCGTTCGGTACTCAAGTACGACATCGATTTCCAACACTCGTCCCACTGATACCTTGATCGAGGTCTCTGATGCTCCTATTCCCGAGGACACCGAACCACACCTTGTTCGCTACTCTCTCCGTCGCAGGGATCCAAGACAACTTAACCCATACGTATACGACAAGCTCATGTACAAACAACAGATGCGCTCTAACCCAGATGCAATTGTGAAATTTCGAAGTCCAAGAAGGAAATCCCATGGACAGCCGGAGGAGGAGGATACTCAGCTAGCTTATTGTCCTCCTGACAATCCGGACGAGGATGGGGATTACGTGGAAACTATTCCGAAGCCGCGAAGGGGAACGTCGAGTACAGGTCCTGATCACGTCGATGAAGCGCCCGATATTGGCTGGTTACCCGAAGCACTGAGGCCATTGTCAAGTAGCGATGAGGATAATGATGAAATTCGCAAACTAGCTAAAAAGGCTCGTCGAGAAAGGGAGAAGACTGAAGCAAATAATCGGGCTGCCGCAAAGAAGGCGGAGGCTGAAGCAAGGAAAGCTCATTTAGAGGCCAGGAAGCCCACAATGAAACGGAGGGCCTTTCCAATACCTTCGCCTTCTGTGCGCTCTACTCTATCTTCGCAGCGCGGGGTATCACTTGTGAGATACAGTCTACTCAGATTACTGGTCAGTGGATTGACTTTTTCAGGGACCACCTTCGCCTAAATCACTCACTAGGGCACACTCAGAACCAGCTTCACCTCCTGCCCGTCCCCGACTAACACATGGACCACTATTTCGTACCTCTTCTCACTCTCCTATCCCGCAGTCAAATTCGCGGCAGTCGCCCAAGTTTGACTACGATTACCAACAAGACGATCATTTCCAGCATTTTAACGAATTTGATGGGCCCTCGGAGCGTGACCCTACCCCAGCCCCCGTCCACGCTTTTGAACTCCCTTCAAGTCCTTCGGTCGGTAATACAGAAACCCAAACCGTAATCTCAATTGATGAGTCAGGGGACAATGATTCACGTTCATCATCCGTGCCTGAACTGACGACGAAGGACCGCAAGAAAATGCGTGCATTACGGAGGATGATGCCTGCTGCGATGGTCGCTCGATATCTTGCAGAGGCGAAGCAACCTCGTTCGACGTCTCCTCGACCCCGTGCCGATTCGTTATCCTCGAGTGATAGCGAAGCCAAGGAAGTTCCACTAATACCTGGGGTTGCGCGCGTGCGAAGGAGTGCTGTTCAACACGATATCAAGGTAACAGGCGATCCTGAAAGCTCTGACGTGGAACTTCTTGGTGAGGAAGGAGGGGGCAATGACGATGGTACGGGAGTCAACTCCCCTTTGAGTGGTCATTCTCCGGCCAAACCTCGTCACAAGTCTCCTTGGCCGAGATACTCCAACGATGAACATATCTCTCTCAGCGATAATTATCCCTCTTCATCTGCCGAAAGCGGTACAGGCAGCGAGGACTTCGATGCGGATAGAAAGGGAAGCAATCTGCGGGCGCCGGAACGTCCATATCGTGGGCATGCACGGGAGAAGAGTCTTATCGATTGGATGCTCACTCGTACGAGAGCACCGAGCGAGAAGAAGCACGAATCCAACAAATCACGGCCATCGAAAAAGGCGGGTACGCATAGTACAGCCAGACTGGAAATAATCACAGGCGGAGCAAGACGTCATAGAGAAAAGCAACAAACACTCCGGTCTTTCATCAGACCCAGTATACCCAAGGTGCCACCAGCGAAGAAACATCAAAACAGGGACCGGTCTGCAGGACCTGTCGTGTCTTTCGAGGCCGCAGCCGATGTGAAGAGAAAAAAACGGAAACGACATCGGAACGCCGCACAGGGTCCACTTTTCACCCTTCATAATGACGGTGTCAAGATTTCCTCGAAGCACCACGAACCACGATTAATGCGGGGACCTGGAAGCTTGGTTTTGAATGATGACGATAATGACTTTCACCAGGCACTAGATCCCAGTTGGAAAGCTGAGATAGAGAGGTGGAACGTACCGGTCTCGTCACGTCATCATCCTACGGCGGGGCCGTCGAAACCTGCAAGTTTGCGCCAGCATTGCCACATGTCACCGTCACGTCCACAGCCCGTGCCCTTTGCACATGGCCGTAGATCTCCCTCACCTGTGTCAACCCACCGGTACATTGTCCCTGACATGAATGTTCATCCTTTGCGATCCGGCGTAAAATTCGGACCGTCCACTTTTATGGGAAAGGGTCTACTTCACCTGCTCGTTTCGGTCGTTTCGGGTCAAGTCGAACCCGTCCCCCCAACACTTTGCAGTTCTCAGTCTTTTGCAATAGGTCCCACTACCTCGGCGGCGGAATTCACTGGAATTCTAGGCCCGTTATTTGACCAGCTTGGGGAGATGATGCGTCGTGATGAAGATCTTGATAATGAGAAAGTCAAAGATTGGGAGCATGTCTTGCGAACATCCTGTCGGCTCTTATCTTGGCTGGGTGCTCAAGCCGAGAGCGAGGAGTTTGGCGCGCTCGAGACAGCAATCAAGGAATATTCGAATGGCTTCCTACCCTTCCTAAGTGACATCCAGCCAAGTCCATTCTCCTTGACAGTCCATTGGTTTTTACTGGAATTGGCAGCACGGCTAGCGGTTGGTGTCAAGTATCAAAGAGCACTGTTCGCATGGCACGATATCGAGACATTCTCGAAGCAGCTCATGCGTCACATTCTGGCCACTGACTTGCAGGTTGCTGTTGTGTCGTTTCATGACCTGGAGAATGACATAGAGACGACTGCGTTAGGTCACCGAGCTGCGGAGCTGTGGATATGTCTGATGCATCTACTGAGTGCTTGTGACAGCTTGTGGGGAGGCTTTACCGGAGAGCCACCTCGACATTCATTCTGGCGTCTTCTTGGGGACATGTACCCAGATTCTTCGCCAACAGGAGCTGAAGCCAGCGAGCACATGTGGCGCACAATATTCAGTCTATGCGCACTTTCGCAGTTCTCGGTTCATGGACTATCGACTTCTGCATTTCGGCTTCCTGCAAGTTGGGATTTAGTCGCCGTCGCCCTCAAGAAAATTGTTCTTACGGCAAATCCGGACAAGGAACGACAGCTACCGCCTCGTGCATTGAGGAAGAGGGATGACTATTTGACATGCATAGTCACAAGGTGCTTTTTACTTTGGAGCCGATGGCATTGGCGATTGGACGAGGCTATGCCCATGTTCAAAACTCTCCAAGAGATATTCCGAAGCCGTAACTTCGTGAATCTTAAGAACGAGAAGCCAACATACATGGGGTTTCTCGAACACGGTGATCTCGAGCTACTTTCCAAGAGCGACCACCACGACTCGGTCTTTGAGATCTTCTTGAAGATGGTAGTTCAAGCAGTGTATTCAAGCGCCTCGGATACGGATTCCCGACAGAAGACGTCGAATATCAAGAAACTCCTCCAGATTGCAGTTCCAGTTAGCCCTGTGCCGTTCTCCAAGATAGCACCGCCGACCAATCACGAGCTCTCCATGCTAATGAACCGTTTCAGCGCGATGGCGATCGCAATCCATCTTGATCCGACTGACTCGAATGTTCGATTTCGTATTGGACAAGCTCGTCGATGTGTCAATTTCAAGGAGGCGGATGATGCGTCGAGGATGGCGTGTATATATGGCATGATGTACTTTGCCACGATTATGCGTCACCATAAACTCCCACTCGATGATGCACTTGGATGGCTCGCGGACATGGCCAACATCCTCATGGACGACTACAAAGAAGCCGAATCGTCACAAAAGGACGGCAAGCCTGGGGTCAATAACGTCGCCAAGCGGGGCGCAATCACCCTCATCCAATTGCTGCTAGGGTCGGTACGCAAGATCATCGAAACTGAATCGCTGAACAAGGACACAAGGAACGAGTATCCTGATCCTGCTCTCCTGGATGGACGTAAGTACGCGACATCATCGAAGGAGGCATCTCACCTTATAAAATGCTGTGGACTAGCCTGGGTAACCCGGGTTTTCAATCCTGGGACTAATCTCGTTACACTATCACAGACAGGTCTAGAAATTCGAATGCTTGTGCAATCCTTTCTAAATGCACGGATCAAGGCACTGCCTCCGAAACAACCGTCGGAATGGGCCCCCGTTATGCAAAACCAAGAAGGCCAAGAGAGTCAAGAAGAGTACGAGAAACTATACTTGGAACTTAATGATGCAGAACTTTTGGCAGCACTCGGAGAGGAACCTGTCAAACTAGCTGTCACCAACCTCAAAGCAAAAGAGGACGCTTTGTGCAAGGTAAGCTTCCTTGCTATGTCTTCTCTTGGCTGAATTGCGAACCGCGTTAGGTTCTGGACAAATCCATTACTCCTGCTGTCTATCGTCTGGTCTGCAAACATCTTGGGGAGAGCGAGAATGGAAAGGGACAGGAAATTCGCATAGGCGTTGCCGATGAATGGATAGAGTGTTGGGTTGGCTGTGCGAATGTCCTTATCCAGAACGGCAACAAAGATTGGTCGTTATACATGAAATTAGGGCAGCAGTCCTGGGAGAAGATCATCGACGCGTCATGGCGCCGGCGAGTTGGTCTACGATTCAATCTGAGTCTACTACATCTGGACCCCATGGCATATCCTGTACGGTTATTCCTCTGGCCCCGACCTTGGATTAATCTGATGACTTTTGAGTAGAAATACCAGGACGAATTTATCAGCGTGTTGCTGGTGGCATCAGTTTCGTTCAAGCCAACCATCGAGCACGAATATGCGTCAGTGGTGTTCACCTTGGACAAGCTGCGCCACCCATTGTTCCAGGGTGTTCCCTTTGAGCTTGTGGGCCCTCAGATAAGGTTCGAGATTGGCGAAGCTGAATACCGAGAGAAACGTGTGCAGTTGCTTGAAGGTAAGTCCATAATGACTGTCAAACATAATGGAAGCATCTCACGTAACCAAGTCATATTCACCCATGTTGCGGAGCGCGTCCGTGCAGGCATGACCGTCGAGAGTGAAATATATGTCGGTTTCCTGATCTCGATGTTCTCAGCGATGCGCGACATCTATCTGGTAAAGTTCCGTGATAATTACCACGCTCAGCCATTTGACCAGTCTACAGACAGAAGCATCAGGCGAGAGTCAGGAAGAATATGCCGACTTCTGCCGAAGTGTATATCGTCTGTTGTTCGGCCACGATGAACTAACGTCTCATCCACGTCTTAAGGAAGCTATCGGGTGGGGACAGGCAGCGCTGAAAAGGGACATTGATACTTGAGTGTAGGTGGACGTGTGCATGTGTGTATTCTTAGCTATATTCCCTGTATCCCTACGCTATCTTGGTTTCGTGAGAATTCGTTGTTATCACTCTTGAAGTTGGCTTACGTAAGAGCACACCTGGCCCTTCATCGGTTCGTTCACACACCAAGTCCAGTTGCTTACACCCGACGAGGCACTCCACAGTTCGTCAGCGCAGCCATGGCGGGGCTCATTTCACCCAAGCCGCTCTCGTACATGCAGCATGCCGGACAGTTTAATCCCTACCAGCAGCGCTTTTCTGCTGGCACTACTCTCTCAGCCTACTCTGAAACTCCCACCATTCTTCAGTCTCATCAAAGCCACATACTTGGCTTTCAGGAGGAGAGCAAAATCTATGCTCTAGTAATTGACTTACTGGACCCAAATACGAGGGAGGCGGCGCTGCTTGAGCTGAGCAAGAAGAGGGAACAGTACGATGATCTTGCCCTCGTACTCTGGCATTCATTTGGTATGTTCATTCACTGCGGCTGAGCTTCTTGGATCATCGTTTTTGGTGTGGATTTCAGGTATTATGCCTGCCCTTCTCCAGGAAATTGTCTCGGTTTATCCTCTTCTTTCACCCCCAAACCTCACTGCACACGTTTCGAACCGCGTGTGCAACGCCCTCGCCCTTCTACAATGTGTGGCCTCTCACCCCGAAACAAGACAGCTGTTCCTGAATGGTGAGAGTATTCTTTGTTACCTTCTCACCAGTGGTATCTTACATGCAATAGCTCACATACCTCTCTTTCTTTATCCCTTTTTGAACACGACATCGAAAACCCGACCATTCGAGTATCTCCGACTTACATCCCTCGGTGTCATTGGTGCTCTTGTCAAAGTGAGTCTCCCGTGGCATTTTGGAGCCAAGTCACTGACTGTTTTGGTTGATTGAAGCAAAATGACAACTCCACTGTTATTCACTTCCTTCTCTCCACTGAAATCATCCCACTTTGCCTACGCATCATGGAGACCGGCTCCGAACTATCCAAGACTGTCGCTATCTTTATTGTTCAGAAAATTCTCCTTGATGAGACCGGTTTGACTTATATTTGCCACACTTACGAGCGCTTCTACGCTGTGGGCACTGTGCTGAGCAACATGGTCAACCAGTTGGTTGAAACACAAGCGGTTAGACTTTTGAAACACGTCGTGCGGTGCTATCTGAGATTGAGTGACAACGTGAGGTATGCTCCACTCCAACCATCGCTGATACTTCCGTTGACGTGCATTCAGGGCAAGGGAGGCGCTGCGTGCTTGTCTGCCAGAGCCTCTTCGCGATCAAACTTTCAGTTCCCTCTTAAAGGTAAGTGCGCTTTGCACAGCCGTATGACTGTTTCACTCAGCGCGTGTTAGGGTGACATGGTTACCAAGCGCTGCTTGACCACGCTTCTCAATAACCTCAATGAACAGTGAGGCACACCGATGATCAAGACACTGAAACGTCTCCCTCTGATACCGACGAGTACCTCCTTTAATTCGCCTCTATGGGCAGCAAATTTCGGACAATCAGGATATTCACTGCATCTGTATTCACTGCGCTCATTGTGCGATCTGTTCTGTACACCCTCTATCTAAGCTCCCTCCCTAATATGAATATTCACTAGAATTATGTTGTAGTTTACAATAAAAGCTGTTTTTGATCCTATCAGTAGAACCAATCACGTGTCTTGTTTACTGTCACGTCAGTTGATGGAAGTCCACAGCCTGCCTCTGGATGGTGTCGCCTTAAAAGCTTTGCTTTGGTCTTGGATTATCGTATTCGGTGCCTCCACTACACATCTGACAGAATCTGTACACTTATTGCCACAGTCAAGTCGATCTCTTGACATCCGGACTCTATGACAGCTGCAGATCCTTGCCATACCTTCTGGGACGGTGAAAACATTTGCCTTGCTCCGCTGGAGCCTCCATTCTACTATGCCATGCGACAGAACATCTTCGACTCTGTACCGGATACCGCACTTACTCTTGCAGCACCGCTTGTTGCATACTGGACCCTGTCGTTGTTATTCCACTGTCTCGATGTATCTGGTTGGAAGTGGCTTGACAAATACCGAATCCATGAATCGGCAGAGATAACGTCGCGTAACATCGCAACCCGCAGCGAGGTCATCCGGGCAGTGGTTTACCAACACATCGTTCAGACGATCCTTGGTTACTTTTGGCTCTCGGAGGTTCCTCGCATATCTGCTGCTGCATGCCGTAGTGAGATGGAGGTAGTTGCAAAGGCGCTGGTGTATACGACGAAACTAGTGCTCGGTTCTCATGCTGGAGAAACCTTCTTGCAGCGGCGTGGAGCAGAAGTTACCCATTGGTTGTACTGGTGGGGTATACCAGCTGTCCAGTTGCTATTTGCCCTGTGAGTGTCACGCTCTCTTAGTCGAAGACCGATCTTTCTAACTTCGTTTGTAGCTTCATCATTGATACCTGGCAGTACTTCCTTCACCGCCTGATGCACTCCAACAAGTTCCTCTACAAGAAATTGCACTCAGTCCACCACCGACTTTACGTCCCCTACGCGTTCGGTGCTCTCTACAACCATCCCCTCGAAGGTCTTATACTAGACACGATTGGTGCTGCTTTGGCAGAATACCTTGCCGGAATGTCTGTCAGGCAGGCCATGTTCTTGTTTGCCTTCAGCACGTGTAAGACGGTCGACGATCACTGCGGGTACAATTTGCCGTTCGATCCCCTTCAGATGTTCAGTGCAAACAATGCAGACTACCATGACATCCATCATCAGGTTTGTCACTGTCCACTTACCATCCGAGTAGTTGCGTTGACATTTCGTTATTTCTTGCAGGCTATTGGGATTAAATCTAACTTCTCACAACCTTTCTTTGTACACTGGGATTCTATGTTGGGCACCAGACTAACGAGAAAGCAAATCGAGGAACGCAGGCGCAAGGTCAAAACCACATGACTGTATCCAATGATTCATCCGCCCGGCGTTCTGGCATTCTGCTGCAGGCATTCACTTTTTCGTCTTAATGTACAATCTGATGTACTTAACAAAGTAACGGCTAATATCCTGTTCTATCTGACTGTTTATAATGTTCAATGCTATTTATGGTTGCTACAGGATTGTTGAGATCGTCTACATAGTAGAACCTACATACCAGTGATTTTAGGACAAGTTGTATTAGAAAAGTTGCCATAACTTGTTTCGCGAAATGTCACGGCTGCAAAACTCGAATCACAGCACGACACACTTTCAAGTTTCAACTCATGTGGCCATGGCTATGCCCATAGCCTGAGAGGGCCGTGTCGGGGTTGTATGCTTGTTTGAATAAAATGTCTGTACAATAGCAGGAGCTGCCACATGATGCTGCTCCAAAGAGGCCATTTCAGAATAACTAGTCAAGGGCGCACCGGATAAATCTACAAAGCCATAAAGTGACTAATGAGTTTCAAACTTCCCCACTTCCTGCAGTGAGGAAACCTCAATTGTGATTTGGTTATGTATGATTGTTGTTGTAAGGGTGACCAAAATCAAGCGGAGCAGTGCGGACCTGGGGAGCATCATTACTGTAATTCATTACCTTAACTTGAAACGCCCCGATCACATTCCCTGCACTGTCATCGTGAAGCGCGACACGGCGCTACCGGCGGTGAGGGACTGACACTGAAACATGTATCTACTTATTCTCCATCAGCAAGGGCGCGAAATCTTCACGCTCAGATCATCCGCCGCCACAGTGGGATCATGACGGCAATAATCGCTGCGAAGTGGCTGGCTGTTCAAACATTCACGGTTTTACACCAGCTGGTTGGCTGGCCACTGGAGTACTGGCCTTGAAACATAGTCGGCCAATTTTGGTGCTGTTCCTGTTTGCCCTCGATGCTATCACTCACCTGATATCCAAGCATCGTTAGATCGTATCAGTGAAGCAAACCTCGCTTTTGCACTGCATTCTACATACTGCATTCTGTCTTACACCGCTCAACGGTCAGCCTATCTCAAGTGTCGCATCGATGTGGTTTCGGTCACGCACAGCTGAAGCATGGCAACGACTTATTTCGTGCCTAGACTGGAGCGTGGCCCGAAGTCCCTCGATGGATATTTAAACAATGATCTATGTTATCGTCGTTCCATTACCGCTTGTCATACAAGCCGCTGCATCCGCTGCTGGCTAGTACAGTTTCTGCTCTCTACCAACATGTCTGTTCATGCAGCCCAAAACATGACTTGTCCACCGTCCGCAGGCGGACTAGAGACAAATTTGTTATCTTCCGCAATCCCCTTTTACTTCGCTGCTCGCAAGGATCTCGTCGCAGGTATACCGGACGCCGTACTGTCTTTGGTTGCCCACCATATCGTGTACTGGGCCTTGTCGGTCGTTTTTGATATCCTTGACCACTCCGGATGGAAATGGCTCGACCGGTACCGCGTTCACGACCCAGACGGGTCTAAGCCTCATAACTTGGCGACCCGCTCACAAGTCGTATTTTCCGTCGTCGCACAGCAAGTCATGCAAACTGGGCTCGGTTTAACTTTCCTCGAAGAGGTGCCACACATTTCACTCTTCCGCTGTGAAAAGGAGTTAGAAGCTGTGGAAGGCGCACTGCTGGGTTTTGCTCAGCTTAGGTTTATTCCGAATCTGCTGGTCAGTATGTTGGCATTGCACAAAAGTGAGATTGCCTATTGGCTGTATTGGTGGATCATTCCTATTTCCCAACTCATCCTGGCGATGTAAGTGCATTCCAGTCCTCCCTAGGGCACTCGTTCTGACAACCAACAGGGTTATTTTCGATACCTGGATGTATTTCGGCCACCGCTTGATGCACGTGAACAAGTTTCTTTACAAGCACGTCCATTCTATCCACCATAGGCTATATGCTCCCTATGCCTTTGGTGCATTGTACGGCCATGTGGGTGAAGGGTTCATACAAGACGTCATGGGCTCTCTCGTAGCTAGCTCTGTGACTGGGTTGACTCCTCGACAAAATCTGGTTTTCTTTACCTTCTCGGTGGTCAGGGTTATTGACCAGCACTCCGGATATCGATTCCCGTATAACCCACTGGGTTGGTGGAGCAAGAATGACGCAGAATATCATGCTATTCATCATCAGGTAGTTTCAGATGTTGTCAGTCTGGATCCCAGCTAATCATATTGTGCACAGGCTAGCGGGATGAAGTACAACTTTTCGCAGCCGCTTTTTATTCACTGGGACGTGCTAATGGGCACTCGGATGACAAGAAAGAATCTCGAAGAACGAAGACGGAAAAAGCAGTGAATCAGAACATTCTATCCTATTTACTGTCCTAGTCGAGGGCCTAGCTGCGGATGTGAGGGGGGGTGTATGCAAGGAGAGCATCATCTAGGTTGCGTGCATTACAAGACTTTGGCGCGTATGCGAATAATTAGATCATTAGACATAAATTATTTTCTGCATCGAACTATGTAATCAACTACCTTTGATCATGATCAAACTCATCATCAGCTGTCATAGATGCCAGGCATCTTATTTATGGAACATGAATACTATGTAAATAAGTGTTGTGGCTTGATAT
>Ga0307518_10002406_pt1 | contig 13653 bp, 8 predicted proteins | sample 25_EM_MG_FD_203889 | JGI IMG/M metagenome (GOLD analysis project Ga0307518, IMG submission 203889) | Populus trichocarpa ectomycorrhiza microbial communities from riparian zone in the Pacific Northwest, United States - 25_EM | ecosystem: Host-associated > Plants > Roots > Unclassified | place...
TCAATAAAAAACATCTTCGTCTCAGCATGTAAAGGAAAAGAAAGCTTAAAACAACACAATCTTGAAATTATTCTCTCTTGATATCAAATCAGGTTTTAACTAGATATATCAAATTAGATTTTAACCAAATGAAAATGATACAAGGTCAGCTCCAATCCACTTCAATTTAAAACCCAAGTCAAGTAAAGGCCTAGTTAGAGTGTCTCTTAAAACTTGATCTTTAAGTTATTATTAACAACTTTTTTTTTAACATTATGAATGCTTTTAATCCTTCATTTGTTTTATTAAATAGACGCTTTAAATTTAAGTTCAAAAGGCATGTGAAGAAGCAAAATTGTGAGAAATAGCTGGTTCTAGATTACACCGCTGTGAGGGGCATTCAGACTCTATGGGATTCTTGGGGTATCAACAACGCTGCATAATCATCAACCTCCACCTGTTAAAAAGAAAATTGTCAAGTTAAAAGGGTGGAGCATTCGTCAAGGGACCTTCATCATAACAGCAAAATAGAATTGCAGTACCTCAAATCTTTTGCCACCGTAAGTGAATTCCACATGCAACAGCTTAGGTTCACCAGGGCAAGGATCGCAAAAGCCCATGATTCCTGACTTCCTTACACCCTCATGAAGCTGCACCAGCATTTTCGACACCAGAATAAGCACAAATGCAAAAAAACATGGAATAAGGAATACAAGATAAAACCTCTGACAAAAAATCTACTATCAAAAGCAACCAGAAAGCATACAACAGGACTAGAGAATTTATCCGGCATATAACATCAATAAATTACTGAAGTTTTGAAAGAGAGAGAAATTCCAACAGCCCCTCTAACCACCATGAGGAGCTGTAACAGGATGTCAATTATGACTCAAGGTATATTACTTTGGGCAAAGGCGTGAGGGGCTGTACACATTCCTTTGGACAATTATGACTATGCAAAAGCAATTAATCAAACATGATAGATGGAACACATGGTACCATCACACAAGGATGACCATTAAAACACTTCAGATGCACATTCACAGCATTATCCCCTCAGTCACCTGAATGTAGAGAAGAAAGCTGCAAACATCTCAAGACTGAATATCCTGCATTTACAGCATTATTTTATGCGCATGTATTCTTCTTCAAGGTAGATTACAGAATCCAGCAAACGAGCACTCAAATAGTAGATCGAGCAGTCAACCTCAAACTAAAACATTTAGCCACTACACTCATGTTTGAATTAAAATATAAAGTTTGTTGATCATGCAACTAGCTCTCTCTTAACAGACACACATACACGTGTGTTATTTTTTCACATCCATTGATAGAACCACATTTCAATGTATATTTGATAAGAACATGATTTAAAAGAAATATACCTTCAGTTGGCCAGAATCGTTAATTAAGAAATTAAGAGGTATTGTAACATCAAAGACTTCTGAAGCTGATTCTTTGTTTACTTCTCTTGATTCATCTGCTTTCTTCAAAGCTTTACTGCTTCCATACACAGCTTTAGTAATTACAAGTTCATTTGTTTCTAAATGCTTACTTATTTTCCTATTGGCCACAATTTTTAATAATTGTTGTGCCTTTTCTGCTGCAGCTCTTGCCTCTTGAACCTAAACAATGATCCAGAAACAATCTTCAAAATCAATTAATGAAGCTAAATAACGAAGCATGTAGAAAACCATCAAAAAAAAGAAAGAGAACAAAGCATGAAAAGGTACCAACTTCTGTCCAAAATACATGTGACATTGCAGGAAAGTACAGATGCTAAAAATGCTCTGTATTTGCAAACAAGGGGAAAATCCTTTTCATGTAAACAAGAAATTTTACTAGTAGCAGCACAATTACAACGAGGAGAAGAAAGCCTACTCAAAAGAAAATGACAACCAAGAGAATAAAGCATTCTAATCCCATTGCATATCTTAAGAACCTCCTCTAAAGGTCCTTGCAGTAAAGTGACCAATAAAATTAAGGAAATCATCTCCATTAAACTACTATAATTGTGAATCAAAACCATGCAATCAAGGATCGGGCATTTTTAAAATTGAATAATTATGATTGGGCATTGACATGTTATAGAGTTCCCATAACAAAAAGCAGGCATAAACCACTGCTTCCTTGGGCAACCTTAGCATCCATACCTGGGCAGAATTTCTCTCTTTATTCTCTAAAGTCTTCTGCTTTTCCCTTTGAAGGTAATAAGGCTTGACTACGAATTTCTGCCATCATAAGGATACATGGTTAAGCAGATAATATACAGATGACATTTCAGTAGTCAAAAAAAATTCTTTTGGCCATTGTGGTCGCACAATTTAATCAACTTATGGAGAGCAATCAAATGTCACTCCAGCTCGAAAACTATTCAAGGTTTAGATTTGTGAAAGTTTAGATTTATGTCAGATGTTTAACTGTAAACCAGAGTATAATGAGCCCTTCCTGGTACAGGATTTAATCTAGGTTCTCTGGTTCTTTAGTCACCTGGGGTTCAGTTGAGTGTAAAATGTATACATCAAGCTGATAGCTTTATTGGACACTAAGAATAAAGACAAAGTTTATGTTATTTCTACTGGCCTTCTCATAAATTACAGCTACTTCACCTTATCAACATGAAACTAAACCTAAAGAAGCATAAGGTGATTAATTGTTTAGCATGCAAGTGAAAACATAAGAATGGCATCAGTAATAACCTTGAGTAAGAAGTAAAGAGATGTTGGGATTACAAATGCTCCAGTTGCAAACACTGGATTCAAATGCCTGGAAAGCAACATCTGCACAAGACAATCCATCAGCAGCACGATGATAAAAAAAAAAAAAACAAGAAGCAGATAGGCAATAAACACAGACGTACCAAGTTACCAATGGAATTAGTTCTGCTTGCTTTCTTGCAAGTAAATAGAACCATGCTACAGTGACATATATTGTAACAGAGGTCTTCTCCATCCATTAGATACTTTTCATACTTTACCAAAGTAATGCAAAACAGCGTGAAAAGAAACAATTTTTTTGTTGAGAAATATGAAACAGAGACTATTTTATTTGCATGCCACCCATCTACTGATTAGAAATACATTTTGAAATTTTGGAGGCGTGTAAATTGTTTCTCACTGGAAATTGAATATGTAAAGAGATGTGATTTTCCACGTGTATTAAAAAACAATGAATACATTCATAATATTATGTAAGGTCTAATCGATATATTTTGCCTATATTATAATGTTTTTACGACTATGTTAGGTTTAATTGATTTATTTTCCCTAATTAAAAGGAAGTAAAAATATCATTATACTTTTATCTTAATTTAATACATTTTCCATTATTCTATGAGTAGGAAAAATTTGCATTCAGAAAACAGAATAACACATCCATCACACTTGACACAGAAATTAGTAGAGAACAATGTCAAGCAAACATGACCTGTCAAAATGAACAGCAGAAAGAATAAGTTTTGCTTACAGGAATAATCAACTTTTGTCCTCCTCGGTGCAATTCAAATTTCCAAAAGATTCCCTGCCAACAGAGAGGAGAAAAAATCTAAGTTGGTGGAGCATTCATTGAGCATCTAAGAGAGGGTTATAAAATGAATGCCTTTGCCTTTTAAATTTACAAAAGAACATTTCTATTTTTTTTCTTTTTTTCCCATTTCAACCTATGACGGTTTAAGCGAAAGGTCCCATAGGTCATTGCATCCATGCTTAATAAAATTGCAGAAATTAGTGCAAATGATTTATCCACACTCTGCTATTACAATGCCTTTTAGACATTAGTTTATGTAACATAATTTACATAAAAATTAATTAGCAGAAAAGTTGTGGCTTCTTTATTTTCTCCTAGTAGAATCCAAGAAAGCACAAAAAATAAAAATAAATAAGCCATGCTGCCAAGGTAACACGTGCAGGTTTGAGTTTTGAGAGCAGCTGCTCTGTGAGAGAATGTTGAGGTGCAAACTCTCCCTCATTGGACCCCACACTTGATGGCATAACTGGATGATATACTGGTATACATCTCCACAGAACTACTTCTATGGTTCATTCTGGTTTCATAAGAACCAGAATGTTACATGCAAAATGGCAAAATAACATAAAAGCACAATACTTAAATTTGGTCTCTTGTTTTTAGATACCTGAATTCCTATTGTATACAGCATTCGAACTGTGCTGAAATTAGATAATTTCCTTCCCCCACCAACTTCGACCTCCAAATTGGTGCTGCAACAACAATTGATTCACTCTTATGCAAGATATTTTATGAGCATTTACACGTAACATGAGAGAAAAATGAATATATTAAAAGCTATTGCCAACTTCAAGCTATCCAATGCCCTAGATTTCTCCTGATTGTTGAAATTAACTGTTTGCGTCACATATAAGTTGTGCACTTGTGTCTCAGCAGGCATCACTCCTGTTTTCTGACAGATAATAAATCTTTCAATAGATTTATAGATGATGGTGTCCCCCCCATCAGTGCAAAAATTACTATAACTCAAATGTTTTGACTTTCTAATCTACAGCATCATTCATTTGTTATTAGTGATGCAAAAAACTCCTTAACATAAGTATAAAAGAATATGCACATCAGAAATGGTTGTTAATAAACTGTACTGAAGCGCTGAACTACGAGCGTTTCTCTCTCAATCTTTTTTCTTCTTGGTTAAGACCTCATGAGAGTGATGACTTCTATGATGGAACTTTCCTCTCTCATTCAAATGTGTGCTCCCACTCAACATGTTTCATCTAAATGCTATGGACATAAGAAATTTTAAAGCATGGGTTCATATCTTTTATATATGTAAAGCAAACTTGGTCAAATTCATAATCTATATCTTGTAAAATTGAAAACTTTCCAGACACATATACCAGTACAAATGGGAATATGGAAAACTAGTAAATCCAAGGCGGACATCATATAAACAATATTAGTTACCGCCAAAGAATACTCTTTTATTAAGATTTTGAGCATATACCTTCCAAATCTGCCAGCAATACGACCATGAGATTTTGAAGAAAAGCGATGAGTATAATGAGCTGACGCGGCAAAAGAGCTTGTGCCAATCTGCAGTCAATAAGCAAATGCAAAAAAACAAAGAAAAAAAAAAAGGAAGCGATGAGCATGAACTTAGTGTGAGTTTCTAAAAATAGTAATAGCAAGGTAATATGCATGGAATATGAAATAGCTAAAGATAGATAGAAAATGGAACAAGATAGAAAAGTAAATTTAAAAGAATGGAGATGGAACAAAAGTAAAGTTCATAGCAAATCAGTTGGTCATGGGCAACTCCAAGTTAGATAAACTTATATATAGTTCATGTTCTCTCACAGTTGATTGTAACCAAATAATAAACTTGAGTGCAGAAAGCAAAGATTAAGCATTTGGCTAATCTATGTTGAGCAATAAACTAGTCACTTAACCAAATGATCAAAGCATGCAATTTCAGAACATGATGGCAAAACCCTACTTTACTTGTAGTCACAATATCATTTACTTTTTCTCACTCAAATCTATTTCCCAAGGTTTTGAGGACATTTTTGGCATTGATGTCTTGCTTGAAAAAGCAATTAGATGTACCTTCAGCTCTCCAGAAGCAGACATTTTTTCATGTTTCTTTTGCCATCCAACTGCTATAGATGACTCAGGACCTAATAAAAGCTGTATCTGAAAAATAGAAAGTGCCAAACAAACAACAATTCAAAGATTTTAGAATAAGAATAGAAGAAATATACAAATGTAACTCTTTTATTTTATTTACTTTTTGACCCTACCCGTAATTCCACTAAATCAAATTGGTAATTGATAGTTCAAGTCTCTAATTACACTAGAATGTATTTTATCTTTTTTATTTGACTATTTTAAACCCACTATCTGATAGAAAAAGTTCGCTATATTGAAAATCTTGGGATAAATTACATCAGAGCCATTGACCAATTTGATTCAATGCTTGAAATAAACACCCAAATCATATAATCACACTAAAGGTACAAAGTAGAAGAAAAGAAGACATAAATGAACAAAAGTAATTTACATTTCCATTTGCTGTTTCAGAGAGTTGGCGGGTCCAGGTATTGGAAAGATTAATTGAACCATCCCTCAGAGACTTTGCTATGGCAATTGTAGCCGTTGAGTGTAAAGATAGGTTACTGCAAAGTCACATTTGAAAAAAAAAGATATAGAAAGACCAATAATTGTGCCATGTAATCATGTAGGTTCCAAAATCAAATTCCCTACCGTGTTGTTTGCACACCAATAAGTGCTCGTAAACCAGCTGATGCTATGAATTCTATGGATGAAACTGGAGAAAGCTGGTGCCTGAGCACTGTAGAAGCAGCTCCACCACCAGAATTTTCATTAACTTCCAAATTTCCACCAATAGCAATAGCAGTGCGCTTAGATAATTGAGATTGAACTTCGCTAGACATAGCCATTCTGGAAGAGGAAGTCCAAAGATCAGTCAACAAAGAAAGTAGGCACAAGATACAGCACTTATCTGAAGTGTGATAAAGTATTTAGAAACAAAATGAAATCGTAAAGTTCAAGAAACAGACAATTTAACAGTAATGAGCATCCCTGTAGACTATCGTGATAATCATAATAAAATGAAAAATCATTTTGATAATAAAAGCAAAATACTGCCTATGCTTGCTTGGTGGGCATGCATGTGAGAGAGCACAAAAACTTTTCAACTCCGGTATCATATAAAGCATTAAGCTTTTCAAATTGATCCTCGCAATTTATGACATGCTTCTAGAAGACCTAAGTTCCATGAAAAAATACGTTGAAAGTTTCTGGTAAGGTTATACATAGATATCAGCCAACAATACATCAGCCATTTCATAACTTCCCATCAAATGAACGCTAAACTTTAATATAAAAGGTGGGGTGGGGGTGATGTATACCCTCGCATAATGCCATCACCATCCAGAAACTGTGGCAACGACAAATGGGAGAGTATTGTGCCAGAAGGTCGAAAATGAGCTAACATCTTCTCTTCTTCCTTCCTCTTTCGCAACCTTTCAAGTTCGGCCTTCAACTCTTCAACTTTATCCAGCTTCGGACCAAGCTCCAAACCAGAATTTATACCTTCCATGCCATATATGTCATATATTTGCCTTTTATACTCATCCGATAATATTTCATATGCTTGGCATATTCGTTGAAAGTTCTCAGTGGCTATTTGCTGCATCTGAAAACAAGCATTTTCAACCAACCCAGACCAAAAAAAAACAAAATCAAAGACCAAATTCCGTTCAAGTAAATCGCACCTTACTGTTTATTATTTTGGACAACCAACAGAATCCCATTTTTAAAGAGTGATCCATATTGTCAGAGAATGTTCAAGAGTTTACACTGAATTAAGCTTGTTTAACAAGAAAAACACTCGAATTATGGAGTTTTCAGAGCTAGAACAACTTCTTTAAAGCTAAAAAAATTGAATTACATGAAAATCTTGGTACTTGTCAGGATGATAAACTTGAGCCCAATGTCGATAAGCCTTTCTGATATCTTCATCGGTGGCTTCCGGTGACACTTGGAGAAGTGCGTACAGTTCTCTCTTGGGTGGTCCGGCCTCTTCTCCATCCATTTCTGTTCTTCTTCTCTTTTTCTTTCAATCGATTTAAAAACAAGCAAACAGAAACGCAAACACAGAGCTAGTTTTTGTGCCTTCTCTGTTTTTTAGAGGAGGCACCAAGGGGGAAGGGAAGACAAGGCTGGGATTTTAGTTTTAGGGGTTTTGCTTTGCAAAGCGTGGCGGTTCAGTCAGTGACTCGGTCGGTTCATGGCCTTATTATTAATTTATTATTGCCCACGGTTCCGGTTCTTCAGGACGAAACTAACGTCACAACCGAGTACATGGGTTTCTCCAATTACTAGCTGCCATTGTCTGAGGCTAGGGGAAGTTTCATTTCAGTTGCGTCGTCTTTTTAGTTTATCTTTGGGCTTTATAGATTTATCCAAGATTCGGTTTGACTTGATGTATGGAATGCAGCCCAGCCCTCAAAATAATAATTGAGAATCTCGCAATTTGGTAGCCCGGCATCAAAAATAAAATGTTTTTTAAGTATTTTTTTTTCTTTGTTTAATTTAATTTCTCTTATTAAAATAACTGAAAAGATAGTATTATTTTTCGTATGGTGGATCCGAATACATATGGTGGATCCGAAAACATATGGTTGACGATTGTACACTAATAAGGTGTTTGGAAATGTGGTAGCAGTTGCTTTTCAAAATGTTTTTTATTTCAAAATATATTAAAATAATATTTTTTTTATTTTTTTTAAATTATTTTTGATATCAACACATCAAAATGATCTGAAAAAAAACATATTAATTTAAAGTAAAAAAATAAAAATATTTTAAATTTTTTTAAAAGCGTTTTCCGACCACAATGCCAAACACTAATATTTCCAATGAAACGGGTTTGTAAATTCAAACTGTGGTGCATCATTATAATTAGACAAAGGGTTAACAGATAGCGATTGACACTAATATTAACATTAACTTAACGATAAAGATAAAACAATATGATAAACATTGAACACATACTTATTCATTCACTGTACACTTTCATAAAACAAAATTACATTTTCATCTATGTAGCTTGCAAACCTTATAATTCAATCATGAAAATTTATTTTTCTTTTTGCATATTCAAATAGAAAAAAAAGAGTCACAAAAAAATATATTGGTGTTCTTGGATTTATTTGGACAAGAGTGGTTACATGGAGATAATTTAGGTCTTTATTTATGTTCAAAAAGGTATATCTAAGTTTGGAAAAAAAAATTAATTGACTTATTAGCTTTTAATGACATTTTAGAGTGTTTTAGGTTATTATTGGGATTATTGAGCTTTTTATAAATTTTTTAGATGTTTTTAGATAAAAATAGATTAAGATTTAAGTTTTTAGATTTCAAATATGATGTATATGATTTTCTAACCACCTCTGATGGTTAAAATTTGAATTAGACAACATGTCATCTAATAAATAAATAAATAAAAATTGACATGTCATCTATTTAATTTTCAAAAAAAAAGTGGCACATGGGTCCAGGCATAGGCCCCTTAGCTTTTTTTAAACGGCCAAGCATTCAGGCTTGTACTTATTATTGTATTTTTTATATTTTAGAATAAAATTATGTTTAATTAATGTTAATATAATAATTTTTAAAAAAAATCATCCAATTATATTATATTTTCAAATAAAATTAGATTTTTTAATAGTAATATTATCAATTAATTTATAAAAACAGTTATATAAATCTAATATGCAAAATTTTTTAAAACAATTCTCATGAATATTCAATGAGAATAATCTTTTTATTATTATTATTATTATTATTTTATGCCACTTTTTATATAATTTTTTAAAATTAATTATTTTTTATTTTTTAATATTGCTATGTAAGAATTATCATGACATGATTTTTTTTTGTTAGTTAATTGAAATTTGCTTTTTGAATGATGTTAAGTTTTTATTTAAAAGAATCATTCTCATCTTATTAAACATAAATAAAGAATGAGGGTTTTGGTTAAACAAATGTATTTTTTCTCCTTGATTTAAATTACTCAAATAAGATATGAATGTTTATTTTAATTGTGTTAAGGTTTCATTCAAAAAACAATATTGCTTATAAAAAATACATTTTTTCATCCAAACAAAAAGGAAATGCATTGATAAGAAAATAAAATTTTAACTAAAAAATATATTTGTTTCTCTAGAATTATAAATCATTAAAATATTTATTCTGATTACAAGAAAATTAAATAAAAATAAGTTTTGAAAATCGTTCAACAATAGTGCATGGGTGTATGGCTAGTTCCAATTTTAAATTGATGTCTATTCATGAGGTCCTACAAATTCCATATGTTTGTCAAATTATTTTTATAATTTTTTCAATCAACATATAATCTTGACAAGTGATGAAGTCATAAAAAAAACTTAAAAGGATTTCACAGGTTTTCCATAACTAATAATGGGTTGTAGAGTAATAGGATTGAACCTTTGTCTTTGACCTGGATTGTTCCTAAAACAGTAGTTCCATGTTGGAATAAGAGACCCCCTGATACTTAAGTTGGTGAATGTAGGAGGTGGGAATAAGTATAGAAAGAGAAAAATAAGATGAAGTCATAGGAAATGCATATATGTATGACTTGGTATGGCCTGGTATGGCCTGCTTCTACTTACATGGTGATTGGGTGTATTTATACACCAAGTTTACCTCATGAAAAAGGAATATATTTATAGAAATTTAATTCATTGGGTGTTGTGTTTGTCTTTCCATTGACTATATTGGTGGCAACATTTTCCTAAAAAAGTTGTTTATTATGTCATGCACACCATTAGTGAAGTGTGAGTGATGTGCAACGCCATTAGTGGTGCATACTCATATAAAAAAAAATTTTTGTGTGTGTAGAAAGAGTTTGTCTGTCAATAATGAAATGAAAAATGTATAGAGATGTGTGTTAGTATAAAAAAGAGAAGGGGAAAGAGAGGGGGGGAAAGGTATATGAGAAGGGAGAATGTGTGTGACAGAAGGAGAAAGTGCAAAAAAAAAGGGATATATATGAGAGAGAGGGAGAAAGTGTGTGTGTGTGTTAAGGAGCAAAAGAGTAAGGAGAGAGGGAGTTAGTCGTTTGAGCTATTTATAGTCCAAATGACCAGACTGCATGTGTTACGTGAGTGATTGCGCTGTCGTCTTTAGGTAGCACATGTGTCCCACAATGGCAATTTTTAGTGGTCTTTTCATGGTATCTGTGTTATCGAGTTTTTTTATGGCATTGAGGGTGTCATTATCGGAGCTCTAGTGTGACCTCAACAACCTATTCTTTCTTTCTTCTTCTTTTTTTTTTCATTTTCTTTCTTCTTCCTTGTCTTTGGTGTCACTTCATTTCATCATTTTTTTTTCTCTTATCCTTTTTTCCTGCATAACACATACATAGAAATGCAATACAATTCCTAACTATTTGAGCTTATCCTAGATAGGTAGGACTCTTAGCCATTTGAGCTAGGTCAAAATGGCTAGATTTCTTTCTCTTTAAAAAAAAAACAATTTTTGCACTACATATTTAACATGGTATCATTTATCACATTAAAATTTCTCAAATAACCCAAAGCCTTCATAAATACATGGAGGTTTCACCGTTGTTTCTTTTTTTTTGGTATAAGAGGTTTAACCTATGTTTTCTTTATTAATGAAATCTTGCAAAATAAAGCTTTCAAACCTCTAATCATATTTCTATACTTGAAATTCCTAAACAATGAAATTATGCCTCACACACCTTTCAAAAGTTTTTTTAGGCACTTTCAAGGTAAATAAATACTTAGTTTGAACTCATCTCATTATATGGTACCATTTGACACAAAAATTAACCGTTTTAGTGGGTTAGAATTGTCGTTAATGACAACTTTCTCTCTCCATGCTGGAATACGACGAGTCCATCTCTCTCCTCATACAAAAAGAACTGAAAAATAAGAAAAATAAAATGTAGTACCAAAATTAAAATTTTGAAAGTTAAAGGGACTGGTTACCTAAGAACGAAAAAAAGATAGGGGATGAAAATGAACTTTTAAAACAAATTTTAAAGCCGCCATCTATTTCTCCTGTTTTTTCACTTCAAACATCTATCTTTCAACACAACCCTTCCTCCCAGAAAAAATACAATCAAGTGCTAATTTAAACTCAAAAGAGATAAATCATACAAAATAAAATTTGAGAATCAAATTAAAAATTTTAAAACATCATTGCTTCATTTCACAGTGATCTATAAGATGGTGAGCAATAATCATGCTACAAATAAAAAAAAGAGCTCTTTTAGTTTATGCAAACTAGATTTGTTGCCCGTGCTAAGCAAAAGTTTTTTTCAACTTATAAAAAATGTTAGGTTAAAAAGAATCAAAGTTCCAAGTCATTGGTCCAATTAATAATTTAAATAATATAAAAATAAAAATGCAACAACAATAAATAATTTGACAAAAAAACAATGAAAAAAAGGTGAAAATATCCAATCCTTAGCTTATCTAGATTATCAAACAGTCAAGTACACATATAAAGCACAAAAAAACCCAAAACAAATCAGCTTCAAAAAAAGAAAAAGAAAAACCTAACAAACCAGACGAACCTCTTAAACCTGATTTAATCTTCAAAACTTACATCTTGTTAAATCATAGACATGGGTTCAATGAAGAAGTTTAACTCTTGATCAATTTTGTTTAGAATGATGAAATTGTTAAAAATTATTTATAAAAAAACTTGCAAAAAAAAAAAACAACAACATAAATAACGAGGATAAAACTTAAGAGAAAAAAACCTAAGGAGAATGAAATTTGAAAAACAATTTAAAAATAATCTCATACAAAATAAATAATTAAAAGAATGACTATCAAATTTGAAAAATTAAAAAATCACATGTGGTGAAATTGAAAAATATTTATAATTTAATAGATTATTTATAGATTAAAAAATAATAGGGGGTGAAATTGAAAATAATTGTAGAGGGCTAACCTAATAGAATAAAATTGCAAAAAAAAAACCCTAAAAAAGGATACAAAATAAGAAAACATCAGCTTAAGAAAGGAAAAAAAAGCAAACTTAGACGAACTTTCTAAATTTAGTTTAATCTCTAAAACTCATAACCCGTGAAATCCTAGACCCGAGTTCAATCAAGAAGCTCAATTATCAACAAATTTATTCTTGAATGATGAAATTATAAAAAAAAAAACTTGCAAAAAAAACAACAAAAAGAATAATGATAAAATTTAACAGAAAAGGTGCATAAATGATGAAATTTGAAAAAAATCACAAACAAAATAAATAACAATTAACAGAATGAGGACTGGATATGAAATATTAAAAAATCATAAGGGGTGGAATTGAAAAACATTTGTAATTTGATAGATTATTTACATTAAAAAATAGTAGGGGTGAAACTGAAAAAAAAAAACTATAGAGGGTTAACACAATTGAATAAAATTGCAAAAACATAAGAAAACAAAACGCTAAAAAAAGATTAAAAAAGAAGAAGAAAACAACAGCTTAAAAAAAACATGCAAACCCGGATGAACCTCTTAAACCTGATTTAATCTCTAAAACTCAAAACTCATGAAATTATAGACCCGAATTCAATCAAGAAGCTTTTTAAAAAATGACAAGGGGTTAAATAAAAAAAAAAACTGTAAGGGGCCAACTCAACAAAAAGCAAACCATAAAAAATAACAAAAAAAAAAAACATCATCTTAAGAAAACACAAAATAGACAAACCTTCTAATCCTTGTCTAATTTCTAAAAGTCACAACCCTTGAAATCTTGGACCTATATTAAATTAAGAAGCTCAATTATCAATCAATTTAATTTTGAAGGATGAAATCAGTATAAATATATTATTAAAAAAAGCTTGGAAAAGCAAAAAAAAATAGGGATAGAATTTAATAGAAAAAACCCCAAGGAAAATAAAATTTAAAAAAAAAACAATTTTAAAAATGAACACAAATAAAATAAATAGCAAATAAAAGAATGAGAACCAATTTATAAAAAAAAAATGATAGGGGTAGAATTGAAAACAAATTGTACATTATATGGATCATTCAAGGATTAAAAAATGACAAGGGGTGAAATTAAAAAACAATAGTAAACAAACTGTAAAAAAAATAAAAAAAAAAAGATGAAAAAAAACAT
>Ga0307518_10002407_pt1 | contig 13649 bp, 20 predicted proteins | sample 25_EM_MG_FD_203889 | JGI IMG/M metagenome (GOLD analysis project Ga0307518, IMG submission 203889) | Populus trichocarpa ectomycorrhiza microbial communities from riparian zone in the Pacific Northwest, United States - 25_EM | ecosystem: Host-associated > Plants > Roots > Unclassified | place...
ACTCCCTTCTTCCGTGTTTGGAGGTTTGCAATGCCGTTGACCGTGCATGTCCCAGCTTCCTTGGGATCAAATGTCCTGTCCCACAGTTTAATGCAAACACTAGCTACGGTGTAGGCTTCATAGATAGCGGTGAGGCTGGAGTGATTGGCCAGGGAAAAAGCGGCGCAGCCCAGGATAGATGGGGTAATGTATGGTGTAATCCTGGTTAGTAGTTACTATGCCTCTCTGGTCAACATGTTTTTTTTGCACGGGATATCACAGGCCATTTATCACGTCAAAAGAAATGTGATACTGCACTAGAAATCGAAGCTGGCAGTGATGAAATTTTACTTCAGTGGCCAGCCTGCAGTGTGATTTTACGGTCTTCCACCCCTACTGCACACTTATGACACTGCCGAAAAAAGGGCTCTTCATCATCCTGGACAAAGAGTCACCGGTGGTGGTGGTGGTGGGGATAGATAACGGACTGCGCTACTGGGGAATAGGAGAAGGTCAGCTCGAGCTGTTGAGAATGTAAGTGCTTAGTCATCACTAGCACGTGACTTCTCAGGAGCCTTGACACGTGATGTGTCTGGACTCTTTCTCTTCCATGCGATTCTTCATATCACATGACCGGTTATCAGAGAGTACCGACTAACCGGAGTCATATCACTTATCTATGACGAGGTCATGATAAGGAGATAACATTCCTTCTGGAATGTTCTTATGGGTCGGTCTAGACCATTTCTTATCTCTTATCTTACGTATGACTCACTGTGGACTTCTTTGAGATTCTACAAGCTTCCACAGAACTACTATGTTAGGAAGGTACTTATCCACCGTCCACTTATGGACTCTCAGAGATTCTCTACTTTACATGGTCTGTGCGCAGCTCAGACGTATAAATACTCTCATGTCTTTTAGGTAGAGAATAACGAATCTACCAGTTATATTCTGTTCTCAGAACTCTTCGTCTACAAGAGAGTTCTATCAAACCACCTTCGGTTACCATACTTCAAGTTTGAACCATCTATCTCAAGTGAGTTGATAACTTCATTATCATTTGAGTAGAGCCTGCTGTGCATTGTCCACTATCTCCATAGTGTGGACATTGCCTCCTGTTACGAGCTTCCAGACGATGCAATACAGCTCGCATCAGTGTTTGCAGTGCCAATGGTGATCCACGTGTGCCATGTGCCATGGGTCATGGCTAGCCAGTGGAAAAGCCATAGGGACAGATATGGCGGTGGGGGGGCCCTTGAACCGCAATCACGACCATGGTCGGTTTTCCCACTTCACGAACTCTTGCGTAGTCACTTTGTTGTACTTCACAACCAACGAAGTCACACGAAGTAGTCAAATTATCAACTTCGATTCACTTCGGTTCAATCTGTGGCAACACTAGCTGGGCAAGGTAGTGCACGAACAATAAAAAGCACACCGAACACCACTGGCCCCCCCTAGAACGATTATTACGAGTCATTAAGTTGCCCAAAACACACGAACAGGCCCCCGGAAGCTCCCCCATATGTTCGGCCCCTCCAACCCCCCTGGGTGACCCTCAAATCCGCAATTTAGGCCGAACATCACCATATGACTAAGCAAGAATGTGTGACAATTTTGATTATGTAATAGGGGTATGTTTATAATTTTTTTTCCACCAGGTTTCTTGCTGGCGAAGAGAATGTGAAGACTTTGCACTATTGGCTGTGAATGGTCTTTGTCCAAGGTGGTATAGTACCTGGCCAGCGGGCAAATGAGTATCATGCAATTCATACCAAGCCTACTAGGCATTGAGTCACAACCTGTTTGGAATCTGTGAGGTCATGACTGGCATCTGTAAGTCCATGTACTTTGGTGAGTCTCACTACTACCACCTTCTCTACTGCTACCCTCATGCTTCTGATTACGACAATGACGCACACAGCTACTGCTAGGCTGCGATACGACATGGACAATGGGTCACTGTGGTGAATTCCAAATCTCTCCACATCCCTTTCTGTCACACTGACCACCACCACAGCACACACACATGCACATCAACCACCACCATCGTTGCAACTGGTGGTACAATGATGTCAGTCAGCATTACCACCATGCGACGACAATGTCACCATTATGAACACCCATGCAGCCAGTGCCACGATGACATTATTACGACTGCCATGCAACCATCAGGAAAAAACCACTTGGAGATATAGTACTATGTAGTCTATGTAGCACTGATAGCTCCAGACATAAGTCCCCCATATACAGTCAATATAGTCACAGTCATGGAATCTATAGTACTCCATAGCACCAATAGTCTGGCATGTCAATATGTATACAATGTAGCAGGGCTGCTATGTATGCTACCAAGACTATATACTGTGATATAGTCCCTTCATCATCTATCATGACATTGGTATGCACACCCATTGCCACTTGGTATCACTTCAGTATAGCACAACATAGACTACAGATCTCACTCAGGCAGTATGCAGTACAATCCAGAATATATTTAAACTGTAGTACTTAACACCAAATTAGCTACTACATATCATTCCGATTCATCATCTGTTGTCGAGCCTTCCTGGTGCTCTTTGATCGCTGCTGCGATGATCTGCACTGACACCACATTCTGAGGCTGCATTGCGAGTGCACCCGCTCCGGAGTGAATACTAACAAGACAGTCAGTGAACACACTTGAATACGAACCAAATACCCACCGTCCGTCCTCAGCGATCCTGGCACAAATGCCTTTCAATACCTCATCAAATTCTTGTAGACACTTGAGGTGCAAGTCATATCCGGCACGGTAGTCTTGAACCGTGAATGGGATGTCCGTCCACATACCAGTCATCCATTCGTCTATGCAGCACTCAATCTAAGATGCGAGGTCAGACCGTCACGAGCATGAAGAACGACACTTACACCTGTCAGCACTAAAGCCAAAGCAGGCAGGGGGAATGGTTTGAAACGCACGTGATGCTTGATGCCTTCGTCGTTCTTGTTTGTGAACCACATCGTATTGATGACTTTCTGGATGATCGGCGCCTTGAGAAACCCACGGCGCTCGTCTTGAACAGGCGCCCTATGCTGTCCACCGCACATCAGTAACTGTGACCGCCCGACGGGACACAAGCAAACCTTGAATGCAAAACTTGCACCCTCTTTTAACTCTTCCGCTAAGGTGTGATTCTTCTTGATCGCTGTCTTCGTCTGGCTGCTGTGGAAATTGAACATTACTTCTACAAGTGGGCGGAGCTTGGCCTTGAGCTCGCCGTGTACTTGAGTGCCACGGATGGTAATCTATATAACACAGTAAAGTTACATAGTAATGCAGTCAGTATGGGACTTACGAGTTTCGCCAGCTGGGGGGTCCGCGCAAGGTTAACGTCAGTTATCTGACTCGCCTTGGCCCAAGACACATTCAGAAAGGCAGTCTCTTGTGCATGATCAGGCATAGGACCCTCAGCACACAACCGTGCCCGGTAATCTCCAATGGCTGCGATGACGAATTCTTGGGTAACGTCGTCGTAGTCCCTGGCACATGGTCGACCTTTGTGCTTGGTGAGTTTCTGAGCCTTGACAGTAGTTATCTCTTGATCTTCTTCCTCAACCGGTTCCCGTCGCCTTTTGGCACAGACATCGCTCCTATGTCCACTGAACAACCTGTTTGAATGATGGCGTGACGGACTCACCGGTTGGTGCAGTCGGTCACCGCACCTTCGGAGCTCGCATGTTCAACATGCCTATCGTTAGTCTTTGTGTGCCTGGAAGTCTGTCGTTCCGAGGAAAAATCACGTGGGGGCGGCCCTGCATCCTCGTTGTCCGAGAAGTTCATTTCTCCCTGCTGTCCTAAATGAGAATAGATCTGAACTACAGTAATAAAGAATACTCACTTCAGTACTGTAGGAAAAATTGTTGCCAGGAGCTGGTGCCTTGGGAATTCTGCTGTTGCTGTACGTGAGACCCTGCCTAGGCACTCCACTGAGCTTAGAGGGTACAGGACAACTACTAAACTAAACAAGCCTTTGTGTCAGAGCGACACCTCCGAAGAGTTGGGATGACCTACCTGAGTGCCACCATCTTCCTCTTCATCGATATCATCCTCCTCGATGCCTCTCCCTTGGTCACTGTTCTCCTCAACTTCGTTCTCGCTCCCTTCCTCTATTAAATGGCGGCGGCGGCAGCATTCACGGTCCTTCTGGGCCTTGGCATCATGGCGGTGAACCGTCTCTTCACGTTCGTGCGCTGCCTGCCTCACTTTTTCCGATGGTCGGCAAACCCGACCACCAGGATCTTTTTTTTTTAAACCTTGTCAGCGGCGATCGGTGTTGTTGTTTGGTCAGACTAACCTTTATAGTTCTCTTTGTCAACAGGGCGAAAGACTGCATTGGCTGAGGCTTGCATGTGATTAGAGCCGGGAGGGTGCATCTGGAGGGAATTGAACGGGTCAGGTTGTGTTTGAATGATCGATGACAGGTCTTAAATCACCGGTGGTTGGCGTGTGGCTTGTTTGTAGAGATCAACAAACGCTGGTGCGATGAACGCAAACCGCGACGTGGTCACAGGATAGTCCAAAAATTTTAAGTCCAAAAAATTTGTCAAAGTTGACACGGAGTGCCTATACGACCATCAACCGCCATCACAGTCGATGGTCCAGTATATTTCAAACCTGTCAAAGGAATAAATTAGTGAGACCTAGCAGAAATACCGGCAGAGATACTGGTGACCTTCGTACCATGGCCCCCCACCGCTGCAGCTATTGCTTGAAACCCATAGCCACCAAGCCAGGCATCAAGCGGCACATCACACAGTCACCTGCGTGTCGCGATCATCAGAACCGGCTCCTTGAACGGGCCCAATTTGTTGAATCAAACAGCGAAGACGATCAGCCTGCAGAGGAGATAAACGACAATGCACCTTTGTATGAATGGGGGGACGAGATTAATGCGGTCGACGGTCCCGACGTTCCTCTCGACATTCCAGAGGGGTACCTGGTTAATCAGTCTCGTGTTGACGTCAACCCAGGGCCACCTGACCTCTGCAAGCCGCCATTAAAGCATGTGCGAGTGGAGGCAGAGGACGGCGACTCACCTCCTTGGCCGGCCTCTGGACGCTTCTCGGAACAGTACATGGGCGTCGCTGCTAAAATTCTAGGAAGGAAGCAGACGGTCTTCGAGGCACAGGAAGCTGCAGAGATTGCAAGGGGCGATAGCGAATGGGCACCTTTCCGCGATCAGGATGAATGGGAACTTGCACGATTTATGATGAAAAATCTTGGGCAAACAAAGATTAATGAGCTGCTGAAGCTTTCCTCTGTAAGCGAATAAAAAAATGTACTTAGCTCCTCCATACTGAGTGTGACCGATTTGTAGGTGCGCAAGAGTGGTGTGTCATTCCAGAATGCGCGCACGTTCCTCAAGCGTGTTGACTCTTTGTGTGCTGGCCCGGGTTGGACATGTGAGACCATTGATGTTGAGGGCGACGCAGTGGGTGAAGATGGGGCCTTGAAACGGGAAACGTTGGAACTATGGCGGAGGGATCCCTTGAATGTGTGGAAGAACTCATTGGTAATCCGACGTTCCGAGACGTGATGGTGTATGTCCCAGAGCGTGCATATGCTGATTCCAAAGGAGAGAACCGGATCTATGATGAAATGTGGATGGGTGACTGGTGGTGGGAGACCCAAGTAAGTACTTACTGTTGATTATGAAGGATGCATCCAGGCCGACATCGATGCACAGGGAAAGGTACCAGAGGGGGCCGTAGTGGCGCCGGTGATCTTGTCCTCCGATAAAACATCGCTGTCGGTGTTCAGTGGGGACAAAAAAGCATGGCCTGTATACCTAACGATTGGCAATATATCGAAAGATGTCCGAAGATGGGTGTCAGAACACACAACAATCCTAATCGGCTACTTACCTGTGTCCAAGCTGGAGTGTTTCCAGAAGAAAACAAAGTCTGTCGCAGGATATCGTCTATTCCACTATGTGATGTCTCTTTTGTTGTGTCCACTGGTTGATGCTGGTCGGCAAGGAAAGACCATGGTTTGCGCTGACGGCTTCGTGCATTGAGTTCATCCCATCTTGGCTGCCTATGTTGCTGATTTTCCTGAGCAGTGTCTTGTGGGTTGCAACAAAGAGAGCCGTTGCCCTCGCTGTCTGGTTCAATCGCAAAATCGTGGCAACATCGAGGAATGTGCATGCCGCAGCATGGTTGACACGACGTTGAAGACCTTGTGGCGGATGCGAAGAAACAAACAATTGAAGAAGTTTGATAAGGAAGATTTGCGCCCAGTCTTCGATCCTTTTTGGAAAGACCTTCCCTTCACCGACATTTTCACCTGCATCACACCCAATATCCTCCACCAACTCCATAAAGGAATCTTCCACAACCACCTCGTGCAGTGGTGTTTGGGTATAATCAGCAAGAAGGAAATGGATGCCCGCTTCCAGGCCGTGGGTCAATACCCAGGCCTTCGCCACTTCAAGAAAGGTATTTCGGCGGTCTCACAGTGGACAGGAACGGAGCACAAGGAGATGGAGAGAGTTTTTGTAGGTCTCCTGTCTGGTGCGGCCTCAGACAATGTTCTTGTGATGGCTCGCTCACTGCTCGACTTCATATACTATGCGCGGTTCCAACAACACACAGACAAGACTCTCACGGCGATGCAAGAGAGCCTGAACCTGTTCCATGCACGTAAAGATGTCCTCGTCGAGCTTGGCATCCACGATCATTTCAACATACCCAAGATCCACTCGCTCGTGCACTATGTAACCTCTATCCGAGCGCTCAGCAGCGCTGACAGATACAATACTGAATACCCTGAATGCCTTCACATTGAATACGCTAAGGACGCCTACTGAGCCAGCAACAAACGTGATTACGTTGAACAAATGGCCCTGTGGCTTCAACGCCAAGAGGCATTCCATCACAAGACCGCTTACCATGCCTGGAAACAACTCAAGCAGTCTGCAAGCATGGACGCTATCCATGGAAGCTTGGGCGGAGCGATTGATGGCTCAGAAACAGGTTCTGAGGTGGGTGACCATCTGGATGAGGGTGGTGGCGACGATATGGTTCATCTGGCTACGCAACAGCCGTCAGGTATGTGGTATTTCCTGCACCCGTGTAGTTATTGAAGGCCGTGGTTGTGCTAGCGAAAGCCCACTACAAAGTGGCCAAATACCCTTCCCAGTGCATATCCATACAGCAGTTACAAAATGACTACAAAGCACCCAAGTTCCTCGAGGCGCTCAAGCATTTTCTCAACACCCGCGCGACTCGAGATCAAGTCGTACTTCCCATGGAATCGGATCGATTCGACGTATTCAATCAACTATACTTGGCAAGCGGACCTAGCGTAGTTACCGGACACAGCAGAAGCTGGCAAAAGATTCGTGCCAAGCCGAAGGGTGCCGCTCGTGGACACAAGGCCAAGTCCCCCGCAAGATTTGATACAGTGTTTGTGTGGGACAAAGGCCATCAGTCGGGTGATTTTTTTGGGCCTGATGGTGAGTACCCGGCCTCATCGATGCGACGAGCGTGCGCTGACGAGCATTTCAGCAATCTGTATCACTCAAGTCCGCATCATCTTCAAGCTTCCAGAGCACCTTGGTCTTTACCCGCATCCACTAGCCTACATCGAATGGTTCACCTCTCCGCGTCGTCACGATCCCCTGTCTGGCCAGTTCGTCGTCACCTGTTCGACGTGCAATCATCGGCGCAATGTGTCGGTGATCAGCGCTGATCGCTTCACCCATCCTTGCCATCTTCAAGCCCAGTGTGGAAGGAATATTAGTTTGGATTGGACGTCTGGTAACGTGCTGGAGATGGCGACCGTGTTTCATGTGAACTCGTACATTGACTTAGACACATTTGTTGCACTAACTGATTAGTATTTCTGTGGCTACATATATTATCTGGTGCTTGGTGCTTGTCAAGTAGGAAATGTAAGGACAACAATATAGGCTATTTGGACTCTGGAGGATATAAAGTGGTCAGTATGGGGCTACAATGACTATGGCGGGCGGGCTGGACCACGCTGTCAATGATCGTGGCAACTGTGTGCTATGTGTCACGCGGTGACAGCTGGATAGTGCTGCAGAGCATGTGCCTGACGCACCATATTGCAATCAAGCCTCAAGGTGACTTGGTACCTGGTGGCTATGCTATATAGTAAAGTGTTTTTCCTGATGACTGGCAGCGCAACAGTATCGAAGGCAGTCCCACCACCTTCACGATGACGACAACCATGACAACCACCACTACAACCATGGGCCAGCAGCATGATGGTGTCAACAACGACTACGACTACAACATCCGTGCATCCAGCAACACGTCGATGGCACGACCGCCATGACCTCCACCATACAGTCAGCAGCATAACAACAACATCCAGGCAGCTAGTGCTGCCACAGCGACAGACAGCATCAGTCACCCATGCTGCCAGCCCATTCTGCGACCACCACCATGGCAACAACCACCGGATCTCGTCTGCCACCACCACCACTGTACCCCACCACCACCACGCCATGAACTCGACTACCAGGACCACTACCATGAATGGTGATGATAGTCACCCCCACCACCCGAGCAAGTTGACGCCACTGCTCTGCTACCCACACGTCAACAGCCACACCACCCAGCAAGTCAATTTTGATGGCTCTGCCACCCCAGTGGCAGCATGTTGACCATGATAGCTACCACCACAAACACAACAGCAGCCACTACTACTAGCACCTGAATGACAGCGATGACGCACAGAGATATTTTTTATGTCATAATGTAGTTATTGATGCTATAAACTAGCTGTGCAATACATAAAGCCCTGGCATCCTGCTACAATAGACACACTGCCCCAGGGTGTGAATGGTTTGCGGAGAGGAAAGGATGCATTATTGATGCTGCTCTCTCACTACTGTCCATTAAATTTTGTACATAGAGAACAGACAGCCTCATGACAGACTCCAACTAGCCTAAAGATTGGACGTGGAATCTGCAATCAAAGGCCAAACATTGGCCTATTTTGTCAACATCTCGAGCTCAAATCTGCAATTTTGGGCCAAAGATTTTGCACCTTTGGGGCCTCAAATCCACAATTTTTGGGCCGAACATATGAGGGAGCTTCTGGGGGCCTACATGAACAATGCCAGACTGGCAAGAACAACCTGTAACGGTCTAACTTTTTATCTTATCTAATCTGCGATTAGATGACGTCTTATCTTATCATACTGTAGTATCTTATCTAGTGCATCTTATCTGTAGACCTGTCTGGACCACAGCCTCGTGCTGTGCATGCTGTATCCCTTGATGTCATTAGCATAGCCTTACCACAGGATGGCAGCTGTGTTCACTGCCTCGTACAGCATACAGCCTCATGGATAGCCTCACACAGGACACGTGTAGTGTAGTATATATACTGCTGCAATCCAGCACCCAGAGGCTCTCCATTCGAGCTCTCTTTGGGTTTTCGCTCTAAGACGCTTGTGATCCTATTCCTCCTCAGAGTCCTCTGTGTGGTAGTTCTTTGGGTGTTTGCCCTTAGGGTTGTCTCAAACCACACTCAGCAACCACGTACTCACGAATTTTTCTACCCAATGTAGACATCCTGAACATACCAAAGACCAACCAAGGACGAGTTGAAACGTGAACCAATCACACAAGCAACACAATTATTCCATGTGACAGTCCATTGTGATGCTGTCCCCTCTTGCGAGATGTTCGCCTCTATTTTCCCAACCTGAGGTTTTAGTGGGTATAACACCTACCAGGCGCCCTTCAACAGGTTTACCAGTAGGCTCACAGAGTCCCACATACCCCTGTCCTTGATGGGAAGTGCATAAGAGCATTTTTCCTCGGAACGAAGCCCAACTGGGTTTTCGATCTAGTAAAATACATGTGACTTTGTTGCAATGTTTGTGGTAACTACCGTATTTACGTGGTGTGCTGTTCATGGTAGTGTGTCCCACCGGTAAATATTGCAATGTACTGTTGCATCCTATGTGCAATCTACCCATCTGCCATTGCAATGTTCTGTCTGCCGTTGCAATGGTTCAGTGCTCAGTGCTCAGCACTCAGCACTCAGCACTCATTGCAATTCAACTCGGTCTTCTGCTGCAACGCTCTCGTCTGCCATTGCAACGCCACTTGATCTCCTGCTGCAACACTCTCATCTGCCATTGCAATGCAACTTGGTCTCCTGTTCCAACACTCTCATCCCCCATTGCAATGCCACTCGGTCTCCAGAGTCCCACTGCAGCACTCTCGTCTTGTCTGCCATTGCAACGTGACCCAGTCTCTCCTTCCAGCACCCGATATCCCCCATTGCAACGTCACTCAGTCTTCTGCTACCACACTCTTGTCTGCCATTGCAATGCAACTCGGTCTTCCTTTCCAGTACTCCCATCCCCCATTGCAATGCCATTCAGTCTTCCCTTTCAGCACTCCCATCTCCTGTTGCAATGCAACTCAGTCTCCTGCTGCAACATTCTTGTCTGCCATTGCAATGCCACTTGATCTCCCACTGCAACACTCTCCTCTGCCATTGCAACACAACTCAGTCCCTGGAGTCATCTCCTGTTGCAATGCAACTCGGTCTCCCGCTGCAACACTCTCCTCTGCCATTGCAATGCAACACAGTCCCTCCTGCTACTCTTGTCTGCCATTGCAACGCAATTCAGTCTTTCCTTCCACCACTCCCATCCCCCATTGCAATGTCACTTGGTCTTCTGCTACCTCACTCTCGTCTGCCATTGCAATGCAACTTGGTCTCCCCTTCCAGCACTTCCATCCCCCATTGCAATGCAACTCAGTCTCCCACTGCAACACTTGTCTGCCATTGCAACACCACTCGGTCTCCCATTCTAACACCCTTATTCACCATTGCAACACTTGGTACCTGCAGCAATGAGATGAGGTCACCCAATGAGGTCAAACAACCCACTTTGCCGTTGGCAGCGGTGATGACCATTTGTATGCAACTAGTGTGTATTCACTGTACAATATCTCTATGTAATGACACAACCACTATTTCTGCCAGTATCTGATTGATGACAATGATGACAACACTCCTGCGGCCCACCAGCAAGTCAAGAGCAATGACAATCACAGCCATGCATGTCAATGAGAGCACACCTGTTATTGTTGCAGTCAAGGATGCCAACAGCAGTTGATGACAATGATAACAATGACAATTCCTGCAGCCATGGGATGACAATGATCTCCCTGTAGCAACAGGACAATGATCATGTACCCCAAGCAGTAGTACACTGTATTTTCTAGGTAATAACATGTACAATAGCGACGATGGCGCAGATGGAGGTCACTTGGATGGGAACAACAGCTTAGTATGATCTCGTGTGTGAATTATCTCCAGACCGGCAGGCCCAGCCAGTGGGATCAATAATAAATCTCGCATAAATCTCCTATGCAACTAGACAAACATAAGATTCGAAGATCTTGCTTGTATTTCTGTACTGATATGACATTCAAGGTGTCGAAGATCATGTCTAGGGCAGTAAATATCAGTGAAGCTTGTTTGATTGCTCATATCAGCGCTGCGGCACCTTCAAGTCTGATGCATTGATACCCCCTCCATCATCTTCATATGACCAACAGACTTCACAATGAATGAACGATCTGGACACTTGGATGTCTTAATTTTGGGTTTATCATGCGAGCTCGGTATCTTCGGCACATTTTGACAGATTACCATCTACATGGCTCACTTCTAACCTGATGTATTTTGTATGCACCGGTTGTTGGCAGTAGTAATTGTATGAAAAACAGTGAAGTTACACTAACTCCTCCCTAACAATATCTGCAAGTTCCAGAAAACACTTCATATCCCTCCATGTGTGAGCAAATGACAGTCTGATTTGATCCCAGAGTCCAGCCTGGTGCTCGGCATATGCATGGTGCCCTTCGGAAAGCATTTTGTCAGTGGTCACCACCATGCCAGTTTGGTCCATCCACCACTTGGCATGCCATTCCAGAAACCAAAGCATTCTCTGCATCTCCTCAAACAGCAGTGCGACCTCTTCTTCCCAACGATGTGCCTGTGCCTGCGCCCTGCACCACTCAATGCGAATAGCTAGTATAAAATAAGATTGACATATGATTAAGGTATCTGAAGCCACGTACCTTCCTGGAAACCATCATCTGATTCGTTATCTGTGGTCTGCTCACTGTATCCACATATCCACCAAATCCAAGATACACGGCACCTTCCTTCGCCCATACAAATATTGTACCCAATTGTCAGTGGACAAATGTCATCGTCAGCAAGCAGACAAAGTTGGCCTCTCCAGCCAACTTGTCCCAGTAATGGGCCAAGAATGGATAGTGCATGATACACTACACAATACCTAGTAGCAGTGGCATTTATCTTTGTATTAAGGGCTTTGAGGCAATTTTGAGCCCGCGTGTTGGCTCCTTGACCACATAAGAACCAGTCTTTGAACTTAAGCATATAAGCGCATGATTGAAGTCCTTGACATAGATCATTTAACACATCATGTGCTTGGCCTTGTCTGAGTCAAAATTTGATCATGTTAAATGGGTGTGGACACGGAGCCCGGCCGTTAATTTGTGACAGAAGGAATAAAGGAATATCCTCCACATGGGGAGGTTGGTTCATTGATTCAAACCAGTCACTCTGCAGAGTACTTACACCAGGCATAAAGAGGACTTGGACTTGTTGCCAAGCCTCTGTGCCATAAAAGCAGGTTGCTACGCTGCTGAGTGTGTGCTTGTTGTGTATCCATAGCACATGATCCTAATTTGGTAGCATCGCGTAACCGTTGTCTACAGTTTCGGGGTGAGAGCAGTAATATACAGTAAAGCAACTTACTGTTGTTCCTCCAGGTCAATTCCAGTGCTAATGAGGATGCTCAGGGTGACATCTGGATGTAGTGGAAGTTCCTTACTCTCATCCACAGATAGTTTTGCCTTGTCTTTTGCCAGTTGTAAGCGCACATGTCAAGACCGGTTCTCCTCGACGATCTTACTAGGAGGTCCAGGGATGCAGGGGACTAATGAGGAGGTAAGTCCAGACACTAGTAGGTGCTAGTTAGTGCGGACAATCAAGTCCAGGTCATATGGACGAAGTCCGGGCACTAGAGGAGCACTGGGAGTAAGTCCGGGTTTTTGCGGAGCAAGTCCGGACCGCGGGAAAGTGGTCCGGAGTTGATCACAGCTTGTCCGGACGAAGGACATCCCAGAGGTGGGATAAGTCCCTAGAGGTCTAGCGTCGAGTCTGGGACAGAGGTGGCTTTTGCCCTTGTGCGAGTAGGAGACTTGCTAGGAGCGGACATAGGACCAAGGGGACGAGATAGGACAGAGACCGGAGTTGGCCGGAGTTCAGGAGTTCAGGTGAACAGATGGATTAGGAGAGCATAGTGGGTAGTACAGAGGGAGGAGTATCTTAGTTGAGATTTGATCTAAGGACTACTAGGCCGGAGTTTTGGTAGTTTATATAGTAATGAGACTAGAGGTGAGTATATACGGTGACAAGTAAACACCTTAGTTGGGACAAGGGATGGAGTGGAACCCCACAGGAAAATAAACTAGGTACAGGAAAATAAACCGGAGCGGAAGCAGAAATGGGGAACTAGGATTACAGGGACAACGGAGGAAAAGCAGGGACAAGGGAACTAGGTCGGAACAGGACAGGTAAGGGT
>Ga0307518_10002408_pt1 | contig 13649 bp, 4 predicted proteins | sample 25_EM_MG_FD_203889 | JGI IMG/M metagenome (GOLD analysis project Ga0307518, IMG submission 203889) | Populus trichocarpa ectomycorrhiza microbial communities from riparian zone in the Pacific Northwest, United States - 25_EM | ecosystem: Host-associated > Plants > Roots > Unclassified | place...
GGGGAAATATTTCCTCTCTTTTTGTCAAGGAAAAGGAGCAATGCACAATCATGAAGAGAATCGCAAGGCATGGTGCCGAGAAAGTCCTTCCAATTAGGAGAAAGGGGAAGCATCAAAGCTGCCCACAATGGCCATAGGGAGGAGCCAAACAACAAGTCTATATGCTGCTAGAAACCTACCCACATCCTCGTAAATTTCTTAGTGTTAATAGGGTCAATGACCATATCATGACAACTACTATACATGAATTGGTTGAAACCTGAGGGGGGACCCGCAGTTATAAAAAATAAAATAAAATTAAAATTAAAGGGCTAGGCCTTGCATGCGAGGTGATTCACGATGAATTCAAACTGTATAATGGATTGCAGGTTTAAAAGTTTAACCTGAATTTATAAAATTTTCATCGTCTTGATATTTTTTCTCTGATAAAAAAAAATAATTAGCTCTATTTTAGTTTTTTATTAAATTAAATTTATTAATTGCATCCCTAGCATTTAATTTAACACAATACTTGAAGGATTGATTTTTAGAAATTAGTTTTCTTTGTTTATTTACCTTTTTTTTTATTGAGTTATTTCAATATCATGTCTCGAGTTAGGTTTGGCTCAACTTTTTTTATTTTTTTTTTTAATATTTTTACATCTCAAGTCCATCATTATAATCTTAGATTTTTTTTTTCTTTTTTAAAAAAATACACATGATCTTGATATTTTTTCTATAATAAAAAAAAAAAATAGGTTTATAGCATAACGAGGGTTTCCTATTTAGTAGAATCATAAATGGCATGACTTGAGATCAAAAGAAGGGTAAAAAAAAAAACACAAACAAGGACATAGCCACCTTAACTCAACAGTAATTCTTATAAACGTTGCGGGAACTTTCTTCATTCTGAAATAACATACCAATACGCACCAGCCGCGAGAGAGCAAGCAAGACAAACTATTATGAAATGACGGGTCGGAAGTTACTACAAGCAACGTTTTTGTGAAGAGTTTATTTAATGATCATGAGGTCGCTAACTACCCCCACCAAAGGTGTATTTGACACATTCCCACCACCAGCAAAACAAAAGCCTAGAATGATGAGATTTATGAAGTCTCGTTCTTCCAGGCAGTGAAAAAATCACCTGGCACCATTTTAGGATGAAGGCAAGAAAATCCCTGCCGACATGTATTCTACAAACGCATGCTAAGCATATTCTTGTCGTCAGTCAAAAGGCAAAATTATCAACAACAGTGATCATGCTGCTAGATTTCATTGAAAAGATTTGAAACTTGCTCCAACCACCCTCATCACGCAGAGGACCAAAACCATATACCTTTCAACAATACACCAACTTGTGACTGACAAATCAAGTCTACTGAAGTTTTATATGGGGCAGGATTCTGGGGTTAGAAATTCGATTGCTAATACTAGCGATTCTCGAGAAGGACAAAATGGAAAACAAGAGTAATCAGTAATTTATAAGCAAACGTTTTATTTTCTGATTCCCAAAATTCTAAACAAACGAAAATTCTGCTACTCTTCTCCCCAATGCGGAAAGAGCATCACAGGCACTCGATTGGAATAAATGAGAATGAAATAAATAACAAAACACGGCATAATCCCAAACAAAATTTCTTTTCATTTTTCCCCCCTGCTAAATATGGCCCTTCAAAAACTCTTGCCATTTCTTTTAAATACCTAGACAGCTAACTTTTGACTACATACATCCACCCAAAAAACATAAGCTGCTCTTCCAAACCAGCTTATTCAAGATAAAGAAACTGTTGCCGGAAATATACAACTGCAACGAAGTGAGATCAAATCAGTTACTCCACAAAAATCAATTCCAAAAAGCAATAATCAATCTACACCAGACCGCCATAAAAAGGAGTTCAGTTCATAAAATACCTCGTTGTCCATGCAATAAACTCTACGTTCTATTTACATGAAGAACCTGCACATTAAATTGTGTAAGAGCAACACATACCAAATAATATGCTCCAAGCAAGATAACAACCAGCAGATAGCCAAGTTTTACACACCTTCAGTGAAACGGAATTGGATTGTTGCAAAAAAATATATATCACAGAACAATTGGGCAAAACAACGACTTTTGGTTTCCATAAAAATCGTCCTAATTCTTGCTATCTGAAAACAAGGTTTCCGTTCTGTTGCTGTCGCAGTCGTAAATTCTCAATGACTGACTGGTAGAATGATCTCAATGCCTTCATATCATTACCCTGCACATACAAACATCAAAAGCACAAAGCAGAATTGGAGAAATTAAACCATATTTGATTATTTCTACACCCATTTAGACATGTCAGTTTTTGGTGATACATGTAGCTGCATTCAACATGGAAGCCTAATTCATTGAAATATAAAGCAAAGATATTTAAAACCCCAAATGCTTCCTTCAAACAAACTATGTGTCAAACAAGCATCTCCAGGAACCTAAAACTTTCAGTACATAACAGAAAAATTTCCCTGACAAAAGAAACATGAAATTTCAATAACAAAATCTATTCAAGAGCTTAAATAACCAAAACCTCAATCCTTTCTCAATCTTACACGCTTGATACTAGGTTTGGATTAAAAGGTTTTGAGAATTAGGGAAAGGAAAAGGGGAGATCGAACCCTTCGAGCTTTGCCTAGAAGGGGCTTTATTTTAAAGGAGAAAGAAAGTATAGGAGGGTTTTGCCACAGCCCCCAATCCACTCAAATGCTTAAAACCCAACAGCCAAAGTTCAAGTGTTAAAGGGAATTGAGTTTATAATCTTCGACTTGTGTTTCTATCATTACACTTCATTCCAATCCAATCTCCACGGATGAAAGATACAAATATATAAGTATACACCCCCTTCCATTTTCAACCAAACAAGGAAAGTTAGATGATGTTTCAAACTTCCATACATCCAAGGAATTAGAAAATAAATACCTTACCATCAGTTATCATTCCCTTCTCTCCCTATAAAACTATAACCTTTCTATTCCCATTCCTACATGAAAATATACAGTAAATTGCACTTGATGAAATCATTAATTCCAAGATCATGGGCTTAAAGTGGCTCTATCTCTGTCCACGATGCATTGAAACCCAAACATCTGCACTAAGAAATTCAGGGTGGGAATTCTGCACAGGGATTTAGCACCAGGGAAGGGCTCACCTCTGGGTGCATAATGATGTCACATATTTATATAAGTTGGAAGATTTCATATGACTAAACTTATCATGTCGCTAGAAAGTTTGGAGAACAATTCCCAATCGGACCAAAGTTTGGTCAAATTTATAAAGTATAAGCAAAAAATGGATATAATCTTTCCCTAGACAACTGCTAGAATAAAATATGATTTGAAAAACACAGGAAAACCAAAACTCAAGCAACCATAATAGTTGGACAGATCCCATGATTTATATTTGGTTGGACAAAATGCACTTACACACACATCCAACAACTTAGTAAGATATGTAGCACTATTTTGTTACCTGCAACTTCTGGCAATATTGTGCAGCTACATCTTGAGGGCAATGTGCAGTAGTAAAGCAATTTGTTACAAAATGAATAAGAAAACCATCACCAAACTTCTCGTACATAACCTTCTGAGCAAGTACAATTTCTCCGAACAGAATGAGCTGTCAGACAGAATCAGAACAGCAACTTCAAAAACATGTATCAAGAACTAGGCCAGAAAATTTTCATCAGGCAATATTTAACATCCAATTATTAAACTAATAAGAATGAGATGGGGATGATGGTCAACAACTTGGCACAGAAAACAGTATGAGATGCAGTGGGAAAAATAGGAGGACTGATAAAGTGCATCTTTATAACTTTGTTTTTAGTGGTGGGGGGGGAACAAAAACAGCACTGGTATCAAAATCTATTGTACAGTTCTTACAGTGTTTGCATCATGAAACTCAAAGGATTTGTCAAGTGCGCTGTAGAAACAACAGTTCTTAGCAAAGCCATCGATTATAAAGCTTCGGAAACCAGGTACCTGAATATTCAATTCCATTAGAGCAAAGAAAAAAAATCCTCAACATAAAAGCCACTAAGAACAGGATCTTTGTGGGGGGATGACAAACCTTTGCTTCAACATCAGGTCTTGTACACCAGTCTTTTATTAATCTAATGAATATCTGCACACATGCCTGAATTACAGAGGGATAAAATGATACCTTGAGTTCACGACAGTGCAAATACATCAACAATCCAAACCTTCAATGGACAAAATGATGTATCAGACGCACCTTCCTCACAAGAATATCCTCGTGATGGCAAGCTGACTGAAGTAGCAACTGCATCATCTTATCCAAGTAGTCTCTACTCTTAGGTGAAAGGAAGACTGAAGATAGATCATGTGTAGTTATCACATGAAGAAATGTGTACAATGTTTTTTGGAGTTCTTGTAATTCACGAATTTCCTGCAAACCAAGTCAACAGGTCCTTATTCAAGATAGTTCAGAGCATCACCTTTAGATAAAGAATTTTGCCTAGGATACTTTAAATGAAAAACAACTTTCAGTTTATTTGAAATAGTATGTCAATCAAGATTTGCAAAGTGCATTGAGCATGCTTTCACTGTGATGAAAAAAATTGAATTGCCAACTATTATGACGACTTCACCATCGAGCATGCTTTCACCGTGATGAAATAGTACATGAAACAATGTGATGCAAACAAAAGTAGAAGTAATATTGGATAGCAGCATAATTTCACACAAATTTATACTCTTGCAACAGACAGGAAAGTTACCATCCAGGCACACATAAGATAACATTTAAACTCTAAGAACCAAAACTTGAACAATGTCTGGAAAATTAATATAATGAAGCTAAAAATACATTCATCATTTGCTTTAAAGAGAGACCCTTGGAAGGAGAATGTTAACTACACCCAAGGGATTGATAAATATCTATAGATAGAATTTCCATACCTCAGAATTGGTTCCATGTCCTAAAGGAAATGGTTCAGTTGGGATAAGACTAAATATTCTACCAGCAATAGCAGGAAAAACTTCCTCCACTATGTCATGCACCGAGGTGCTGAATTTGCATATAAGCTGATTGAGTAGAACAAGAAAACCAACCATTTCCTTTGGCTACAATAAAACAAAATCTAGAATCAGGCATTCATGTCACAAGAGAAAATGCAAATCAATTTAATGCAATGAACATTTTCATGTGGTTTACATGGTTCCAAAAGATGTCCATGTAGAGTTCCTTAAAGCTTTCCCACATCAAATCTGGGAAAAAACCATCACTTTTGTCTAATGTTATCATAAAGAAGTTGAATCTGAGTAAATTCCGAAGGCAAGCACTAAAAAGCCAAATGGTGGTTTTTTACAGTTCATGTACAAGAAAAACTGTGACTAGAAACCAGAATAACAACAAGCGCCTAAGAAAAAGGAACTTGCAGCAAGAAATAAGGGGTCTGCTTACACGTGTTTAGAACTGTTAAACCATTATGAAAGCACCTTCTTTTTTTTCAGATTATAAGAGGAGATTTTTTTCATAGCATACAGCAATGAGCCATTATTAAAACTGGTGCAAAAATAGTGAAAATGCAATATTATCCGTCCACACCTTTCATATTTTCTCTCTCACCACAAGGTTTCTCTTTCAATATTGAAAATAATATTCTTATATCTCTTACGTTCTTTTCTTTTTGAGAAATTATTTCTGTTTATGGTGTTAAGAAAAAATCTAGTTGATTATGCTTAAACTTTCCTTTTCAACTTTCTCGGTAAAACTTACCTGAAATAAAAACTACTTTTTCCCCAAAAGTTCTATTACTCGTTTCTTTTTTCTTTTCTTTTTTTCTTTCAACCACCATCTAATGTGTTATTTTCAATCGCTTACTTATATGAGGTTCCACTTCCAAATGTTGCTCTAAATCAAACAAGAAATTCATTATTCTTTTATATATTTATTCTCTCTTCTTTTTCTTTTTTTGGTTTTAAGAATGTACTAGTACATATGATAAAGAAAAAAAATGTGCTAAAACCTAATATGAAAAAATGCATGTTTTGTTTAAAAATGATAAAATGCACAACGACCACAAAAATTGTTCAGGCTCTGCCGTTGCACAAGGAGAAAGCTAACATTTCATTCCAGCACAAGATTACAAGTGCTCGAACATATTAGCATCCTTGGGGATGGCAAGAAAGGTTTAATTGTGTAACTTTTATCTGAACACAGCATCAAAGAATACGCAGCCATGGATAAACCTTTAAGGAATTGCTGAAAGGACAAAGCAAGCTAGAACCCTTGTAACAAAAAATAACTGCTGTCTCACATCCAGGGGAGCCCAACAAACTAAACTTTAACCATTTAATGCTTTCAATCAAAGTTACATGATGGGATCATTTCCTTTTGTCACTCTACCATACTCGTGCAGGCTGAAAGTAGAGAGTAAATTAACATCCTAACTACTGCTACAAAACATAAATTTCCCCAAAATGCAGCAGCTTGTGTTGTGGGAAATGAACAAATTACCTTTATGTGGTTTGTTTGATTCCATAACTCATGAATATCTTGTAATTTCAGATTTGCAGGGGTATTTTGATAATTTTAGATTTCCTAGAATATTCATAGGTCAAGATTTTTATTTTAGTTATCTTTAAAAATATTTATAGCTTCTTGTTTAGGTTCTCTTTTCCTAGATTGAACAGTAGTGTTCACTTATTTAGGAACCTAAGTCTTTATTGCACTAGGAAATTATTAGGTACTCCTGATATAGTGCTTTCTACTCGTATAAAAGTAGGATGCACCATGATAACTATGGATCTCACTTTTGCATGAGTGATAGAGCATCACACTGGGAATATCTATTAATCTCTCGCTGTGGAACACTAGCCCCCCCTCTCTCTGTATAGCTATGTAGTATTTCAATAAGTACAATTGCCATATTTTTAGCAATGACACCATTAGTTTTTCACTCATTCCAACTCAATTTCCAAACCCCAATCCCTATCTTCTTTAATCTAGACATTTCATTCCCAGAATGTCCAAGCCCAAACCCAACATAAAACACTTGTACAATAAAAACTCAAACCAGTCCTGCACCAACTTGTACCTGATATTATCAAAATCATTATTGTCCTACTAGTTCAGTAAAGCAAGGCCAAATTCCTTCTTAATGGGTCAAATATCTTGACATATAGCAATTCCAGTTGTCAATTGGTAAAACTTAAAGTGACAAGAATAAAAAATATATGGAGATTTTCTATTTCTTGAATAACATTCCACACAGTCCTAGGGAATGACCATAACAGATCTGCATGTAAAAAACCCCAATAAAACTCATCCCCCTCCTAAACTTGATGTGGGCTCACAATCAGGTATTGCTCCTGCCCCAGGACATCAACCATAGAACAAATAAGCCAGGAAAATAATCAAATCTCATTCCATCCAAAGAGCACTCAGGATTACATAAAATAAAAATAATGGTAATCAACAAAACAGGAAAAAAAACCATCAATATTAGATGTAAGAGTGGAGATTGTAGACTGGTAAAATGGGAATTGTTTATTTTACCTCACTTTCTGCAAGCAATTGTCCCAATGCCTTGGGAAGGAATGGAAATACAGATGCACCTAAAGTATCTACCATACGATGAATGAAGGACGTAACCTGAATACAATGAATGCTAGCTTTAGGCAATATGCAAAGCCAACAAAATATCAAATTAAAGTACTTCCATGGCCTCATATCCCATTCTTACCTTGTTCCGTAAAGGCTCTATCTTTGGAAAAACAACAAGTATTTGGAGGAGAACATCCAATGTCTGGATCACAAAGAGAAAATAAAACCTCATCACAAAAAAAAGAGAAGCAATGACAGAATTTCTGTTCTAGCTTTTTCTACAGTTGTGTCTAGCATATCCTAGCATCTATCAGTATGCAAAGCAACATTTCATTCTCAATTTATCACCATCAATATTGCAATAATTAAAAATGTAGAAGACCTAAATTAGGAATTCAAAGAACAAAGGAATGAAACAGATGATGGATTGTAGCGCAGCAAAACTGTCATCCCACCAGTATAGGAGGTAAATGAATAATTATGCAAGCAATCCACCATGCTGAGGCATGGAGGAAAAATATATCAACACAGCCATAAGCAAGATATCATCCCTGACTTAAAAGTACTTAATCATAAAAATGATGAAGACAATCATGTTAAATCGTACAAAGGGGTTCATGAACTCACTGGATTTTGCAAAAGGTGACCAACCCAGAGATAGCATGTGGCTCAAGAAACAAAAACAAAAGATCTGAAATACCCACCTTCTTAAACATGACACCTATTGCAGGGCGACTCGCGGTTACCAGACGCTCACTAAAACCCTGTGTCAGAAAAGGAAATTTTCTTGAGACATTGCATCTCTTTGAAATTAAGATTCCAACAAAGAATCACAAAATTCTGTCAAGAGAAACATGCTAAGTTTGTATCCTAGTGCAATGACAAAAAATATAATCACCAAAATGAGGAAGCCTAATGTGCAAAAATTTCATGTGATTAAGTGTTGTCAATTAATTACAAGTGATTAAAGAATATCCACCCCATCGCCAACAACAAAGTAACATGAAATAAAAACATTTTCTTAATGAAGGGAAAACTGAGCATGAAATAGAATTTAGAAAGCCAAAGGGAAAAAAGAACCTTGCTGAGTGCATTAATTGCCATGATTACTTGCTGAATATTAGCAATTTTCGCTGGAGATTCTTCCGGACTCAGTGCATTGGCATTTATGAGTAATGTTTCCACCTGGATCAAACAAGAATACTTCAGAAGCATGTATAAGAAAATCAGTAAAAATGCCATTAGGCATAGGATGCACGTTCGAGGAAGCTCTTCAGAAGACATTCTAACAACAGTTTTAGATAAGTATAAGTAAACCCACTTCAAAAAATGAGCAGGGGAAAGGAAAGGTAAATAAATGTTTTAGGAAACTTCAAATTTAACCATAACCTGATGGCAAAGAGGGGTGAGCAGTGAAGATAGATAATCAGATTGCTTTTCAGATGGTACATCTTCCATCCCAATTAAGAGACCAATTGCCTGTAAATTGTATCCACATATATCAGAAGAAACCAAGGAACCATCACACTGGAAATTTCATACAAACTAAAAAAATATATTTACCTGTATGTCGATATGCAATGCATGTCTGAACATGTATGTGTATTCAAAACCAAAAGTTGAGAGAATTTAAGAAGAGAACACAAAGCATGGTTGGAGTACCTCAAAGATGTGGCTACCATCTTCAGATCCTAAAAAATCATTTGATGTATGATTCAGAGATGTAAACCGAGTTACTGTATCTTGGAGGCTCTGTCGATTCAAAGAATATCAAGATATCAAAATTGAATAATATCTATAAGAACAAGTTTTATAGACAATTGATTGCCATAAAACAAGAAGATGGTTTGCTTACTACCTGCAAAATTGACTCTATGAAAGGAACAAGCTTTGCTTTTAGCAATTTCACAACCCTCATGAACAGATAACTAGCTCTACGCCTCACATGGAAGTTTGGGTGGTGAATTCCTCTCTCATCCAGAAATGCAGTCAAAACCATGGGGACATACTCGGTATGCTCCTGGACAAACTTGATATATCTAGTTATAGTCTCCAAATACACAAGTGCAACTAACCTATTAAAATGGCACTGAAACCTAGTCGAAATGAGGGTTGGCACCAATTCGCCCAACAGTCCGCTTCCAGTTTTTATGGCTTCATCACTTAATGACTCTCCAAGTGCATACAAAAGAGAAAGAGAAGCTTCTACCTCTTCAACATTTCTTTCTGACACAGATGAGATACAACTGACTAAAGAGTTTCTGATAAACATTTGAGTAACATCCGGTGCCACGCGAGCCACGCTACGTAACAACACAAATAGGTCCTTTCTAAATTCCACCATCTTTTCTTCCTCCTCTCTCCCAATCTTATCCAGCATATCAAGATTTTCACGGTAGATAGGATCGTAACGAATTTGTGCACAAAGAACTTCCAACATCTTCCCCACATGATGCAGTTGTTTCTCTCTCAATGGAGAAAGGCTCTTCATAGTGGTAACATAACAAGAGAGAAACTGCACAATACTAAATGTGTTGTCCACCTCACAGTTCTGCATTACATAAAAAACAGATGGCAAAACTTCATTCAAAAGCTCCAGAGAAACACCCTTAGCATCTTCCGTATTCACCCGTTTATAACACTCCAAAACCTCAACGGCATACCCTGTAATCAATGCAGCTACTTTTGACACCAACTCTGAGTCAATATCTCCAGTTACCAACCCAAAAACCCTATTTATCTGAAGATTCTGCAATATTGCTAACTTTGATTGATGATCCATCCGCTTGGAAACCACTGCCAAAACACACCCCGCGGCAGCACCCTGAAGTTGCTCAGATCCCCCACTAACTAAAATCAGCTGAAATAATAATGGAATGAATGCATCATTCACAATCAACCCAATATCAATCCATGAAATATACCTCCTCATTGATTCTAACACACTAGAGCAAAGGTCCAGATCAGAATTCCGATACATAGAAACAATTTCATACCAAACATTCACTATCTGCGCTATGCATTGCTGCCTTATAGCATCCTTAACCCGCCCCGCAACCCCCATCTCCTCGGGTGTCCGTGGGTAATCTAAACTAATCAATTCATCATCCAAAGCATTCAAAATCCTACAGAACATATCAATAACCACCGCCCCTTTCCTCAAATGAGGCAAAAAATCAACAAACACCGAAGACCAAATTAAAGGGTAATCAAAATAAACCAAAGTGACAAAAACCTGCGCAAGCTTATTCTTTATAAATGCAGGGGCACCCTCTAAAATCCTAACAGCATTGTTATTCTTATCATCAATAACCTCAAAACAACACATAGAAAACACAGATTTCCTAATGAAATCCTTCTCTTCTAAGCTCAACATAGCATATTTAACCCTAATAACCTCATGTAAAGTCTGCAAACACCAAAATTGAACCTGAACGAGGTTGCAAAAACATAACTTCTCAATGCAAATACGGCATACAGTTGGGGTTTCCTTAATTTGCTGACAGAAAGAGAGTGCTTGTGATTTTAGAGCTGAATCTATAGCGCCCGATTCTTCAAAACTTATAAGTATCGCTTTTTCAACATCATCCATGATTAAAAACGGTTCAAGAATCAAAACCCAGCAGAATTTGATTGCTTTTTTAGGGTTCTGGGAGTTCTAAAGAGAGCCCAATACTAAAGTCTGAGCCTTTTTCTTTAAAGGGTTATCAGAAGTAGCTTACCTGATGGTGATTTAAGAGATCTTTTATGATTACGTGTGCCAGTGGTGCGGGTTTGAGCTAGGGTTTTTGAGGGGGTGAGGTGGAGAAAACCCTAGGGCCGTGTTTGGATTGATATTGATTTATAGTTTAGTAAGCCTCTGAGAAAGGGAAGGTATATGGGAGGAAAACAAAAAATATAGGGTATAAATAGGTGTTAAGAGCAAGAAGAAGAGTGGGACTTTGTGATGTTTCAAATTACTACAATGTCCTTCTGCTTACATAGGCAAAAACCAAAAAAATCTTTCGACGCTGGTGTTAGGGTTGGGATTAATTAATAGTTTAGCTAAGAACTAAAACTAAAGGCACAAACTTAATAAATTAGTCAGTGAGTACAAGCTAAGTGAAACCCAACACGTTGGGCTCCTCATCCTTAAAAGATTTTGTTTTTATTATTTTAATGTGATTATATTAAAAATAATTTTATAAAAATATATTATTTTAATATATTTCTAAGTAAAAAACACTTTAAAAAACAACTGAAACCACACTTTTAAACATACTCTAAGTTATCTAAGATCCGATATAGAGGAATTTTAACTTTTAGATGAATCAATTGGGTCTAAAACTGAAAAAAAAAAGATTAAATCTATTTATATAGTTTTTTTATCTAATATTATTTATAAAATGTTCTAATTAGAAAATATCTGAATAATTTTTTAAATTTTTTTATTTTTTATATTTTTATTTTATAGCGAAGAGAGTTGGAAAGTGGTTGGCACATAATTAAATTTTTGTCATCTAAATTTAAAATTTTATTTAATTTCAACTCAGATAAGATTGGACAACTTAACCTAATTTGATTATTTAATGTGTTGATCACATCCACTCGATTAAAAAAAAAAACTTACCTTAGTCAGGTTTTTTAAAGACTGGATACCAAATCAACCTTCCTTCCAATTAGAGCTGGATTTAATATGAAATGCCACTTAAGTTCCTTAATTTACTTTTTAAGTATTTCAAAATGTAATTGGTTTAAAAACATGCAAAGACACGTGATTTTCTTTTTAAGGTTTTTCAAAATGGACCATTTTATCATGCCCAAACTTTATGGGCTTTTGTTTAGTGGGCTAAGGCCCAAAATGTAATTACATGGGGTTCAGAACATGAGTTTAGGCTCATTCGGAGCATTGAGAACCAAACATCACCTCGGTAATGATCCCTCGCTGCATCACTTTTCTTAGGTATTGATTTAGAGTGCAGTTAAGGTTTTTTTTCAAAATATTTTTTTTAAAAAAATATAACAAAATACTTTTTTTTTACTTTTAAAATTTTTTTTTTATATTAATATATTATAACAATCCAAAAATACTAAATTTTATGGAAACTTCTAGTGCCTCATATCACAGGTCGGAAGAATTTATGAATTGTCCTTTGAAAAAGAAGGTTGGCAGACCAGAAATCAGGAAGACTTAATGAAGTGCAGAACATGTTTAGGTATGATTTGCTCTGTTTTTTAGCTGATGAATGTGATTGAAGTGAAGTTGTGGTTGTTTTTTAAAATATTTTTTATTTAGAAATGTATTAAAGTAATATTTTTTTATTTTTAAAAAATTATTTTTGATATCAGCGCATCAAAATGATTTAAAAACATAAAAAAAAATTAATTTGAAATAAAAAAAAAATTTAATTTTTTTCAAAAACGATTTTGAAACGCAAAAACAAACAGATTAAAATTGAATTGTATTTTCTGAGAATTTGTGTTTTTCATTAATTTGGTTGTTATTCTTTCTCTGGGGACTTCTTTCCACATAAATCATGATTTTAAGGTGCAAAGTCCAGTAATAATACAAAAACAAAGAAAACATTATTTAGAAGAATATTTGTTTAATTTGTGAAAATTAAAAAAGAAGAAGAAGAAGAAAGTGAAAATTTGATTAAATCTTATTTTTACCATCCCATGATTTTTCTTTTACTTGTAGACGTTTAAATAATTGGTTTATTGGTAAAATACGAATATTTTTTTCACCAACAATATTGTTTTTTTTTAATAGGCTAAACTATGGAAACACCCCTTAAATGTTATAAAAGTATACAGACTATCCAAAATATTTTAATATCATTAAAAAACTTTATAATTAATGTAGTTTTTTAATGTAATTGGGATATTAGTGATCGTATTTATTCATGCATTGCTACAACATATTTGTTACCTCAGTGACATTAGATCAAAGATACAAATGATTTTAATATTCAAACAAATAGTTTTGTGTTATGATAACTTTTGCGCTTCAAAACGATAAATTTATGTTGGAATAATTACATAAAATAGTTTTATTATTTTTAATAATAGTAGTAGTAATATTTACTGGAAACAA
>Ga0307518_10002409_pt1 | contig 13648 bp, 4 predicted proteins | sample 25_EM_MG_FD_203889 | JGI IMG/M metagenome (GOLD analysis project Ga0307518, IMG submission 203889) | Populus trichocarpa ectomycorrhiza microbial communities from riparian zone in the Pacific Northwest, United States - 25_EM | ecosystem: Host-associated > Plants > Roots > Unclassified | place...
AAAAAAAAAACAACTCAGCATTTCACTGTGGATTGCTACAGTAAAATGCTGAGCAGTTTTAGTATATTTCTAATCATCCCACAATCGTGGCTTATCTCCATTAATGTCGTTGTCAAAATTAACAACACTTAATGTTTTAATAGATTTATGAGGAAAAAACTAAATTTTAGTGTTTTAAAATCTAAAATATTAAATTTCTAATGTATTAAAATTAAAATTTTTATTTTTTTAATATTGTTTTGGTGTTTGACCGTTTGTAGATCATTTTGATGTGATGATATCAAAAATAATTTTAAAAAAATAAAAAAAAATTATTTTAATACATTTATAAAAAAAAACACTTTAAAAAACAACCACAACCACACTTTCAAATAGACTCACCGGATATACATGAAAATATCTGATTATGCATTCTGATATTATGCTTCTACGTATTTTAGTGGGAATCATCCCACAATCGTGGCTTATTTCTCGATTGACGTCGTTGTCAAATACATTGCGAGTCAGTATCAATGCTAATCAACTTAGATAAACAGTTTCCCTTGATGTTGTTCAAAATTAACAACACTAAGCAAACATTTTAGTGGTTCGGAGTTTCTTGAAAGAAAACGCTTTCATTATAATTCTTTTTTAAAAAAATTAAAGAGAACCTCAGTCTCTGCTTCCAAGGATGGCATTTTAGTGGTTTTCAATTCTTGTAATTGTTTTCAATTGATAAAATAGGCCGTACATGGCAAATATAAGATTAATTTATTCTGTAATAAACACGCCATCATGCATGATTCAGACAAATCTTATTAAATACAGTTCACCTTCTCTCATGCTTGTATATATGGAAACCTTTGCACGTAAAAATTAATTCCGTATGAATATAAGATATAAAAAATGTCTTTCAATACCATTTCGATTCACGTCACTTTGTTTATTTACTAGCAATTTAACCCGTGTTTTGATGCAAATTATAATTTTTTTCAAAAAAAAATACTAGAAATGCAAGGTACTTTCATATGCTTTTTATATAAAAAAATTCAAAATATAAATTGAAAAGCATATACAAGAAAGATTAAAATATTCTATAATATAAAATGAGACTTACATCTTATTGTGTTTAATAAACTTATTTATTTAAATAAATAAAATATAAATTCACACCTTAAAAAACTCATGATTTAAAAGATAAATACAAATGAGACTGACTGAATAAACTCACGTCTTAAAAAATATTACACAAGATTGCACACATCAGCAATATAATTTAAAAATAAATATTTTTTATTTTAAAAAATAAATGGCACCTGTATAAAAAAATTATTGATGAATTAAAATAACACCCTGAGAAATGAAATATATAGAATCAGAACAACTAAAAAAATTTATATTAAAAAGAGGCGTGCAGAAATCATGATCTAAACCATGAGACCGGGATAAGTTTATAGAAAAAACTTAAAGATGATCACAAAACCAATATTAAAAAAAAATCTAATGCAGAACAATAAGATCATATAAAATCAATTCTTCACAAATTAAATATCAAAAAATGAAACCAGAAAAAAAATTACATTAAGGAATCGAAAAAAATGAGGGTGAGAAAAAACATTAATTAGAGGGATAAGAATTTTTAACTGGAGGGTTGAATTGAATTGAAAAAACAGTTTTAATAAAAGAAAAAAAATGTAAAAGAATAAGGGTCAAGCTGAAAAAAATAAAACAATAAAGAATTTGATTAAAGAATGAAAAAATTGACTTAATAAACTCACACCCTAAAAAAATATTAATCAAGGCTGAACACATAAGAAATATTATTTTAAAAAATATATTTTTTATTTTGAAAAATAAAGTTCATTTTTATAAAACAAAAAAATATATAAATGAATTAAAATAATATTTTGAAAAATCAAATATAAACAAGACAATTGTTTTTTAAAAAACTTACATTATAAAAAAGGCATGTAAAACTTGTGATCTTGGTTATAAGACTGTAATAAATCTGTAGAAAATAAATTGAAGAAAATCACAAAGATAATATTAAAAAAAAACTAATACAGAATGATAAAAGCACACAAAGCCAAATCTCTAACAAATAAAATATTGAAAGATGAAACTATGAAAAAACAATTGCGCAAAAGGATCTAAAAAAACAAGGGTGAAAATAAAAATAAAATTAATTAGAAGGCAAACACAATTTTTTAATTGGAGGGTTAAATTGAATTGAAAAATATTTTTAATAAAAAGAAAAAATAAACCAGAAGAATAAGGGTCAAATTGAAAAAAAAAAACTTTGATCGAATAATGAAATTAAAAGCTAAAAAAACTTTAATAGAAAAGTCAAGAAAAAAAGAACAACGACCAAAATAAAAAATAAAACACACAAAAAAATTGTAATTGAATGACTAAATAGAAAAGGAACAAAACTTTTATAGAAGGAATAAGAACGAAATAAGAAATTAAATGTATGAGGACTGAAATTGAAAACAAAAATAGAACAATTGTGCACTTTACTTGACAGGAGAGAGAAAAGAAAGGAATTTCTTATTGAAAAAAAAGAAACATGGATGACAACACACACGCAGTCTACATGGTGCGAACATTACCCCCTCGTTGGTACGCAACATACGTCAACAATTTTTTTCATTAAAAAATTCAAAAAACAACATGAAAATATCAAAATGCCCCTCATAATCCATGTAAACCAATGTGAAAGTAAAAAAAAGAAAAAAAATCTCCAAGTACAAACATTATTTCTTGTCTTTTCCAATTACAAACAAAAATTATATTCAATTTGCATGAATTGCTTTTATTCAGTTTCCTTTTTATTTTTTAATTCAGAATAACAAATCTAGTTATCACGAGAGCGATGAGAACTCAAAAACAAATTATATATATATATATATATATATGTTGATCTCGGCGGTATAACTGAGCTGTAAAGTCCAGTCCACTTTCTTTACTTGCGAAGAAACAATTCTTAGTGATTAAAGAAATAATTTAAAATTGATATTTTTCTTTTTTTAATTATCATAAATAAATTTATATTTTATTGTAAATAAGAGATTTTTTGTCTCGTGTTGTTATATGACTAAATATTCTCCATTGATAATAGACCCCATGAAGGTGAAGAATCGCCGCCACGAATTCAGTTTTACCTCTACCCCACTCGATAGCCGTCGAAGGTAAATTGCAAGGCTCTATCCCCGCCACCACGATGGCTTCAATTTCTAGTAAAGTCAGGCGAAGTTAGTTTTTTTTTTTTTAACTCATAATATAATATATTTTTAATTTCTAACTAAAGACAAATAAAAAAATATTTTTGAATTTCTAAATCTAAAATATACTATTTACAAACATAACAAATATAATATAAATAAAAGATCAATATCCGAATGATTTATAATATTATCTTTCAAATAAATAAACTGCAAATTAAGAAAAGGAAGTTAATAATAACTTATGAAGCTATATCAAAACAAGAAAGATTAACCGGTAAGATCAAATTTGCTTTTTTAAAATTATCGGTTTGAGTTTCATAAATTTCTGGATCATTGATTTAAATAATTGTTAATTTCAGGAACTGTAAAATTAATCAAAGTATATACAAACTGATTTTGACATCTATATTAATTTTAAAAAAACAAAAAGAATTTTTTTTTTTTAGCCCCATCTATCTATGTCTTTATGGAATTTAAAAATCTCCATAGCCGTCTCTGTTGAATAAAACCCAGGCGAAGCCAAATGACACTAACACCGGCTCTCTAACTAACATAACCACGGGTGCTTACGACGCTCCCTCAGCACCACCACCAATAAATGGACGAAACACCTATCTCACCGAATCTAGAATTTCACTGCTCACTATTTTCATTTTAAAAAAAAATAATAATTAAAAATAGTGATTGATTCATTTGATTGACTATTTCCAAAATAAATAAATAAATTAATTAAGGAAACGCAAAAAAATAAAAAATAAAAAAAATCCAGAACGGTAGAGTCCACAGGAAAGCATCCTAATTAATCCCCACACACCACCATTTTTTCAATAAAAAACTCCCTCTCTCATCTTTTCTCTCTGCGTGCTTGTTTTTGCTTAATCACGATCAAAAGCAAAGCACCAAATTTTACTGTTTTAGAGAGAGGAAAAAAGAAGAAGAAGAAGGGCAGTCCAAGTTAGCATTATTCCTGGACCACCTGGCGATCGTACGAGCTAAGAGTTGAAGGTGGCTGATCCTCTGCTCGCCACGCCACAATTACACACAGTGATTCGCCAATCAAAGTCATTATCACGAATTTCGAGAAATCCAATTCTATTTTAACTGATTCGGTCCGCTCTCCGCTGATTTCTTTCATCCGGAGTTCAATTCTAGAGAGAGGTTGATACTGATAGGATCTTGGAAGGAAAGGCAAGTTTTGTTTGATGTGAAGTTTTGGTGTTTGCTTGGATTTTGGATGTTATAGTTGTTTAGAGCTGAAGGAAGTTTTTTGTTGGTGTTCCTCCTTTATATAGATATTTTGGAGCTTTGGATTCGCAGTCAGAGAAGAAAGGAGAGATTTAGTGAGAGAGAGAGAGATTAGAATCTAAAATTAGTCGAAATGGTGAGTAGCAATTTGTTTCACTGTAGAAAGCATTCATGGCCTCCCGAGGAGTATATCAGCAGAAACACCTTACAATTGGTAACCTCTCCCTCTCTTGCTATGGTATTATAAATCTTTTTCTTTTTTGTTATTGATTTGGGTCGTTTGTTTGGTTTCTGAGAAAATTCATGACAAGTAAAAAATAAAATAAAAATAAAAATTGGAGGTTGCTATTTAAGATGTACAAAAGGATCATGCCTTAAGCTACATATTGCTTTAGTGAATCAGCAGAAACTTTGTTGGCCTTTGGAGTTGCTTCTTGTATGTGTAGTTTTTGAAATCTAGTAGCTTAATTATGCACAGCAGCATTAACTCTGCTAGTTATGGCTATTGTGTTGTGAAGACTTCTTGGAAATGAGGTTTTCTAGATGAGTGGTTATTCTGTTTGATTGATTCCTGGGCTGCTCTGTTAAGAAGTGATGCAAGTTTAGTGGCTTGATATATTTTTTCAATCAATCGAGTAAGGGGTTTGTATAGATTGACTGGGGCTCCCAACAGGCTGCTCTTTCTAAAAGGCCACATGTTACATATAGATGTTTGAAATCAGATATATGATTTAAAGACCCACTCGAAATATCATGCCTCAAAAAATGGTACACCGGGTCTTGGTGATAATCGTATCTTTACTAGATTTTGTTTAGACAAGATCATTTTTTCTACAGTTTCAAATACACTTCTCAACATACTTTTTTTTTCCTCTTCAAACTGTAGTTTGATTTTGATAGTGCTGCCCCACCGGAACAAGCTTGGAGAAGGAGATTAAACAGCCATGCCAATATTCTTAAGGAATTCAGCGTTACATTTAAGGAAGCGATACAGATGGTGTGTGATATGATCTTTGTAAATTTTAATACGTATTTGCTGGTTCAAGGGACAGAGAAGTCTTCATATATGATTTCCGTTTTCAATTTCTGTGCTGGTTCTCACTTTTTGTATGGTGTTGGAATTTGAAATATTAGGTTAGATTGGGTATTCGGCTATGGTCTTATGTCAGGGAGGAAGCATCTCATGGAAGGGTAATTCTATCATTTTCCTTATTTCAGAAGCTCTTTATTTATCCTTTAAATACAGTATATAATAAAATTTTAGCTACTTGACTAAAGTTGGGCCTGCCTTGATTTGTGTAGAAAGCACCTATAGATCCCTTCACCAGAGAAAGTTGCAAGCCATCAGCATCTCAGGGTGTTCCACTTGGAGGAATGGGGTATGTGAGCCGTATATGATCCTCCATTTCATCCTAACGTCTCTTCTAATTTATCTGTCTGATAGGGTCAACCTTGCTTTCTCTTACAGAAGCGGAAGCATATCCAGAGGTTTTAGAGGCGAGTTCAGGCAGTGGCAAATTGTACCTGGTATATGTGAATCTTCACCTGTCATGGCAAATCAGTTCTCTGTAAATCTCTACCTTTCACAACCTATTATCTGTTTGCTTCATGCTTTCTGACCTTTTGAGTTGTTTGTTGCTATTTTTCCTTTGATGTTATGTGACATGAGTGTCCATGTTGGGGTGGTACTGCAGATTTTTATATCTAGGGATGGAGGGAACAAAAATTATGCATCAGTTTTGGCTCCTGGCCAGCATGAAGGGATAGGGTAAGATGAAATTTGATGGCAGCTTTTATGCTGCTTCTCTTAGGAAGAAATTGTATGACTGGGGCATATTACTTTCTTCAACGGCAGCTTTTATGCTGTTTTCATTAACGTGTTGAAGGAAATGAAATTATAGTATTTAAAGTGGAGATTCATATGCTAATTTTGCTGTAATATTGTCACAGGAAAGCTGGTGATCAGGGCATTTCATCGTGGGGTTGGAACTTGAGTGGCCAGCATTCCACATACCACGCTCTATTTCCAAGGGCATGGACAGTATATGATGGTATTATTCTACTCTATCCTTTTCTGTTTTTATAAGAGTCGTGCTTTCCTCTTCAATTCTTATTTTAATGACGGGACTCTTGTTTTCCAGGTGAACCAGATCCTGAGCTGAAAATCTCCTGTAGACAGATATCACCATTCATACCACATAATTACAGAGATAGCAGTCTTCCTACTGCTGTTTTCGTCTACACTGTATGTTCATTTCACTTTTTATTTCAGAATTCAGATGTGGTTAAAATGAAATTATTAATTATGTACGTGGCCAGATCTTATTGCTACCCACCATTCTGTCAACATATGGTAATGTGTACCTGGGTGCACATATTGTGAATTTAATTCTACGTATTAACTGGAGAAAGAACCTTCTGCAAGGGGAAAAGAAAACAATTACAGATTTTTAGCTGACCCATAAACTTTTGGGCTTTACTTACTCTTATGTCCTGGTAAGCTATTGGACTTCAATGTCTCCATATTATACTCAGGGTATGCTAAAGCATGATCAGTTTATCATGAAGCTTGACGAGGTTATCTCAATCTAGAATTACATCATGGGTTTTGCGAGACTGACTTGAACCAAGAGACTGTAGATTTGTATTGGTTCGTTTGTCTTGGAAATATGGATGCATATGGTCTTTTTTGAATTGTATGATCTTGATGGATCACATAACTGAGATAATTGAATCCTTTAAAGCATACCAAGCTTGTTTATATTTTTTATTGAAGCTTCCATCTGTTTCTGCTGTAGTTGGTGAACACCGGAAAGGAAAGAGCCAAAGTCAGCCTTCTATTTACATGGGCGGTAAGCTTCATTTCACCATGTTTCTTTTTCACTATTCTGGGCAATTGAAAGATATCGCAAGTCATAAGACAAGCTATTGATGCATGATTTGGTGCAGAATTCAATTGGAGGAATTTCACACTTGTCAGGAGATCACGTGAATGAACCATTCATGTTAGTATATGCACATTTCATTCCATGTTCCTTATGTTCATTCATGTTTCAAAACATATTTTGAATTTTTTCTTTTACTTTGACAGAGGGGAAGATGGAGTCTCCGGCGTACTTCTACATCACAAGCAAGTCATCAAACCTTAAATGCTTATGACGGTTGGTTTGCATATTTCTCTTGCTGTTTTATGCGTCACAGGGGGTGAAAGCAGAGGAAACTGTTTGCCCCACCCGTTCCTTAAAATAGGAAAATGAACATTTCAGTGAAGATGATGTGGAGGCAAGGCAGAACAAAAGCACCTTAACCCTTTGAGTAAACAAATGAGCTGAACTAGCATATTACTCACAAAATATTTGGCCATACCATCACACAGAAAAAAAGGGTGTGCAGTAATTAGCCCAGGCAAAGAAATATAAAATGGAAATCACCTGGTGGAAAGACAGAATCAACATCTCTAAGGATATTTGTATGGTGCAGCGGCTGCAGCCCTCAGAACCTTACGCCAATATAATAATTTATCGAGAATTTCAAGGCTTTTCTGCAATGCATCATGCAGGATGTTGGCTTTTTTTTCTTTTCTTTGGCTGTTATGGTCACTTTACCTGGTAATGAATATTGGATGACAGTGCCTGGGACACGTTGCCAATATGAAAATGGAACAGTACTAATGTCAGTTATAATATGCCTTAATGCATCTATATAAAAAAAAGATTACCTTATTTTTGGAATTTGCTTGAATAGGGTGCATGGTGGCATATACATCTGTGTGTGTGTGTGTGTGTGGAGAGAGAGAGAGAGCAGTCAAGTCTTTCATTTGTTGATAATCACCATTAAACAACAAGCTGATGGAGTTGTTTATGGATCAATCCATGTAAACCCTGTGACTTTTCTGAGACCTTTTGCATTAAGTCAGCTTCCACCACCCTCCTTTTGATGTGTTTTTTATTACCATGTTGAACGATCTTAAGCATGATTCTCCTAGGTGTCAAATTGTCAAGGACTTGAAATTCAGTCATGAAGAGTGAATTTTCTGTCATTCTTCCTTCACACAAAAAAGTAGTAGAAGCTGATGATGCAATTAATTTAGGTCATATAAACCTAGGTAGCATGCAAAATGCTGCAATTGGATCACTTGACCACTCTTTTCCTATGAGCATCCCTGCTTGTTTCATTCTTCTTATTCTTCTAAGCGTTTTCTGCCCTTCTTCACTTTTGGACTTTTTTTCACGTTTAGTTCCAGCCTTGAAGTTTCAACATCCATTCTGTGCCACTATTATTTGAATGCTGCATATGATTGTCAACGAAAAATCTTGCTTCAAATCTTCTAATTGTCTTAAATATTTTATTTATTTATTTATTTGGTGGATGTTATGGAGTTTCTAATAACATCTCTGGTGCCAAAAATTTTGATGTGTCATTCATTTCATCTCACCCCGCATAGGCCTGTCATGGAAAATCAGGGTTCCCCTTTTTATCTATCTATTGTTAATCTTCCCTTCCATGCTTATTAAAGTCACTGCTTTCCTTGGACAGGTGCTTCTTTTCTGAAACTTTTGGTACATTTGGAATTTTTTAAGTTTAGTTTAATCTTCCGTATCATGGAAATTATAGTTCTCCATTCTGAATTGTTAGTAGTATCTATTTTTGAAGCATTTCTAATGATTATCACAATGCTGCAGGACTGCAAAGGGCAACCCTCCTGTTACATTTGCAATTGCTGCATGTGAAACTCAGAATGTAAGTGTCACTGTTCTGCCAAGCTTTGGGCTGTCTGAAGGAAGTTGTACCACGGCAAAGGCAATGTGGGGCACAATGGTGCAGGTACTGGTTTCATGTCTTTTCATCGCAGCAATTTCTTGCTACTTTTGAAGGCATTTGTCTCAGATATGATTGATTAATTGATATTCATACCTGGAACCTTGCTGTCCTTATAGTTTACCTGGAATCTTACTTTTGAGCTTTCATATGAAGAATGCTTTTTTTCCAAATTCCTTGTACTGTTTCTCGAATCTGATGTCCACAGCTGACATTATATGCTTTGTGGAAAAGAATTGAATTTGAACTTGTTCTCCTGCATTTCAAGGATGGACATTTTGATCGGGGGAACTTTAATTGCGGACCAAGCATGCCTTCATCACCTGGAGAGACACTGTGTGCCGCGGTTTCAGCTTCTGCCTGGGTGGAACCTCATGGAAAGTGCACTGTTGCATTTGCTCTTGCTTGGTCATCTCCAAAAATAAAGTTTTTGAAGGGAAGCTCCTACCATAGGTACATCTATGATTACCCTTTCCCCTTTTCATGTTCTTTATTGCTGCCTATGTTTTTAATTTGTATTGCTTGAAAGTCGACTAAAATCTTGTATCCGTGTGTTCAGTGTTTTTATGGCAGTCTTATATTCTTTCTAGGTGATTGGTATCTTCTTTTTGAGATTTTAAATTCTACTTTGTATTTTCTTTGACTAAAATCTTAGCATTATAAGTCCTAAACATCTTCAGGCTCCCAATTGTTACAAGTGCATTGTAGTGCAATGATAACTCATCAATGTGAGTTATGGAATATTATTTTCCATTTGTTGGCTGGACGACTTCAACCTTCATTCTGTCAGACTTGCTGATCAGAATTAGAGCTTTATGTCCTCGAGCCAGGAAATAAAACTGTCATATGATGATGTAACAAACCCATTTTAACCTCCTTGATATTTAATTATCTAGCATATTGGTTTGGTTTTTGCCTGTACATTCTCTGCTGGGTTATATACCATTGAGATGTTGATTTTCTGGTAATGTTTGATTGTTATTTCATTTGGCTGTATCTTTTGCATGGTATTTCATGGTGTATTATGGATAGTGCATGTCTCTAGCTCTTTGTGCGGTTGAATCATGTTTTTGATTGTATTGCTTACACAGATATGACAGGAACACTATTCTGTGAAGAGAAAATTGATTTCTGGGCATGTTTCTTTTTTTGCAGGAGATATACAAAATTTTATGGCACTTCTGAAAGAGCGGCTCAGAATTTGGTGCATGATGCGCTGACAAGTATGCATGTTTGGTTTTCACTTGTTTAGATTCTTCTAATATAACCATCTTGTTTGCTAAGCAGTCTGCCAACAAACCCCTTGCTTTAAGGTTGCAATTTTTAGTTTAGTTTTAGCTTCTAGAGTTTTTGTGACAATCTAAACTTTTTGAATATTGATCAGATTACAAGCAGTGGGAGGAAGAGATTGAGAAATGGCAAGATCCTATCCTCAAGGATGAAAAGCTACCAGAATGGTAACTCCTTTGACCACAAGAATGGCTACCAATTACTTATCTCGGAATCTGAACAGCAAAAAACACCTTAAAAAACCATCTTGATGTGGAGGACGAGCCATTACACTTAATGTTGGGTGCATATTTCTTGGAGCAATACATTAATTAAAGCTGCCTTCAAGAGGCTAAAATACGTGCAAACAAAAGAATAAAACAGTAGATGAGTGCATGTACACATGGATTTGTGATCTCAATCAGTCAAAAAAACCGTGCAAGAAAGACCATCTTAATGCAGGGAAGAAGCCGGCATATAGGCGTTGTTTTGTATCTTTTGAGGCCTTAGATGTGTGAATGCACTTGTGCATGTTGTTGCCCCAGTCACACCTTTTTAGTTCTTACAAAGTTTTTATTAATCATGTTCTGCACCCGAATAGCACCAACTGTGCCATCATATCTGATGTCAGCCTTGAGAGACACCAATGCCACTCAGATTAACTTTTGTGGTTATGTTCTTTTCAAATGCTTAAATGCTGTTACTTTCTGCGGGCACATACATATTCCTGTTTTCTGGGTTATATTGTTTTAACACCATAATTAAAATCGCAGGTACAAGTTCACATTGTTTAATGAGCTCTACTTTTTGGTTGCTGGTGGGACAGTTTGGATTGGTACTCATCTATACTAACTGCCAAGTCTTTCCTACCATGATATTTACAGCTACTTCTGATGATGCTCTTATCATAAGTGCATATTTTGTTTTCATCACTCAGGCGTCAGTTATTATTTGCTTTATATATATATATATATATATATATATATATATATGTTGTTGTTGTTGTTGGTGCTAGATATGGTTCATAAAGGAAACTAACATTAGCATAATCTGTACAGACTCTTCCCTTTCAAGTGCAGATACAAGAAATGGTCATCATCGGTCAAGAGAAGTAGAAACCACAGGGATCAAAGTAACTGAACCCCAAGTAAATTGCAATGGAGGTCCAGATCATACTACAACTAATCATCATAACACCACTAGTTCTGAACAAAAAGAAAACAACAAGGCATTCCATACAAAGTGCATATGCAAAGATGAATCAGCAGTCTCTCGGGAAAGGGGGAACCTTGACCACACTTTAGATCCTTTCACATTTCTTGATCCTCTGAGCGATGATGTTGGTAGGTTTTTGTACTTGGAAGGAGTTGAATATATCATGTGGTGCACATATGATGTGCACTTCTATGCATCCTTTGCCCTTCTTGCATTGTTTCCCAAAATTGAACTCAATATTCAACGTGACTTTGCCAAAGCTGTGTTATCGGAGGATGGAAGAAAAGTAAGGTTTCTGGCTGATGGTAGTGTCGGAATTCGCAAGGCTAGAGGAGCTGTCCCTCATGATCTTGGGACACATGATCCGTGGAATGAAATGAATGCATATAATATACATGACACCAGCAAGTGGAAGGATCTGAATCCTAAGTTTGTGCTTCAGGTGTATAGAGATTTTGCTGCAACAGGGGATATGTCGTTTGGAGTTGATGTGTGGCCTGCAGTACGCACTGCCATGGAATACATGGAACAATTTGACAGGGATGATGATGGTCTGGTTGAAAATGATGGATTCCCAGATCAAACATATGATGCGTGGACAGTTCATGGTGTAAGTGCTTACTGTGGCTGCTTATGGCTTGCCTCCCTTCAAGCTGCTGCTGCAATGGCCATGCAACTAGGCGACAAGTATTTTGCTGAATTATGCAAAAGCAAATTTGCAAAGGCAAAATCAGCATTTGAATCAAAACTATGGAATGGTTCATATTTCAACTATGACAGTGGCTCGAGTAATAACAGTAAATCTATACAGGCAGATCAACTGGCAGGGGAATGGTATATGGCATCTTCAGGTTTGCCGTCACTTTTTGATGATGTTAAAATCAGAAGTGCTCTTAATAAAATATATGATTTCAATGTAATGAAAGTTCGAGGAGGTAAAATGGGTGCTGTAAATGGAATGCATCCGAATGGAAAGGTGGATGAAACTTGTATGCAGTCCCGTGAAATATGGTCCGGTGTCACCTATGCTGTGGCTGCTACCATGATTCTCTCTGGAATGGAAGACAAGGCATTCACTACTGCTGAAGGCATTTTCACTGCAGGCTGGTCTGAGGAGGGCTACGGGTAAGTTCTGTGCATATTATATTGTTTTCTTATTTTTGTGTGTTTGCAGAACAAGAGTCAGATATAGAAGTTACTGACAGTTAAGCAGGAAATAATACATATCCTTTTCCATCCATGCCCACTGCCGTTTCATTTATTTCTTGAACAAAAAATAAGGACAGTGCACCCCCCCCTAAATAAAAATAAAAGCAAATAAATAATTTGAACTCTTTTTAGGATTAAATCAAAAGTGTTATTCTTGAAGACTTACTGTCGGCTGTTTTTGGTCAATATTGAACCTACAATGTGTAACTTTTACCTTGAGAAGTATGATCTGTTCATCGTTCAAGCAAATCCATGCATGGATGTAGTTGGCTTCCCAGCTAAAAGAAACTTGAGTTTGGGCTTTCTGATAAATCCATCATTTTAGCCATTGGGAAGAGCCTGTCCTTGCTTTCTCCTTGTTGTACTGTCTGTGATGTGTTTTTTTTTAATGTATAATAACTGTGGGTTAATCTTCCTTTCTGCGGAGTACAGATACTGGTTCCAGACTCCAGAGGCATGGACGATTGATGGGCACTTTCGGTCCCTTATTTATATGAGACCCCTTGCAATCTGGGGCATGCAATGGGCACTATCACTCCCGAAAGCAATTCTTGACGCGCCAAAGATCAACATAATGGAAAGGAGCCTTCTATCTCCTAGTACAAGATTCTCCCTTATAGGTGAAACAGGAGTTAAGAAGATTGCAACTAAAGCTAATTGTTTGGGCAATTCAGTTTTCCATTGTT
>Ga0307518_10002410_pt1 | contig 13648 bp, 8 predicted proteins | sample 25_EM_MG_FD_203889 | JGI IMG/M metagenome (GOLD analysis project Ga0307518, IMG submission 203889) | Populus trichocarpa ectomycorrhiza microbial communities from riparian zone in the Pacific Northwest, United States - 25_EM | ecosystem: Host-associated > Plants > Roots > Unclassified | place...
AGTTCCAATTAACCCGTATGAAAGTTGACCTAAAGTGAATCAATTAATTTAATGGGTTTAAAAACAACTTGGATGATTGGTAAAAACATGACATAATTTTAAAAAACCTTTAACACAATAAATTTTTAAAAAAATATTGAGACGATACCAGATTGGATCGACATCGGTCACCCTGCGATCTAGATCATGAACTTTAATGAGTTTAATAAATTTGTTATTTTTATAAATTATTTTTATTATAAAAATAAATGCTTGTAAAATCAGGCATCAACCCTAAAAAATATATTTATTTGAGATCGTGATAATCCTATAGAAAATACATAAAAATAAATCATGAATTCTATTTTCCAACCAATTCAATATTGAAGAAAAGTAAAATAAAAAAAAACAATTAAAAAAATTGAAAAAAAAAAACATATCAAATTTGATGGATAAATCCGAAAAACCCGTGAATCGGGTAACCCAAAAGGATGAAACTGGTGCAAAGTTTGGAAGAAATATCCGAAATGGATCCTGATAGAATTAAGGTTAGACACATATCATTTCTCCTCTGCATTTGTTTCCTTATCTTTTTTTTTCTTTTTTTTTTTGAAGTTATAGATATAGTAAATCAATCTCCTTCAATTTTGGAACTATACTACTGCAAGGTTGTGAATTATATGATACCACAAAAGATTGTGAATTATAAGAGATTGATTTTATAGCTGTGGTTTCCCAACTTCATTCTTTATTTTTCATTTTTTGGTTTGTTGTCTGTTTTGCTACAGTCGCGATCTTTGTTTGTCAAGAACCTGAATCTCAAGACTGCTGATGAAATTTTGAAAAAGCACTTTGGTGAACACATGAAAGAAGGGAGAATCCAAAGTGTCAGGGTAATAATCTAGATCATTGTAACCTTAACTGTATTGTATATTCTGTATCACTCTTATGTTGGATTTCATTTCATTCGTTTCTCATGCAGATAAAGAAGCACATGAAAAAAAGGGAAGAATGTTTCAATGGGTTTTGGCTTTATAGAGTTAATTGATTCTGTGGAAACAGCTACAAATATCTGCAGAGATCTACAAGTAATTACAAATCCAGACATTGTGTATAGTTGTTGAAATCTGCTGCTGTTTTTGCTCACCTTATTTTTCCAATCTTTTGTTCAGGGAACTGTTTTGGATGGCCATGCTCATATTTTGCAACTTTGCCATGCCCAGAAGGATGAACATGCAGTGAAAAAGGCTGGGAAGGATAAGAGTTCTACAAAACTACTTGTGAGAAATGTAGCTTTTGAGGCAACAGAGAAAGATCTCACACAACTATTTAGCCCATTTGGCCAGGTGATTATTTTATTTCAGAAAATTTCTAAACCATGCTTATTATCCAATCAATAGGACTAAACGTTTATAACCAATGCTCTATTTTTCAGGTTCTGGAGAGAGCGAAGGAAGGTGAGAGCTTGGAAGAATTACGGGCTCGCAGCCTCGCACGGCTGGCAGCACAATTTACCGAGGAGCAAAATGGTTTCCAGAATCCAGCCAAGTTATCCAAAAAGAGGAAGGACGTCACTAACTTGGACCAAGAAAGCATGAAGTTCTGGAGAATAACAGACTAGTGCTTTAAGCAAATATTTTCTTGTATTATGGAGCAGAGAAGAACCGGGTTTGTCAATGGTTTTAGGTTGTAGATTTACCTTTATCTTAGCTGGCCCCAGTTTGCTTTGTTAGGAGCTGATTTTTGTTTACTACTGTTTTGTCTAAGCAAATGAGTGACTGAATTTTCCTTCCTATCCCCTTATTTATTTTTATTTTGTATAGTAACTTGATAGTGCCTGAGTCAGAAAGAAAATTTAATTTACGAGGACTCTCTTTATGCTTTCCCGCAGCCGCAGCCGCAGCCGCAGCCGCACATATATCAGGTCTCTTTGTAATTTGGCACATGGAAGATATGCGATTTATAACATCCGTGTAATTTCCATGAATCAAGCTCCTTGCAAGTAGCGCTCAACTTCTAGGTTTTCGGCTAGTTTAACATTCCAGTACAATTGTATTTTTTAAAAAATTTAGTTTTAAAATTATTTTTAATATTTTTTTGATTTTTTTGATAGGTTAATATTAAAATAGAATTTAAAAAATAAAAAATATATATTATTTTAATATATTTTTGAGTAAAAAAAACTTTTAAAAATAATTTTTATCACGCTCCTAAACAAGCCTTTCATCGTTGGCAATTAACGATTTGCAAGTCTGATGCATCTTTAGGGGGATGAATAAAGACGAGAAGACGAGGATCATTGTTCCTGAATAATTTGGACACGATCTCTAGGTTTGATTTCACTATGGATAACTAATCAACCATTGAACGATTCTTTCTAAATAAAAGAGTGTATATGTAATAAACTTGTGTGCATTGCTTAACAAAAATAAAGATATTGTCGATGTTATGAAGTGTAGCCTTTATATTAATTTCGACCAAACCATAATGAGGATCTACTTTGATTTCTCTATCGGTGGTATCATACCAATAACATTTGAATAAAAAGACTTTATTAAGCTCGTTATGATATTGCAGTTCGATCACCTCTTCTAACTTTCCATAATAATCAACTTCAAACTCATTAGAAGTTGATCCCTCAACACAAACTCCATTATTATATGTCTTCTACCTTGACTATATTCTTCAGTATGAAAAACATATTCATTGATGAAATACTCATTACAGCACTTAACATTTCTTTAAGAACCAAAACATAGTACATTAAAACCACCACTAACATTCCCTCCCAATTGATAAACCTAGTACAAGATTACAATCATTAACAGTTAAAGAGAAAGGTTTAGTGAAATTAAATATTATGAGAGATAAGAATTATTAAGTAATGCTTACATGTGTTCTGAACCACATGGAAAATTGTTCATCTTGCAATTGAAAAATTTAAGATTCAATCATATGTGAATTTTGAGAAAGTAAAAATTGACGATGTTGCCTACGAAAATTTTTTCAATCTATCAATTTATAACAGTACAAGAAAAAAATTATTTAAAAATAACAACATGCTAATATTGTACTTCCTGAATAAAAAATCTCGATTCATCGTAGTTAAATAACATATAATTATGTGCATGTCTGGATTCGATTTTTGTCAAGTATCTTTCCCTCACTGTATTTTTTGGTAAAGGTCATCTAGGATGAGAAAATATTGACAAATGCTCGCTCAAATGCACTCTCCCACTGTCATTGTGTCTTGGAATGCGGTTGATTCTTGTTTTCAAGTGAAGCTCAAAATAGTACAAGATAAATGTTGAGATCTCCACAACAATATAAGCCTCGCATATCGAAACCTCAACATACATCCTGTTTTTAATCTCTTTTTTTAGGTTAAATAAGTATCTACATGAAATTAAATAAATATTTTAATTTTTAAAAAAGATAATATAATTGTAATTAGAATACATGTACAATCCATAACTTCTCGAATGGATACATCCATCTGTATTAGACAAGGCCTCAAAATTTTATCTCAAATGATAAATGTATGGTTAAATGCTCCAATGAGTAAAAACAAATAGAGGGAATATCATCTTAAGTTTGTAGATTGTTTAGATGATATTCATTTAAAACTTCTCCATGTGTTGTGTATATAACTTGTTAAAGCATATATCTCTAAAAAAATAATTGATCTCCGTGAGTGCATCTCATATTCTTTTTAGCAATAAATATCGGTAAACAAGTGGAATGAGTGTTTGCATAAATATGTGGTAGTCATGACTCTTCATTCTATATAATTTGTCATCCTCCAAATTCACCAATCTAGATATGTTCCAAGCATATTAATCAAGAAAGCACAAACTTTTAAGTCATTGGTAGATAAGTAATTGTGCATTATTGTCGAAGGTGAAGTTGGCTTTAGGCTTTGCGATCCATGACCCATCATAAACCAACTCCATATTTTTATGATGACAAAACAAAAGTATATACATTCTAACCTTTATTTTGCCCTTTGTCTTTCTTTTTACATCCATCACTGTGTTAAAAATATTTTCAAACATATTTTTTTCGATATTCATGACATCAAAATTATGACGGAAGATATTAGTCTTCTAATAAGGAAGCTCCTAAAAAATACTTCGCTTAACTCAGTTGTGGGTCACAACAAAACCAGGAAACTTCTACTTACTAGATAAAAAACCAAACACGATGCTCTCATACTACAAGACCACATCATGAGTATCACCAACCAACAAGAATATGGTGCAACAAATGACTTGAATGAATTGAATTGTTTGTACATAACATAACATGTACGTTCCATGATTCCATTGAAAATTAAGGATACACCTTATTAAATTGTTTTCAGGCTTCACTATTGGAAGGGCACACCATGAGCGCATCATGACTTCATCCACTACATCAAATGAATGATGTCATATCATGTGCTCAGTAGTTTTTGGAGACATAAATAACCTTTTACAGTCTAGAAGTGATTGGAAAGTATCTTATTTTCTATGTGCGATAAAAGTCCTTCCCTTGCTAGTTTTGAGTTTATACCGAGCATGCCCATAAGTTTTTTACTCGGTCAAATATGTATTTTCTAGGTAGTACAACATGCATAAGTTTGAACACTTGTCAATTTTTTAATATCTTAGGCCAAAGAGTTTCATCATGGATTTAACAATATAAAAATTATCTTTCAGCTTATTCTTTTTAAGTACAATGTTTTTTCTCATTCAATGATTTTCTCGTAATTGGTCTCGTTTAGCTTATGATTTGACTTTATGACAAATACATGTGTAACAGACGATAATTTACTGTGATTTTATTCACTCGTCCCGTAATGGTTAGTTAGAATCTTTCAAAAGATTAAAAAGTTGGTTGAGTTTGTATTTGATTTTTCATCTATGATCGAACATTCACCTGCATCACTCTGATTCATTCCCATTGAATCCATAACAATACTCCTATGACGATTACTATTATCATCTACAACTCCATGCATGTTGCTAGAACTAAAAGTTGACCCAACCATTTTTTCTACCATGGTCTCATAAGAAATATATGATTATCTGTGTGTAAATCAACATAAGTATTTCTCTATGAATTCTTTTTATAGAAGATACATCATAACAACATCTTAATCGACAAACTTTTTATTTTTACACCCCTTACATAGACATCTAATAACACCTCCACTAATATTTTTCAAATTAGATAGTGCGTAATTAATAAAACCATCAGCTCTATTAAAATAATCCATCTTGTACGACCCTTCAGGTGAAACTAGATATATCCAAGAACGATCATCCATTATTTATATGAAACCTATATAGAATATTGATGACAACATGTACTAATTAATAATGTAAACTAAACAAATTATCGATATCCAACTAATTAGCTATTATTGGTTTAACTCAAAATTATTCAATCTATTTTAATAGTACCTTTAAATCATTATCAATTTTCTATAAAAATTCAAATCCCTCCAAATTTACTGAAATTTTTAACTTAACAATAAAATTAAAAAAAATTTTGAAGTGTATCCATTAAATAAACCATTATTTAGTTCATTATAAAACACCTAAGTTACAAAATCAAACTCAATTTCATTAAATAAAAAATAAATACAGTTTTTCAAAATCTTAAACAAACCCTAACATGTACAAATCATACATTCATATAACAAAGTTCTATGAGAAAAAGCTATAAAAGGAGTAAACACATAAACAAACTACATATACTACATCAAAATACCATAAAGTCAAATTTTAAAAATAGGTTATAACAAAAAATAGGTAGTTTGTCTTACTTGATGAAACAAATCTTAAGAAAAAATTGAACTATAAGAGGGATATTGTTAGATTGAGTGTTGAGGTGGCTAAATTTGTGATGATGAGAGCTTGATTTGTGACAAAATAAGAGGGTGTTGTGTGAAGTTTTATGGGGTATTAAAAAGGAAGAAGAAGAAATGGGAAGGGGGAGGGGGAGGTCATCTATTAGGTTATAACTTAATGTTATTGACGTATTCATAGACAGGTAATAGCAACGGACATGTTTCCTCGGTAATTCTATATGTAATAATAAAACGTTATTTTTCCTTCTCTATTTTATTTATTTTTTCATTTCCAACTATAATTCCCTCTATAATCATTGATGAACAATTTTCATATATGAATACCTATGAAAGTAGCGAGGTAATATTTTGTTAGTAAATGTCACTATAATTTACTGACGGTATTTCCATTTATATTTGATAATTTTCTGGTAGTGCAACTTTAGTTTTTTCCTATTAGTTGGTAAGAGTGTTAAAAAAAATCAGTTTATATATATATATATATATTATCTGACTCGACCTAATCTCAATTAATGTGGATATTATGTATACTAGTCGTAAAAACACCCTAATTAAGAAATAGACATTATAAGTCAGGTGATAAGTTAAGATTTTTGAAACTTAATCGATCCAACTTTTTTCATATATCCCATAGAACTTACTTGGTACAGATACTCTCTTTCTTCCTTACTCACCACCTTACACCAATTATTTTAAACACCAAAACTTACCTTACTTTGAAGCTTAGTTTTTATGTTGCTATTTTTGTTCATTCCAATCCCTTATATATTCCTTGCATGGTATTCTCTGCTTCTGGGAAATTCGTGACTCTTGTCCCTCATTTCTTGAGTAGCATAATAGGACTGGATAAGTCTTTTATGAAGTGATTTATATAGCTGTTGCTGGATATAACCAAATGCTTAGATGATAATTATCTTAGCATAAGTTATTGTTGATGGAGCTTACTCATTGTCCTGGTGCTCGATCATTTCTTAATAATTCGTGCTTCAGACACTTAGATTATATAAAACTTTTGAAATATTTTTAGTTGTTAGGTTCTTTCGAGTTGTAAATATTCCTCCCAACATGAAACTCTTTCAAGTTTCACAGCTCAGCTCATGAAAATTAATAATATAAGTTTAATTCATAAATATCTATAATATGCACATAAAATTAGTCTAATTTATATATTTAACATGCTTGAATCTAAAATAATTTGAATGAATTTAAATTGAAATTTATAAAATATCAAAAATTAAATTAAATAGAATTATAAATGAAAATCCAATTCAACCCGTGATAGTGGGGGTACAAGTCCTGGTTAAAAAAGTAGCAATGAGGGTGTGGCGGGGAATTAAGAAAACGTAAGTGAAATTACACGTGTAGAATAGTTGCATAAAACAAGAAGCCTAATACAATTACACCCTCTAGTGAGCAACTATTTGTTATTTGAATTCCATGCCACCCCGTCCCCATCACGTTTAGACGGACTACTTTTCTTTACTAGAGAAAAAGATACCGGCAACATCATCTGCCCTCCATTTATCTAATACAATATATCTCTGAAGGATCAAGAGCAAACTCAACCATTGGTCTAAGCTCATCCCAGTTCTCATCTCCAAAAAGTTGGTCTCCATTTTGATTCAAAAAGCTTAGATATGATGTTGTAAACGGAACTTGACTCGTTAAGCTCATCTGGGCTGCAAACGACTGGTTATTATTTCCATAGAAATGATCAGTGGTAGCTTGGCTTTCAATCACCTTATTATTAGCTGAAACTTCGAAGCTTTCATCGTTATGTCTACGATTGTCTGATTCACAAGGGCTAGCACTTGAATCAGTACTAACACACTGTTGTTTGGAAGAGAGGTATTTTTTGTTAAAGGGAGCTTCTCTCTGGAATATTCGACAAAGTGTCCAAACTTCCTGTAACATTAAAAAACAGAAATAAAAACTATCAAAAACCGAATGGACTAAGCATCCCAAGTTTTCAGTAAAAAAAAAAAATACAAGAATGGACGAATCTTACAGCTTCGTGAATATCACAGCCGTCAGGATTGGTGAGGCTAGCAGTATTTTCACAAGCAGGAAGGCGAAATTCGTGCATCATCCAGTCTGTTTTCGTGCCTTTTCCAGCACTTCCTCGGTAATAAACTAACGATTTTTTCAGGCCAATGCAGTAATGGATTTTCCCAACAGAATATATTGGCTTGTCAATGCCTGTAGCTTTCCAAAATCCAGATCTTGTGACCCTATTAGGTCTGATGCTGTTCTTGTACTTTCTTCCTCTTCTACAGAAGAAGTACCACTCCCTTTCTCCAGCACTACAACTTGCTTCTTCTGTACAAAAAAAAAGGCAATAAATAAAATTGATAAAGGAAATTTTCTTGCAGTTTAATGACATGAATTTCTTGTCTTCTGCAACACTTGTACAGAATGGTATGGTAAACCTGAGAGAGTTAAGAACAACTTAATTAAAGAATTTTTTTTCCCTTATAATTCGTCCTAGTTTTATATAGTAGATTTTATGTAAATCTCTGTGATAAAAAAAGAAAATTATAGTTCTACTAATTACTTTGAAGGTGTTTAGATAACATTTTTGTATTTCCTGCACATAGTTATAACTACATATATTAACATTATAATATATTTGAATCGATGAACAAAGGAGCAATAGTGCAAGAGCATGCATACTTGGAAGATCCCATGGCTCATATTTGTAGACATCAACGTGTTTGATGAGGTCAATCCTGATAGGCTTCTTCTCTACTTTCTTTTTAAGATAAAATCCTACAAGTTCTTCATCGGTTGGATGGAATCGAAACCCTGGGAGCAGGATGTCATCATCTTCTTCAACGTCTTTTGAACTAGCACTCAACCTATCCAACTCCATTTCCCTTCCTCTCAATGTTTACTTCATTATTTGATGATGCTTGTTATATAACCTTCTTATACACTTTGAGGAGAGGTTTTGGTCAAGGTCCTCGGCTTTGACAGCTTAAAGAATGCAATTATTTATTTATGATTTTGAATTTTTCAACATAATTTAATTCTTTTGTCTTCATATAGAGATTTTTAAATTAGAGAAAGGACGACGAAAATATCTTGATGTGATCGTTTTGAAAAATCTGTGCAAACAATTCGGGGTTGTTTGACAAAATGGGCTTCTATGGTTTTACACATCAATCTGGTTATAGATATTGGAATGGTAACGAGAGTAACAAGTAAAGTTAATCGCTTAAACATCAACTTTCTTGTATTAAATTAATCAAGTTTCTTTCCATTCGGTTTTTAGACACCAATACATTTAATTATGAGATTAACCCTACATGATAAATGATATATAGAAAATAAACAATGAGTCAATCCTTTTAATATAAGGATTTCGTTAACTAGTATTTAATTTTAATTAAGATGCTCATTAAGAGATTACTTATTGGCCCAGTGTTAGTTTTTGATGGTTAATTAATATTTAAATGTGATAATGATTAGTTAATTTTGAATTTTAAACTTTTTATTTACTCACATCACAAAACAATCGTGATTACATTAAAAAATTTTAAATTCAAAATCCGTTAATTATTACAGCTAGCATTTAAACAATACTAACACCAATTGACTAGCTAGCCCTTAATTAATGTGATAATTAAGTGCATCTGTTAACTTTTCTCTGAAAATAACTACTAAAAATAACTACTAAAACTTTCTTGTTTAATTTTTATAGAGCTTTATTATTTATATAAACAATGAAACTCATTTTTATTTATTTTTAATTCATCTCCTTTATTTTTTTTCATTTCTCCAGCTGTTTGTTTAATTTTAATTTCATTATTTTATTTTCAATTTCATATATCATCAGATTTTTATGAAATACAAGGTTTATCTCAAGAAATAATTATATAAACTTTGTTGGTTTGTGTGTATCTATTATATAATATATATGGGATGAAATATATATAGCAATATATGGGCGAGTGTACGTACCCACATGGCCAATAAGATTCCAAATTAATCTTTGATTCAAGAAAAGAAGACATCGTCGTCATTATGATGTTATCGTAATATTTTACAATTGAAGAATAAAAAAAATATATTTATATTTAGTAAAATAAACTGAAAAGTATATAGATTGATAAATCATAAAATGTGTATGGAGCTAGGATTATTTGTTAGGAGGGGCCAAAATAATATAATAAGATATAATATTTATTTTAATTTAATGTACATGAGTTGTAAAAAAAAACCTGTATAATTTAGTTTTATTCAAATAACTTACTTCAAACATATAATAACATTTATATAAGATAAAAGGTTTGAAATAACACCAAATTAAGTCAAAGCAACGAAATTAATTTCATCTTCATAATATATTCATCACTTTAATGTTGTTATTCTTTATACCTATCAATTATAAACATACAAAGTATATAAAAAAACATTAGCTAAAGCGAAGCATTATTTATGTTCGATAAACTTTGAAATAAAGCAAAAAAATAATAAAAAATAATTCTCATTAATCAATGCGGGTTCTTTGTAAACTTAAGCGCATTGGAGTTGCTCAACCATAACTTTAACATTACACATTAGAGTTGGTTCACTAAGCTGCGAGTTATCAATTTTTTTTTCAAAAAAAAATCAAATTCTTCTGATTTTGTTCACGGTTCAACCTAAAATCAAAACATATATCGTGAGAAAAAATTGATAATTTTGGTGGCTCTGCTAAAAACAAAACATTAAAAAAAATCCAAGTATAATCAAAACAAACCAATAAATATATCTAATTAATTAGAAAAAAAAGCACTATAATAAGAATTCAAAAAACAATTGGTAAAACTAGCAGATCTGAGAAAAAAATTAAGCAAAAATGGTAGAATTATATAAAAAAAAATCTCACCAAATTATTAACAAACATCTCAAAACAAAACAAAAATAGATTTTAAATTTAAGTTACCTTATTTTGTTTGATGAAAAATAAATTAATTGGTGGCTCTGCTTCAATCTTTCTGTTAAAAAATTTTACTTGTGATTTATATTTATATTTATATTTATATTTTTGACCGGCTGCAGGATTTATTGTGGAAAGTAATGATTTTATATTTATAGGATTCATATTAGTGCTACGCAAAATAATTCAAAGAAAATCAAATTGAAAAATCGCACTTAATTACGGTAAGAAAACACACCTGTTTAGAATAAAAAACCTCCTTTTTAGAATAAAAAACCTCCTTCACACTTAATTACCCAATATATATATATATAGGGGGCCCGAACCCCTGCTTGCTCCCCTTCCTTCCGCCCCTGATTGAATGCTAATTAAAAATAAAAATAAAAAAATTATTTTTTATAAGAAAAAAAAATAGATGCACATAAATAAATATATTTTACCATGACTATCTTTTTGTGTTTTATACGCTTTCTTTTATTTATCTTTGAAGTTAATTTTAATTGTTAAGTGCATTATTTAATTTGGGATCTCACAAAACTCAAATTTTAATGAAACGTGAGGAGGGAACCATTTTAAAACCTATCAATTTATTGTATAATATTATAGAGTGCTCTCATTCCACGAGTCAATGTAAATGATAGGATTCTTTATCAATTTTTTTCTATACTAAAACAACTTAGAATTTTGAGAATTTTTATGGAACTTCATATTCATATAAACAATACAAAAAAATTATTTGTTTTTCAATTCATGCACTTCATTTTTTTTCATTTCTCTTTTTTTTAATTTTAATCTCATTATTTTATTTTCAATTTTATATGTCATCAGATTTTTTTTAAACAATCGTTAGGATTGATTTTGAACTAACCAAATCAATTAGATCATATTAAAGGCAACCCTAATATGATTTAATTTTAAACTCGGGTTAAACAAAGAATTAGGTTGATAGGTTTTTTTCCCTATTAATTTCATATTTTTTTTCTCAGTTTCATAATTAGACTTCTTCTTTTTTATCCGAAGGGCAGGTTGCCTCTAAACCGATCAAGTTGACTAGATCACATTAGAGTAATTTCCACATGATTTAATTTTAAACCCGAGTTAGATAAAAAATTGATTCATAAGGTTTTTTTTATGGCAATCTCTTCCTATTTTTATCTTAATTTTATCCTTAAAATTTTTTTATCGACCGATCGGGTTATCTTTGAATCGATCAAGTTGAAGGGGTTATAATGAAATAACTCTCACGCTGTTTAATATTAAATTTAAATTATACAAGAAGTCAGATCATAATATTCCGAGACTTATTACTTAGACTAAGTTTAATATAAATTTCAAATAATTATTTATACCCGGAAAAAAAACTAGTTAAACCTATATATATTAATCCCCATGCACGTGGTTCATGATAAAATTTTGAAGTCTATGATTTAAAAAGTAACCTAATATATTTTTCTATCATATTCCATTCAAAAACATAGGGCTCGTCGGCAGCCAATAATCAGAACTTCTTACAAAGTAAACATTAAAAAATGCTATTAGCATATGTTTAGCTTGATTCTTTCACGTTGTTGGCGGCTTGAAGCACAACTTGATCAGGCATGTTCCCATTTTCATCCTTTTTAATTTTTTTTTAATATTTTCCCTGTGATGTGCATTCACTAAAGGACAAGAAACTGGAACATGGGCATGGCAAATGATAGGTTGGGGAGTTTTCTTCACTCACGGAATTAATCTTGTATAATTATATATATATTGATGCAAAAAAAACAACTTTAGCAATTCCTTGATGGCTTCTAAAATGCTTTTATAGTTTTATTTAAAAAAACAAAACTTAACCAGTTCGAAAAATAAACAAGAAGCCGTCTTCTACCAATATGCCTTTTGGCCCGACTAATTAAAATATGGTTTCTGTAGCATGGCCAGAGAAAAAAAAATTATTTAATATGGTTGATGTAATTCAATAGGATTGCAATATTATTTGATTGAACTTTTTCAACAAATTTTTAGTGTCATACGTATACATGCCTGTATTGTAACATTTATTTCAAAGTGTTGTGCAATATTTTTAATATTCATCGGCAACGATTTTCTACAAATATTCGTTGTATGTGTATCTGTGGTTATGTCAAGGGCGGGGAAATTAAGGTAAGAAAAAAATAGATGGAATATTGAGCGACGGCCGGATAGCTGGAGTTTCTCCTCCCAAGGAGGGAGGGAGAGGCCATGCTCTTTCTAGCCCGACTGTACGCACCTGATAGGAACACTCTGACGAGTTAGGATGGCCAGAGTGGAAAAGAAAAAAAAGTAGGGGAGAAAACGAGTTAAACAGAGACAGCACAATTCCTTTCAACAGTACGAAACTACGCATCACGTGTCCAAGATTCATATTGAATTTCATGACCTCCAAGGGTTTTGTTCGATTTTGTACGGCATCATTTTAATTGGCTGGGAAAGAAAGTTAATTTTGAGTAAGCACATTGATGGGTCTTTCTTGTGGGACCAAACACATATATATATATATATGGTAAGTAACCAGTTAGTTTAGCTGTTTAGGTAAGATATTTAGCTTACGAGAAGAAACATGGAAAGGTGTGTGGAAAGAGATCTTGAAATGGAAGCAGGTCTCAGTACAAGAAGGATACATGCAATTCTCCTGAAAATGAGAGAGATGTGTGAATTGAATGAACACGAGTTCTTACAACTGAGGGCCCAAGTAATTTGATTGATTAATTAACATATACTAAGAGAATTGTCAAAATATATATTTGACCTAAAGCATCGATCCAGCATATATAGGCAAGGATATTTAATGCTTATCTTAAGAGAAGTACGTACCTTGGAAAGATATACAATATTGTTCAAAGGGTACAGCAAGACTAAGGGAACGT
>Ga0307518_10002411_pt1 | contig 13642 bp, 25 predicted proteins | sample 25_EM_MG_FD_203889 | JGI IMG/M metagenome (GOLD analysis project Ga0307518, IMG submission 203889) | Populus trichocarpa ectomycorrhiza microbial communities from riparian zone in the Pacific Northwest, United States - 25_EM | ecosystem: Host-associated > Plants > Roots > Unclassified | place...
GGCATGCATTTTTCATTATGCACAGATGAGCCATTGTAAGGGGGCCCCAACTCGGGCCAAACAAATTTTGATGCATTACCTATTTTATGCATTCTACTCTAATGCATTTTGCCGTACTCAACTGTACACCCCAGTTTGATATATTGTACCCTGGTCGTTCCATCAGACAATGGACTTCTTGTTCCATGCCCGACGGTAGTACCATTCAACGTGGGATCATTGCAACGACACCAACAATCAGCTTGATGCAAATTATTGAGATCGTGTCTGTTAGTTGTGAGGCCAATACCACCTGATGCAAGAGCCAGAGCAACTCAGCATCAGGTGTAGAATACATCCGGACAACAGCAACATTGACAAACTCGGCATGTTCATCATCACCAATAGCAAGCCTAGTGAAATACTGAACTTCTCCGCATCATGTAGTACCCCGAAAAAACACTACAAAATACTTGTTAGTGCAGCAATACAACTCAGTAAGGAGATGGATGTACCTTGACATTGCGTGAGACACGAAGCTGTTCTGGAAGGCGAAGCTTCTCTCTCCAGGCTGAGCGAGCAATTTGACCATTCAGTAGTCGCAACCGAGCCCATTTTGTGATGCATGGCAAGGCATATTCAGGGCCAAGAAACTCCAGAATAGCTGTAGCTTCATCACCTCGAGGAATGATCAGATGCTTGGCACGTTTCCGAAGTAAAACATATCCGTTGCCAAGATCAACAGAGCCATATGGAAGTCCAGGGTTTGAGTCGTTGAGTTCGGGCATAATGCTGAGGAGGGAGTTGACTTGACATCGCCGAACACCCTCATGAGACAAGTTTGCGAAGGGTTTGGAAGGTTGTCATATTTGCTCACCAAGGTTACTGATTGTGCGCTCCATTGTCCACTGGGCATAGCAGATGGGAGGGCCTTTAAATATGGTCTCTGAGACGAGATGCACGACTTGATGCACGCATGGCCACACAAAATGGATACGCGATTCCTGTAGCCTGTAATAAATTAGCTCGAATTCATGTTCCCAGCTGCACAGCAGTGCATGGGCATTGAGAAGCTCCTCCTTTGACAATGCGCTTTGGCACATGATCTGAAATCCACGCACTAATTTGCAATAGTTAGCCCAGTACTCTGTGGGCAGGACATTGTAGAGTAGAATGGGAGCGAGGCTGAAGATATAGAGCTGGAATTCCCAGGTCTTATATTGGGTATTGATCTTCTCAGCAATGTTGTGAGGCTTGCGATCATATGAGCTGGGTAGGAAATGGCCAGCGTGCTCGACCACATCGCCATGGGCACACCAGACATCTTCATTCGACAGAACAGCCCATGGCCAGTCGGCTGGGTCGTCGTCAACAGCATGATTGATGGTACCACGCCAGAGTGTCACGACCGTGACATCCGATCACCCTGTACCCTATTGTCCGATCGCGTCCATGTGTTCGCTGTCTGTTTATAGTATGTACTCCCCTTTTCCATTCCTCTCTATCTGTCTTGTAGCGCCACCGATCGGTGAGCGCATTGTCCGATCTGTCTCTCTGTACGATTACCTAATATGTTTCCTTTCTTGTTTCCGGTCACTATACGTTCCCGTCCCGTTCCATTACTAATACGATACTCATCAGTAATCTGGTTATCGCACTTACCGTACTTACTCAGCGCGCAGCGCGACTGTGCTCGTTGCTCGTCGGTAATCCCGACTCCCCGTACATCGCCTCATCCGTTCTACTTAGTATAAATACCTAGATACTCGGTCTGTTGTAGTTTCAGTTCGAATATCGAATAAGATACTTCCTATCTGTTCTCCCTTCGTACTCTCCATCTCTGTCCTCGTACAAGCACTCGGTCGTAGACCGCTTACCCTCGGACACTCCGTATAAACCTCGGTCGGCCTTCCTATCATTCGGGAAGCGCGACTACGCTACGTAGCATCTCGGTCTTACCGCTAGACCAACCCCTGACCTCCAGACCCCTCGTAGAGATCAGATCGGTGAAGAACCGGTCTTGACACAGAGAGAGATGAGAAGGTCGCTGATATTACCAGCAAGGTGCATGATATCCATTGTCATGCACAAAGGGACACCAAGGGATCGAGAGGGTGAGAGGGCGAGAATGAGAGGGGGCTTGGTTAGACCAGTTTTGGTCTTCTGCTTGTCCCACTGCGTCTGGTTTGGCACAGAAACGATGGTCGAGAGATGGTCAGCATAATTGGTGCATCCGCCAGGTGGGAGCTTAAAGACATCAATGTCCAGGTGATCACTACCTTGGGTACAGTGGTCGTGAGGTTTGAGTAGAGCTGGATAGTAGTGTTTACCTCTCGTTTTTCGTCTGCTGAGGACTCCACAATACATGCGACAGCCATTCTTCCCACTGTGGCCCACCATTCCATTCCAATAAACGAGGCTTGGGCCATCTGTGGTAGTGAATAGTAGATAGAGGTTGGAGATGTACCGCGAGTCTGTCCGAGCGTTCCAGATTTGGAGACCCTTGGCTTGGAGGGCAGCGAGATGATGGATACCTGGAAAGAGAAAAGAGTCGACATTCTTGGGTTTGTTGGGGCCAGGGATAAATCCCCCTGGGCGAACATGAAGCTTGCGATAGCGTTTGTCTGGGGGTAAATTGACGATGATCCAGATGTAGATCCAACAGTCCAACTCTTTGCTATCGTATAGCTGCACTCCATCAAGAGAAACCATCAGCACGATGTCATGGGGCTTGATATCACCATCCAGAACAGCGCCAAGATAGTCCCAACCCATTGCTAAATCATCAACAACAGGGATACTTCCTGTCTCTCGTATTTGGTGGAGGACCTCCTCGGTCCGTCGTTGCAAGTAGTCCATATCACCTGCGCTGTTGTTGTTCCGGTACAGAGCTTGAAGCTGTGGGCCAATAGGAATGGTTGTAAAGGTCTGGCAGGAGTCTTGCACCACCCGTGGGTTCCTTGAAGTTTTTGCTCCTGCCAGCGGGATGTACCACAAGTCGGACATGTTTCAAGATGGGAAAATGGACCTGTGTATGCGATGCAGCTATTGTGACACATATCGTGTTCGATGGATACAACACCAGTGTATGAAGTGATGACTTTTTCGACGTTATGAAAGTTTAGAAGGGTGTCGATACCACGGGAATCGGAAAATTCCTTCCTTGCTGCACTGCAAACTGTAGGCAGCCTGAGAACTATTCTTGAGAGCCAGATATGTCGATATGGAGAAGCGAGTGCCCAGCTCTTCGATGGGAACAATGTGAGTAGGAGGATCTCGTAGTCTCTCGAGGGCATCTTGACTGAGTTTAGCGACTGGGTCATCCAGCGAGGCACTATTGAGGGCCAGTATAAAGTCCATAGTATGACGCATGGATGGAAGGACAGCAGTTCCTGCCAGAGCTGTGATGTCAACAACAGGATATTGCCTGCGTTGATACTCTATGGTGATGCGCTGCCCTGGAGGTATTGGGGAAGGTGTGCACAATGGTTCCTTCATTGCATGTCAATACCAACAGAAATCGACAGAAATCGACGACATACCTCAGGCAGACATTCTTCTTGAGGTGCAGGAGACTGGCGATCAGGCGCATGCAATGGTTCCTTTGCTGTGTGTCAATACGAACAGAAAACACCCGGCATGGGCAACATACCTCGGGTGGGCGCTCTTCTTGAGGGGCGAGAGACTGGCGATCAGGCGCACACAATGGTTCCTTCATCGGATGTCAATATGAACAGAAAACCACTGACATGTACAACTTACCTCATCTGAACGAGCTTCTGGAGGTGACCAATGATCAGGTGTTTGTGGTAGTTCCTGCATTAGCTGTAAGTATAAGCCAAAAAATATCTGATATGCACAACATACCTCATTAGCATCATCTTCTGGAGGTATTGGAGATTGATGGTCAGGTGGCGGCAGCGGCGGTCCCTACAGTAGATGTCAGTGTTGGTAAGAGAATATTACTGAATTAGGTGACATACCTCATTGGGCTCGTCATCTGGAGGTATTGGGGACCAACGATCAGGCAAGCATGCCCATTCCTACGTCAGTCATCAGTATCGGTGAAAGGATACAAGTGAATTGGACAAATACCTCATTATTAGATGGATCTGGGTGTTGGTGGGCATGATTATATGGAGGCTGCTACATTGGATATCACATTAGTTCAAGGAAAATCTGCGATGGCATACCTTGTAAGGTGGATCAGGTAGTTGTTCAAAAGGTTCAGGCACGTGTGGTAATTCCTACAGGTACTATATCTCAATATTGCCAAGAGAAAATAATCAAATTGGGTAGCATACCTCGTTGGAAGGTGCATCGGGCTGTTGGTTGGGAAGACCAGGCGTGCATGGCGGTTCCTACATTGGAGATCAAGTCAACGACTGAAACTCCGTAAGATGAAGACAACTTACTATGTTCCGGAGACGAGCATGCTTGTGACGACCAATGTGATGATGAACGTCTTCGACCATTTCTAGCCTCCTTTTGATCATAGCTCGCATGATGTCCGCCTTGGTCTTGACAGAATGGTTCCCTGCTCCAGGGTTGGCTTGCTTGGAGGTAGCTTTGGCATGGCGATACCACATTGCTTTGGAGACTTTCCGAGGCTGTCTGAAGCTACATTTGTTGCAGGGGCAGGCATACTCACCTCTGCATGCACTTGAAGTGATAGTGGGCTTGGCCATTGTGGAGGAAAGCTGCAACGGTGTGAGTAAGGGGCAGAGCGGAGATGTGGAGTGTGTGTGCATGTGCGTGCGTTTGCTCACCAGTATGTACATGCGTGGATGTGATGCGCTGTGCTGGGTGCAGCTGTGTAAACGATGCAGTCGACGGACGTATCACAGGGTGCAGTACCCCAAAAAGGAAGGCGTCATATTCATCTCACACCTCCTCATATTTTTCATATCGATTTCATATCTCATCACACATGGTCACACCAGGTAAGGTCCAGTTTTCACTGGGACTGATTTCCAGTACTTTACAGCTCGAGCCATTTGCAGCCTCGAGGCGTCAGGCCTTCAGGGCATGACATAATGCCCATTGCCCAGGTGTGTGGTTGGTCATTTACATAATCGGGCATGCACTACCCATGTGGTTTCCCCATCTCACTCTCCCTTTACCTGCTCAGCATTGACATTGAACCAGGATTATCACTGGCAGCCGCACCTTGGTCACATTGGTGAGCTCCCATTTGTGATGGCCTCTGTACTGACATACCCAACAGTGTGGGCCACACTGTGGGCTTCCCCTGGCCTGTCATTCAATCTATCCACTGGTACAGACTCAGTGAGATTGTCGACTTGCCATCCAACATCTCTTGTGTACAGTACGCAGTCCCCCCCACTGGATACTTTATCTTCAGCTGGTGAGCGCCATCCGCCCTTCAATTCCCACCTGTTTTGCCTTATTTTATTGCATATGCCCTCCACTGCACGAGGGGTCGCCTTCGTGCACTCATTCTCCCTCAACGGCCGAAGGTGCACTTTCCCTTCACATGGGGATCATTGGGCCACCGTCTCTTCGTATCCGCGTTCATGTTGGCCAGCAAGGTCATCTGTGACGATACTTATTCACACAAATTGTGGTCGATCATCGCCCAGGGGATGTTCCAACTCAGGGAGATAAATCAGATGGAGAGAGAGATGTGCCAGTATCTAGAGTGGGAATTGAACGTGGATCTGGTGATGTTGAAGGAATTTGAGATGGGCCGGTGTGTGGGTGCACTTGCACCCCTCCTGCTTGTCTTGTTGGATTCTGGGGGATTGGTTTTCTTGATGCTGGTGTGTGGGCACACTTGTGCCCCTCCCTTGGCGAGACATTTCTATTATTTTCACGCGGTGAGTCCCCCCACCATTCGCTACTATTCTCCAGGAGTTCAATGTTGATTCAGCGATGTTGAAGGAATTCAGAGGGGAGCCTTTGTGGTGGTTGTTCTCCCTCAACAGCCGAAGGCGTGCTTCCCCACCTCACAGGGATCATCGGGCCATCGCCCAATCGTATCCGCATTCATGTCGGCCAGCAAGGTCATCTGCGATGATATGACTTAGAAGTCATCCAACTCAACCACTTCTTGTGGCTGCTTTTCACGGCCACCTGGACTGTCCAGTTCCACCATGAGATGCCATGGATCGTGAGTCCCTAACCAATGCTCAGTCCGGCGTCAGATGGTCAAACAATTCATATATGGAGCAGCACATCTCACAACTGTATCGCCATTTTCACTGGCCACTCCCATTATGTGATGTCGGCTCAGCTCCATCCAAAGGAGGACCTCATCGTGTCAACATCTATGGACCAAACTGTGGGTGTCTGGGATATATCTGGTCTGCGCAAGAATACTCCTGGAAGTGAACTGAACAATTTCGAGACATTCGACACTTTCTTGACAGTCAAGTACGTCTTGGAGGGACATGATTGAGGGGTCAATTTTGTGTCCTTTCATCCAACTCTCCCATTGATCATCTCTGCTGCTGCCGATCGGATGATTAAAATCAGGAGAATGAGCGAAACAAAGGCTTGGGAAGTTGATTCTTGCAGGGGACACTTCAATAATGTGTCTAACGCTCTGTTCCACCCCAGCATGAGTTAATTGTGTCTTGCGGAGAAGACAAAACTGTACATGTTTGGGACTTGGCCAAGCGCACTGCTATCCAGACTTTCAGGAGGGAACAGGCCCGATTCTGGGTCCTTGCTGCACACCCAAATCTCAACTTGTTTGCCGCAGGTATGTTTGATGAATAGGGAACACAGACACTTCATTGATGACATTCATAGGGCACGACAGCGGATTGATTGTATTCAAACATGAGCAAGAATGCCCTGGATTTTCTGTTCATGGGGATAGCCTATTCTATGTAACCATCTGCACCAAGTCTGGAGCCTTGGGATCACGCTGGATGACGAGGTTCCACAATGCTCCCTATGCTGATGACATTCAGAACCGGATTGCTGTACTGAGGGACGTTGGCCTCCGTGAGTCACCCACGTTTCTCCTCCTGATCTTGTATTAACCGGTAAGCAGACTCGTTGGCATATCTCATGGCAAAAACAAATGGACTCAAGGAAGAAGCCGCTGAGATTCTTGAAGCTGCAGGATCGACTGAAGCTGATGTTATGACATCCCGCCTGTCATACGGCCAATCCACTCTTAAACTTCTGGGACCATGCCCTTGCCAACGGACATTTGGATAAGGATGGCAAAATTCCCTATGCGAATGGTATTGATAGCTCAGGTGTCATACTATCCTCCACACTTGACAACTGGGCAAAGGAGGAAGGAACCCATGATGTGATTGACCCTCAGGAAGGTGGATGGGAGTTGGATGCTGCTGGGGGGGGGGGGGGGGAACTGAAGATCAAGAGGAAGAGTTTGAAGATGCCATTGATGAAGAAGATACCCCTGGAGCTGGGGCTACCACCAGTGTGAGTCAGAATGATCTATGGGTTCAAAACTCACCGTTCACCGCCGAACATGTTGTGGCTGGTTTGTTCAAAACTGCAATGCAGGTGGGCATCTCTTTCCAGGTATGACTGCTCAGCGTTGACTCACCTGGCTTGGTTTGCACAGTTACTCAATTGCCAGTTTGGTGTTGTTTCCTTTGCTCCTCTCAAACCCTTCTTTCTATCAACCTACCGATCATCTCACGCATATCTATCTCCACTGCCATCTATACCACCCCTTCAACTACACGTCCGCCGCAATATATCTGAAAGTTCACCAAGCCGTGTTTTACCTGTTGCAGTATGGTCCCTTGCTGCAATATGGACTGAACTGTCCGAAGGTTTCCGCTTCATCTCACATGACCCACCTGCAGCCAAACGTCCCATCATCCGGTCCTGGTTTGAACAATTCTATGACACCGACACACTTCCCCTTGCTCCAACGGGCCCTTTACACATCACTGGCGAGGTATTCTTCATTACCAACTGTCTATTTCTGGGACTTCATGCGCCTCGTGTGGCTAGCGCTCGATCTGCCCACAGAGGAGGGAAGGAAGTGGGCAGTGTCCAAGCTATGGGTGATGGCCTGTTCACCGGGCATGGTACTTGGTTTTTTGAGCGATCACTGGGACCTGGTAACTTGCCCCGGGTATTAACCTGCCCAGTTGCTCATTTCTCCAGCAACCCCAAGCCACAGCGTCTCTCCCTTGCTTGCAACCTTCCTAGCATGGATAGGTGGCTCTATCCCGTGGCCCATCCAATTTCATAGTCAACCCTGTCTTTGTCAGCTGGGTGTTAGACTGCGTCATCTGACATTTTTATGGTTGTCCTCCCTTGTGACCTTTCTCCTTGTGAGTCCTCTATATTCAAAATTATGAGAGACAGTGAACTGTGGCCGGTCAGTAACATCCAGGCCCTGCAGTTCGTTGGAATGACTGTAACTAGGTTCTTGCACCCACAGCAAGGTGTTGCACACTCAGCAAGTTTGCCATTGAGAGCCTCTACCAGTCTGATGACAGAGCAGGTGGTCAATTACTCGCTGTGGGATTTAATGGCAGGTTAGCCCATCATGTGCTGCCCCCACTTCATTCCTCACCAGTAGCACTAGTGCATGGATCTATCTGATGGTTAATGTGTTTACATTTCACCAAGCTGGTACTACAGCATGGGTGCATGAGACAGAAATCTTTTTCAGTCGTCTCGCTGCCATCTCCCAGATGCTCATCCACCCCTATTTTGTTTTTGATGGGCCAGGCTGCCCTCAACTCCAGCAGGGAAAAGATATTGTATTTCCATTATCTCTGCCCCTCCTCCTGCAATGTTTTCAAGAACTTCTGACCACGTTCGGCTTTGACTGGCACATAGTAAGTGGTCTGGTGCAAATCTCACTGGATGCTAATAAAGCGTGCCAGGCCCCAGGAGAAGCAGATGCGGAACTCGCTTACCTTCAGACATATGGACTCCTTGATGCCGTGGTGATGCCATACAATGATTCGTTGCTGTTTGGTGCACCTAGCGTTATCCGTAGGTAAGTCATAAGAAACATTGCTGGCGCCGCTGTTGTACTTCCTATAAATCTAGTGTCTCACAGTCCGACCGGTATGGAGATGTGGAAGTCTACTCATTGGAAGCCATAGTGCAACATGCCTCCCTTGAATGGGGGGACCTCCTTCTGATCATGCTGATGAGCAGTTTGGACATTGATGTAAGTCCCCCCTTGCAGTGCCCCAGGGCACTGTCTCAGTTTTATTTGATTCACAGACCGGTCACCGCTGGTGTAGCATGGATATTGCCTGTCGACTGGCACATTATGGCTTCAGATGGACCCTCCTGCAAGCTGCAGTCATGCTGCAGTTTGTTGAGTTCATGGGCTTCATTGCCAAGTGGCGCGAGGATGTCTGTGAGGTGCTTAGGAAGGATCCTCGACTTCTCCTTGGACATAGGCAGCATGAACTTGCCTGTGTCATTGTGGAGGAACACATCGAGTTCCCTGACCCTGCCGTGCTGGGAATGTATTTGTTACCTCTCACCTCGTGGTCAGAAGATGGACTTCCCCCTGTTCCTGCTGTGATGTCTCATCAGCCCGATCTCATATCCCTGGCAGCATTTTGCTCGGAGCACCTCTGCTGGTCTGTCGATACCATCCAGTCCAGATTGATCGATGTTCGTGCTGGTACAGTGATGCGTGCACTTTTACAGGTGAGGCTCGTGGTTGTCAATATGCCCACTGTACCCTTATCATCCATGATATATAGTTGCCAGGAAATGTTGATGGTGAGGCACTGTGCTGTGACCTTCGGGTTGTGCAGTATTTCGATGAGCTTGTCCCTGCATACAAGATTTCTGTGCTGAGTCAGTCGCTTGCAATCGTGGATCCATCCCCTGTTGTGCATATGTCAGTGCCAGGCAAGGATGGGGGCAACAGTGATGAACCCTATGAAATGGAGATCCCAGCAGTCATGTTGGAACGCTTGAGGCCTGATTTGGCACAAGGCTCTGTCTGTCCATCCATGGATGAGGATGTGGGGAGCCCACCATTTGAGTCAGCAATGGTTAACCTTCTTCTTGCCCTAGTTCTGGAAGCTAGGATTATTGACCTGACAGATGACGAGGACACACTCAAGACTGAAGTTATTGATCTTACAAGTGACTAGCCATGCCCATGCAATTGTAATCTTGTAATACATTGGTTCTGGTTCTGCTGTACTGTAACATGCCTAGCCCGACATTCTGAATACATTGTATTGAATTTGATATGGTCAGCAATAGTTTAACTAGCTCCCCTTGCATCACCTGGTTAGTCAAGACCACAGCCTACTACTGGAGGCACCTGTTGCCATGCCTAAACAGACAACAGCTCGCACCAGGAACAATGCCCCAGCTGGGTCCTCTGGCAAGCCCACAAGGAAGGCAGGAGCTGATGAGGCCGACAAGGACCAGCCAACCCTAAAGAAAGCCACCCGAGTAAAAGATAGCAGGATAAAAAATCACCTCTGGGCAGAAAACACATGCGTGACTTATACAAGACATGTCCGACAAGGACGCGAATGGCTGCAGAAACTTGTTGTAGCGGAGGGGGAGGATGAATGAGCAACGCGTTCGAATACGGGGATGCCCTCCTTCCGCAAGAAACCGACCCTGACACCGGTGAAAGTGTCTTAGCCCAGATCGGCAATAATCAACCTTACCTGAACCTGGCGACGTACGTATTTTGTATGTGTCCTCCGAATGACCCTTTAGTGACACCGGGCAGGTTCCGCATGGTCGTTTTGGCAGACGAGATTCTCGAGTCTTTCTTTGAGACGGATTTGATAGCATCCTTTAGGCTGGAGACAGTGCCGGATCTAGAGCTTCCGACACACAACAGCGGGTTCTTAGGTGACCTCTGGTCGAATATTGCCACGGCTGACAACAAGAAAATGACAGTGATGAGCTGGGAACGACGATTGGCAAACACCAGGTCCATGTAGGGTCTTATTCTTGTGATTCAAGCGTGTGATAGGGTCATCTACCGCCTTACTATCGGTCGATATACGAGGGTAGTGGAACCCCAAACGCGCGAGTCTCTTCTCGCGGATAACGAGCAAATCGAGCTTTCCATGTGGCGAGACAGCAACATTTTCGCCTTCCACCGCATCATCATCAACACTCACAGTTGACACGATCGCGGGCAGTGCTTTGGAAGATGGGTTATTGTCGGCGGCATGGTTCACCTCTCTGCCATACGTTAAGGCAGTGAGCGCGGCGTTCTTGAAGCGGGCGCCGTTCGCGATTGATGATATAGGTGACGATGAGGATGAACCCCGATAGTGACCTTGACTTGGTTCACGGTGAGGACAACAATCAGGTCATGGATGAGGTTAGTTGTGGTTATTTTGACATTCGGAGCGCTGATCCGTTGCTTGTGCAGGTCGACGCATTCCTGGAGGCAAACGATTCAGGAGTCAGGACTGTCGGAAGCTGATAAAGAGGTCGCGAAAGGTGCGTGTATGTTCTTTATTGGTCCCTCATTCCCTTAAAGTCATCATGACCCACCATCAATTCCAGATCTCTTCAATGCGAAGCCGATGTGACAAGTATATCATCGGGAGAGTGCATGATCATCGTATTGTCCATCATTCTACACGTATAATTATTATGCTGCTCTGCTTTTCGTTATGATATTGCCCTCTGGATGAGGACTACGATAAGGCTATACCGCACAAAGCAAAGCTACACGCACAAAGGATCTTTAAGAACTGGTACGCTGCGGTTGGAGCTCAAGCGGCTGCCAAAACCCGCGTCTCCGTCGTCAGCGACCTCTATATCCAGGCCAGGGACATACGCATCACGACGGTCAGTATCATTTATTTTTATTGCAGAGTTCGGTTACTCACAGCTTAACATCAGGATATTGACGTTGTTGTCAAGTCCGACCCCTTGATTGACCGCTTCAAGATCCGCAACCTGATCGCTGCGAGCGACAGCCGCTTCACCGTGAACATGGAGAAGATTTGCAGCCTGACTTACCGCGAGAAACCAGGATCCCGTGACTACGATCGATATCATCAACGACAAAGTGGTAAGTCCAAATTATCGTTCCTCCTCATCGCTCGTGGTGACTTGATATACCGTATACATAGACTCTTTACATGCCTGAGGGCATGTCCCTCCTCGACATCGTCGATAAAGACCAGGTGCTCTTGCGTCTGGGCCGAACACGCGAACGCCAGACAAGCCACTGCCTCTCCTGAAAGTCAGGGTGCACCCGTACAGGAACGCATCGTGTCCTAGAAACAGTCCTTGGGGTCCTCCATTCGCAGGCCAGGGTCGTCCTCGTCGTATGGTGCACCCATCCCACCGGCTGCGTTGCAGAGCAGGAAAGCGAGTCGTAGTTCGTTCCAGCCACGCGAGCAGGAACTGCCCGGGAGTACTTATACCTGGAGCAATTCCAGCCATATTGGGTTCCATCAAGGCGCCCCTGCTGCGTAGGTTTCCTGCACTTACTGTTTGCGATTGGAGTATGAAACTGAAGGGTGTTTAGTGTCCAGGATGACCCATTTGCCGATTCCAAGCGTGCGCCAGCCCAACCAGCTGTGCCAGAGCAGGCTGCTGCGGCGCTCTCACCTGCTGAGACAATCCATGTACCAGAGTAAGCCCCGTCGTGTATGTGTGTCTGTGCGCGTTTCTTACCGAGCTTGCAGGCCATTCGACCCATGTTCACCAAGAGACGACACGATGATGCCAGTAGCTGAACCAGTAACAATCCCACTTCGCCCATTCCACGAATTCATTCCGGCCCGGTCAGTCATGAATGTCCTCTGGGGATGGACTGTTATTTGACGCACCCCATAGACCCTCTCGTCAAACATCCGGATACAGTCTTGCCGACCGTAGGGACTACCTTAGCAAGGCAGAGTAAGCTCTTCCCCGAAATTCTACCGCACTTTTCCTGACATCCCTTTTCAGCGAACGTCATCCCCTCGTATCCCGTACGTCAACGCCACCCATCAATACTTCCTTCCGCTCCTCCAATCCCCTTGTCATGCAACCCACTCCCCGATGGGCACAACCACCCCAATTCGACGTCAACGGATCCGCAAGGAACTACAGCTACGGGTCAGTCACGACGCCCTACGCCGACCGCGGATGGTTTGAGTACATACTTCCCCACGGACTCAGATACTTCGGCAACCCGCGTAAAAGCACAACCACCGACCTCGATCTGCGAAACTTTTCCAAACTCGACCAGGTCACGAGTGCTATTGATACGGTGGACAGCGTACCGGAGGGATGCGAAATATGGGTTAGACCGAGCTACAAGGCGGTGAGATGGAGGAGACCGAAGACGCCCGGACGGCTTGTCATTTATTGGGTGGACCATCGGTACCGTCTCATCCTGAAGGAGATGCCTTCCGATGATCTGCCCCTGTCGGGAGAAGACGATAGTGCGTTCTCGTACCTACTTCCTTGATATCGGAGGTGCTCATGTTTTTACAGGGCTCGATGACGAGTTCAGATACTGGTCCTATGTCGAGATGCACCCCGCTCATGTCGTTCTTACACGCCCGTCGACACAGGAGGCCGCCGACGCCCTTCATTGGTCCTATACCAATCGGCTTCTTGCGCATCCCCAGCCCATCCAGCCTCCGTTTAGCCAGGAGGAATGTCAGGAACTCATCAGGCTCCTTAACGGTGCGGCCACGGTGCATCCCTACACTGTCTTGCCGTTTCTGATACA